>MDTB01037060.1_pt1 | contig 16187 bp, 15 predicted proteins | sample 811161 | NCBI WGS metagenome assembly MDTB01 (sample SAMN05326650, study PRJNA326480) | marine metagenome | isolation source: seawater | place: Mediterranean Sea | collected 2009 | reverse complement strand
ATTAATAACAACTTTTTTATTAGGTTTATAATGACTTAATACTTGTCCAGGAGATTTAATCTGGTTAGATTTATTTTCTAAAGTAATTTCTCCTAATACTTTTTTAATTTCTGTATTGCTTATATAGCCATATCTTAGTATTTTCGTTGCTTTGTTGGTTAAGTCAACCACTGTAGATTCTAATCCTATTTTTGATTTTCCACCATCAAGTATTGTAGAAATTTTTCCGCCTAATTCTTCTTTTACGTCTGCAGCACTAGTCGGGCTAATTTTTCCATAGATATTTGCGCTTGGTGCAGCTAAGGGAAAGTCTAATAAATTTAAAAGCATTTTTAAAATAGGGTGAGAAGGAACACGAACTGCTACAGACTCTAAGTTTGATGTGGCAAATGGACTTAATTGAGTACTTTTTCTGTTTGCAACTATGGTCAAAGGACCAGGCCAAAAATTAGAGGCTAAAGCCCTCGCTCTTTTATCAACAAATATCGCTTTTAATGCAGCATCAACATTTTTATAGTGAATAATTAAAGGGTTTGTTGAAGGTCTTTCTTTAATCTTATAAATATTTTGTATAACTTTGTCTCTATCAGCTCTACCTGCTAATCCATAAACTGTTTCAGTAGGAATAGCTATGACCTGACCCTTTACAATTAGATTGGCTACATTTTTTAAATTAATTTTATTACTTTTAATTATTTTTGTTTTATTTTTCATTTTTATTTGTCTAAATATAAAGTTAATTGTTATTTTAGCATTATTAACGTAATATAGAAGTTTTTAAATAATAGCAATTATCGGGAGCATCCAATGAAATTAGTGAGATTTGGTAAATTAGGTAGAGAAAAGCCTGGCATTATTGATAGTGAAGGGCAAATAAGGGACCTTTCTACTAAGTTAAAGGATATAGATGGAAAAACAATTAACTCAAACTCCTTAAAACTTATTCAAAGAGTAAACCTCAAAAAATTAAATATAGTTAAGGGAAAACCAAGGTTAGGAGTACCTATATCTAATATAGGGAAAATAGTTTGTATAGGATTAAATTACATTGATCACGCTAAGGAAGTGGGAGCACCTCTTCCAAAGGAACCTATTATCTTTTTAAAACCAACATCTTCTTTAAATGGACCTTTTGACGATGTTATGTTGCCAAAAGGAATTCTGCTGAAAAAAGGAAAAATTCCTTCAAGAGTTGTAGAGAGTAAAAGATCAGATTGGGAGGTTGAGTTAGGAATTGTAATTGGAGATACAGCTAAGTCGGTATCAGAGAGTAAAGCTATGCAATGCATAGCTGGTTATACTTTAATTAATGATGTATCAGAAAGAGCTTATCAACTAGACGCAGCAGCAGGACAATGGATAAGGGGTAAAGGCTGCGATACATTTTGTCCAGTAGGACCTTGGCTTGTCACTAAAGATGAGATTTCAAGACCGCAGAACTTATCAATTTGGTTAAAACTTAATGGGAAAAAGGTTCAGAACGGAAATACTAAAACCATGGTTTTCAATATTAAACAATTAGTATCTTATGTAAGTCATTTTATGACATTACATCCAGGTGACTTGATAGCCACAGGAACACCCCCTGGAGTTGGAATGGGAATGAAACCAGCAAAATATCTTAAAAAAGGTGATGTTATGAATCTTGGCATTGATGGATTAGGTGAGCAAACTCAGAGAGTTATAAGCTGGAAAAAATAGAATTTTATCAATTGGTATGATCAAAAAAGTTTTTGTGCATTGTCTTCTTCCAGAGGAAGAAAAGAGAAAATTAGGAAAATTTTTTTCTGTAAAATTTCATAATGCCGATAAAAAAATACTTTCTACAGAAGAGTTAATTAAAGAGGCTTCTGGTTATGATGCATTGATCGTGCAAGGAAACCTTTTAGAAAAAGCTTTTATTGAGAAAAACAAAAGTTTTTTAAAAGCCATTTCCAACGTTGCTGTAGGATTTGATAATATAGATATCAAAACAGCCTCTAAATATAAAATTCCAGTATTTAATACGCCTAATGTTTTAGATGCAGCTGTAGCAGATTTAGCTATAGGACTTTTAATTTCTGTTACTAGAAAAATATGTGAGGGATACTCTTTCGTTAAAAAAAAAAAATGGAAACACAACTCATGGCCACTATTTTGGGGTGAAGATTTTTATAAAGAAAGTTTAGGTATTGTTGGTTTAGGTAACATAGGAAAAGAGATATCAAAAAGGGCACTAGGCTTCGGTTTTAAAATATCTTATTATAATAGAAATAAACTAGCATCTAAACTAGAAAAAAAGCTAAATGTTAACTATCTAGAATTTGAAGATCTATTAAAACTTTGCAAATATATAATTTTAACATTGCCTTTAAATAGAGAAAGTAAGTATTTATTTAATAAAAAAACTTTTAATAAAATGAGAAAAGACTCTTTTTTAGTTAATGTAGCAAGAGGTAAGATTGTTAAAGAAAAAGATTTAGTTGATGCATTGGAGGATAAAAAAATAATGGGAGCAGCATTAGACGTATTTGAAAATGAGCCAAAAATAAATAATAAACTTTATAAATTAAAAAATGTAGTATTGTTACCACATATGGGAAGCGCAACAAAAAAAACAAGAAATGAAATGATGAAATTGGCTTGTGATAATTTGATCAACTATGTATTTAAAAATAATTTAGAAAATTTAGTAAACAAAGAAATATTCAGTGAAGAAATTTAACTTATCAAAAAAAAATGTATTAATTACAGGAGGTGTTACTGGAATAGGTTTTGAGGCAGCAAAGCTGTTTGCTGAGTTAGGAGCTAAAGTAGTTGTTACTTGTAAAACTAAATCTAATTATGAAAAATACTTAGACCAGCTAGCAAAACTTGATTTGCAGTTAGAACAATTAGACTTAACGAATGATATATCAATAGAAAAATTATCTAATAAAATAAAAAAACTAGATATTTTAGTTAATAATGCTGTTTATTTAAAAGGTGGTATAGAATATAGAATTGAAAATTTTGCTGATGTAGTAAATGTCAACCTCATGGGACTAATGAGAATTTGCCATACAATGCTACCTAAGTTAGCAATAAGTGAGGGGAATATAATCAATATTTCTTCAGCTAATACTAATGTAGTATTTCCTCATTCTCCATCTTATTCGGCTACTAAAGGAGGCATAGAGTCTCTAACTAAGTCTATGGCGATATGCTGGGCAAACCATAAAGTAAGAGTAAATAGCGTGGCACCTGGATGGATTAAAGGTAAAACTTCTAATATTTTAAAAAAAGACTATAAAAAAATTGACGAAATTTTAGAGAGAATTCCTTTGAAAAGATTTGGTAACCCTGATGAAGTTGCAAATGTTATCATTTTTCTATCTTCTAATTTAGCATCATACATTTCAGGCTCTACTATTTTTGTAGACGGAGGGAGCTCTATAAATTAGTATCTAAAAGAAGAGATAAATTATGGATTATAATAAGCATTTTGAAAATATTATTAAAAAGATAAAGTCAGAGGGTAGGTATAGAGTATTTATAGACATACTCAGAAATGTTCAAAACTTTCCTAAAGCCACCAGGTATCATGATAATAAAATTACTGATAGTGATGTAACAGTATGGTGTAGTAATGATTATTTAGGAATGGGACAAAATAAAAAAGTAATAGATGAAATGAAAAAAGCACTTGATACTTGTGGAGCTGGCTCAGGAGGCACAAGAAATATTTCTGGAACAACTCATCATCACGTCTTGCTAGAAAAAGAACTAGCTGATTTACATAAAAAAGAGTCGGCATTATTATTTACTTCAGGTTATATATCTAACGAAGCTACTCTCTCTACTTTAGCATCAACATTAGAAAACTGTATTGTATTTTCTGATGAGCTTAACCATTCTTCTATGATACAAGGAATAAGGTCTAGTGGAGCAACAAAAATAATATTTAAGCACAACGACGTCAATGATTTAAGAGAAAAGATTTCAAATATAAGTAATGACTTTCCTAAATTAATAGCTTTTGAGTCAATATACTCAATGGATGGAGATATAGCTCCTGTAGCTGAAATTTGTAAAGTTGCAAAAGAGAATAATGCTTTGACATATTTGGATGAAGTTCATGCAGTAGGAATGTATGGGAAAAGAGGTGGAGGAATTTCTGACCAATTGGGTATTTCTCATAAATTAGACGTTATAGAAGGAACCTTAGCAAAGGCTTATGGTGTAATGGGTGGATACATAACAGGCAATAAATACTTAGTGGACACAGTTAGATCTTTCGCTTCTAGCTTTATTTTTACTACCTCTATACCCCCCTCCATAGCTGCAGGTGCAATGATATCTGTGAAGCATTTAAAAGGAAGCAACGATGAAAGGATAAAACATAAAAACGCAGTAAATTATTTAAAACAGAAATTAAATAAAACTAATATACCCTATATTGAAAATCAAAGTCATATAATCCCTATAAAAATTGGAAATCCAGAGTTATGTAAAAGAGCATCAGATATGTTATTAAATGAATATAAGATTTATGTTCAGCCAATAAATTATCCCACAGTTCCAAGAGGAACAGAAAGATTACGTGTTACCCCTACACCAATGCATTCTAAAGAAATGATTAATTACTTTGTTGACTCATTAGAAAAAGTCTGGAAAACTTTGAGAATAACAAATATTGCTGCTTAAATGACAAAATTCTGTAAACATTTTTTTATTTTATGTAGTTACTTGATTTCTAGCAAGTTATTTGCTGGTAAAGTTGACGATAAAATAAATGAAATTTTATCTCCTGTCTCTGATACAATTACTAGTATAGTATTTTACTCTGTAACTTTGGGAAATTACAGCATTCCAATTATTGTTGTTTGGCTAATAATAGCTGCCATATTTTGTACTATTTATTTTAATTTTGTTAACATTAGATGCTTTAAAATGGCCTTAGGGTTTTTGTCAGAAAAAAAAAATGAAAAAAATGCTCCTGGTGAGCTAACACATAAGCAAGCACTTTGGACTGCAACCGCAGCTACTGTTGGCTTAGGTAACATAGCTGGAGTAGCTATAGCAGTTAGTTTAGGCGGACCGGGAGCAACTTTTTGGATGATACTTGCAGGGATTTTGGGTATGTCTTTAAAATTTTGTGAGTGTACTTTGGGCGTAAAATATCGAACAATAAATAAAGACGGTAGTGTATCTGGGGGGCCTATGTATTACCTTTCTAGAGGATTAGGAGAGATTGGGTATGTTAAACTAGGAAAATTTTTAGCCGTGATGTTTTCAATTTGCTGTATAGGAGGTTCGCTAGGAGGTGGTAATATGTTTCAAGCTAATCAATCATTTCAACAGTTTGTAAACATTACAGGAGGCGAAAATTCATTTTTTGCTGACAGAGCTTGGTTATATGGATTAATTCTATCTATTTTATTAGGAGTTGTAATAATAGGAGGAATAAAAAGTATTGCAAAGGTAACAGAGAAATTAGTACCTTTTATGGCTATAATTTATCTGACTTGTGCAATCGTAATTATATTTATTAATAGGGATTTACTGGGAGAGGCATTTAATATGATTTTCACAGGAGCCTTTACTAATGAAGGCGTGGCCGGAGGTTTTGTAGGAGTTTTAATACAAGGCTTTAAAAGAGCAGCCTTTTCAAATGAGGCCGGATTAGGCTCAGCTCCAATTGCTCACTCAGCCGTAAAAACCAATTATCCGGTGACCGAGGGTTTAGTAGCCTTATTAGAGCCATTTATTGATACTGTAGTAATTTGTACTATGACAGCCTTAGTAATAATTATAACTGGAATGCATCTGAATGCTGAAAGTTATAGTGGAATCGAACTTACCTCAAGAGCATTTGCCAAGGATATCAAATGGTTTCCATATATTTTAGCAATAGCAGCAATTTTATTCGCATTTTCTACCATGATTTCTTGGTCATATTACGGATTAAAGTCGTGGACGTTTCTGTTTGGAAATAGTAAGATTAAAGAGAATATTTTTAAATTAATTTTTTGTAGCTTTGTGATAATAGGGTCTAGTTTAAGTGCTGGGCCTGTAATTGACTTATCAGACTCAATGATTTTTTTGATGTCACTTTTCAACATAATAGGTATATATTTATTGGTTTCTAAGGTTAAATACGAGTTAAAAGAATATCTAAGGTTAAGATCAAGTGAATAATAAATTGATATTTATTGAAACAGTAGTATGTATATATAGAACACTATGAAAACTTCTATAAATTCAAAAGAAAAAATAGCTATTACTTCTGATCATGCAGGTTATTCTTTAAAAGAAAAATTAAAAATAGATCTTGAAGAATACGGATATGGAGTTATTGATTTAGGTACGGATAGTGAGAACTCTGTTGATTATCCTGATTATGGAAAAGCCATAGCAGAAAATATTATGCATGGAGAAGCTACTAGAGGAATAGCTCTATGTGGTACAGGTATTGGAATATCTATAGCAGCTAATCGTTTTCAAGGAATAAGGGCAGCTTTATGTTACGATAAGGACACAGCCATAAAAGCCAGACAACATAACAACGCCAATGTTATTGCGATAGGCGCAAGACTCACTGAATACCATACAGCTAAACAATGTGTCGAGGCTTTTTTATCAACTGATTTTGAGGGGGAAAGGCATATTAATAGAGTAAAAAAAATAGAGGGTGGGAAAGTAACTAATTTTTCTGATAACGAATTAGATTTGGCTATATCAAAAGAATTAAATAGGCAAAAATTTACTATAGAACTAATAGCATCAGAAAACTTTACATCTCAAGCGATAATGAATTATCAAGGGTCAGTTTTAACAAATAAATATGCAGAGGGCTATCCTGGTAAGAGGTATTATGGCGGTTGTGAATACGTAGATATTGTGGAAAATATTGCTTTAGAGAGGCTTAAAAAATTATTTTCATGTAAATGGGCTAATGTTCAACCAAATTCTGGTTCACAAGCTAATCAAGCAGTATTTTTAGCATTATTAAAACCAGGGGATACAATTTTAGGAATGTCCTTATCCGCTGGTGGACATTTAACACATGGTGCGGCTCCTAATCAATCTGGTAAATATTTTAAATCAGTTCATTATGGAGTAAAAAAAGAAGATGGTTTAATTAATTATGAAGAAGTAAGAGAATTAGCGTTAACAAATAAACCAAAATTAATAATTGCAGGTGCATCTGCGTATTCAGCTAAGATAGATTTTCAAATGTTTAGAAAAATAGCTGATGAAGTTGGAGCGTATTTACTTGTAGACATGGCTCACTATTCTGGGCTTATTGCAAGCAGGTGTTACCCTGATCCATTACCCTATGCGGACATATGCACATCAACCACCCATAAAACATTAAGAGGTCCTAGAGGAGGAATAATAATTAGTAATAACGAGGAGTTAGGTAAATTAATAGATAAAGCAGTTTTCCCTGGATTACAGGGGGGTCCACTTATGCATGTAATAGCCGCTAAAGCAGCTGCGTTTGAAGAAGCTCTAAACCCAGATTTTATTGATTACAGTCAGCAAACGTTAAAAAATGCACGTACGTTGTGTACTACTTTAAAAAGTAAAGGTTTTGAAGTTGTTTCGGGGGACACGCATTGTCATATGATATTGATTGATTTAACAAATAAAAAAATTAGCGGTAAAGTTGCAGAAGAAGGATTAGATAAAGCTGGAATTACCTGTAATAAGAATGCAATACCATTTGATACACGATCACCTTTTGTTACTTCAGGTATTAGAGTCGGGACTGCTGCTGGTACCACAAGAGGGTTTAAAGAAAATGAGTTTGAAATAATTGGAAATTTGATTTCGGAAGTGGTTGATGCTCTCGGTCAAGAAGATAGTTTTGTAATTAAAAAAGTGGAAAAACAGGTAAGAGAGAAGGTAGTCAGTTTATGTAAACGCTTTCCTATTTATTAATTTGAGATATCTATGAAATGTCCTTTTTGTAATAATCCTGAAACACAAGTAAAAGACTCTAGACCTACTGAGGATGGTGGTGCTATTAGAAGGAGAAGATTATGTCCAAATTGTGGTTCTAGATTTACCTCATTTGAAAGAGTTCAACTCAGAGACTTAACAGTAATTAAAAAGGATGGGAAAAGAACACCATTTAACAGAGATAAATTAGCCAATTCAATTTTAGTTGCTCTTAGAAAAAGAAGAGTAGAGGCAGAAAGAGTAGAAAAGCTTATTAGCGGAATAGTTAGACGTTTAGAAAGCTCAGGAGAGGTAGATATTCCTTCGCATATGATAGGTAAGTTAGTTATGGAGTCTTTATCAGAAATAGATCAGGTTGCATATGTTAGATTTGCATCTGTATATAGAAACTTTAGGGAAGTAAAAGATTTTGAAAACTTTCTAGGTGAATTAAAAGATCATCAAAAATAATTTATGAAAAATTTTTGGTTAAATGCAGCGTTTTACCAGGCAAAATTCGCACAAGGAAATACAGGACGCAATCCTGCAGTAGGCTGTGTGATAGTAAATAAAAATAAGGTTGTAGGTGTCGGGCACACATCTATCAATGGTAGACCACATGCAGAAGAAAATGCTTTAAACATGGCTGGTAGCAATAGCTTAGGCGGAACATTATATGTGACGTTAGAACCTTGTAATTTAAAAGATAATCAAAACTCATGCTCTAATCTTATCATTAAGTCTGGAGTGCGAGAAGTTGTAATCCCTATGTTAGACCACAATAAAAAAACTTTTAAAAGAGGGTATAAATCTTTACTAAAAGCCGGAATAAAAGTTACAATTTTAAAAACTACACTTTCTAACTTTTTGATTAATTATCCCCACTATATATTTCATAAAAATAAAAGACCTATGGTCACTATAAAATTGGCGACCTCTGCCGATGGCAAAATTACTTATGAAAACGGTGAAAGTAAATGGATAACCAATAAAACTGCTAGGAATCACGTTCATCAACTAAGAAGTTTGAATGACGCGATCTTAGTGGGTTATAATACTGTTGAGAAAGATAACCCTACTTTAAATACTAGAATAGAGGGGTATAAAAGCAAAAACTATAGAGTCATCTTAGATAAAGACCTAAAAATTAAAGTAAGCAGTAATTTAGTAAAGACAATAAAATCAAATCCACTTATAATTTTTACCAATAAAGAGAATAACCATGCTAATTATAAAATATTAATTAAGCTCGGAGCAAATGTCATATCTATTCCTAGCGATTCAAGAGGATACTTATCAGTAAAAGCTATCATTAATAAACTTCATAAACTTGGCATACAAAAACTTATGATAGAGGGGGGTGCTAAGGTAGCGACTTCTTTTATTAAAGAAAACTTAGTGGACTTTATATATAATTATAGATCAGATAAATTTATAGGTAGTAGAGGCCTACATTTATTTGATAATATAGAATGTAATAATAGCTTTAGAATATTTGAAGAGAGAAAGTTAATTAATAATACTTTAGAAGTTTGGATTAATAAAAATATTAACCTGAAAAAATGTTTACTGGAATAACTACAAATATAGGAGTAATTAAAAAAATTACCAAAAGTAAAGTACCTGAATACTTTATAGAAACTGACTTAAATCTTAAAAAAATATCTATAGGAAGTTCTATAATGTGTTCAGGCATTTGCTTAACTGTAATAAAGACAATAAAAAAAATATTTGTAGTAAATATTTCTGAGGAAACATTAAAGGTCACAAATGCAAATGGTTGGAAAAAGAATACTTTAATTAACTTAGAAAAGTCACTATCAATTGGAGATGAACTTGGAGGTCACATTGTAACTGGCCACGTTGACTGTGTTGCCAGGCTTAAAAAAATATGTAAGTTACAAAAGTCAGTAAAGTATACTTTTAATGTAGCTAAGAAATTTAACAAATTTATATGTAAAAAAGGTTCTATTACCCTCGATGGTATTTCTCTAACAGTAAATGAGGTTAAAAGCCAAGAGTTTAGTGTTAATTTAATCCCACATACTTTAAATCTGACTACGCTTGGTAAATTAATAAAAGGTGATAAGGTAAATTTAGAAATAGACATTTTAGCAAGATATATAGATAAAAATATTAATACTAAATAAATTTAATGAGGTAAAATTTGAAATTATCCAGTATAGAGAAAATAGTAGAAGATGCAAGAAACGGAAGAATTTTTGTCCTAGTAGACGATGAAAATAGGGAAAATGAAGGAGACCTAATTTTTCCTGCTCAACTAGTTACTCCTAGTACGATAAACTTTATGGCGACACATGGCAGAGGTTTAATTTGTTTAGCATTGACTGAAAAAAGGGCAAATTACTTGGACTTAACACCAATGGATAGAAGAAATCCTAGTAAGTTTGATACCGCATTTACTATTTCAATCGAGGCAAAGGAAGGCATAACTACAGGTATATCAGCTGCAGATAGAGCAAGAACAGTTCAAACAGCAATTGATGAGAGTAAAGGAAAGAATGATGTAAGTACTCCAGGGCATATATTTCCGCTAGTAGCTCGAAATGGTGGCGTTTTGACTAGAGCTGGACATACTGAGGCAGCAGTTGATATTTCAAGATTAGCAGGCCTTAAACCCTCTGCGGTAATATGTGAAATTATGAATGAGGACGGAAGTATGGCTAGATTGAACGATTTAAAGAAATTTAGTGAAAAACATAAAATAAATATAGGTTCTATAGCTGATTTAATAAGATGGAGAGTCAGAAACGATCCCATAGTAATTAAAAAATTTGCTAATGAAATAGCAACAAAATTTGCTGGTAGTTTTAATTTTTTTTGCTATGTAAATTCTACGGATGGCACTGAGCATTATGCAATAGTAAAAGGAAATATTAATGATAATGAAAACGTACTGGTCAGGGTTCAAAAACTTAATTTAATAAATGATATTTTTAAGGGGCATTTGCATGAACAAGAAAAGTTAAATAATTTTAGTATAGAACGAGTGATGGTGGAAATGGAAAAAAATAAAAATGGAGTATTGGTTATTATTAATGATAATAAGCCATTATCCGAAAAGTTAGATAAAAAATCAGAAAATCATCAATTTAGAGAATACGGAGTAGGAGCTCAGATTTTGAGAGATCTAGGTGTTAGAAATATGATATTGCTAAGCAATTCTAATAGAGAGATCATAGGTTTAGAGGGCTTTGATTTAAAAATTATTGAACATAGAGGGTTGTAGTATGATAAGAAAAAGAACTATTTTTATTATTAGTAGTAATTATTACAAAGATATTTCTGATAAAATAGAAAAAGAAGCACTTGAAGTGATAAGAGAAAATAATATGGAGTATGTTTTAGAAAATGTAACTGGAGTATTCGAGATACCGGCCATAATAGGGTTTACAAAGCATAAGTTTGACGGATATATTGCGCTAGGATGTGTAATTAGAGGAGAGACTTCTCATTATGATTACGTTTGCCAAGAAAGTGCAAATGCTTTAATGAGTTTATCTATGGAAGGTTTAGCTTTGGGTTATGGTATTCTTACAGTTGATAATTATGATCAAGCCTTGGCTAGAATTACAACTAATAAAGAGAAGATTGGAAAGGGAAGGGTTGCTGCTTTAGCATGCATAAATCAAATTATGCTAAAAATAAAATATACAAATGGAAGCTAGGAGACAGGCTAGAAAATTTGCAGTACAAGTCACATTTCAATATTTTTTTAATAATGAGGATACAAAAGACATACTAAAAAATTTTTTTAGCCTAAGCTTTATTAAAAGTTTAGGTAAGCCGCCAAAATATGATGAGAAATTTCTTTTAAACATAGTAGAAGGAGTTGACAGTAAACGTTTTGACATAGATAAAATTATTCAAGCCAACTTGTCAAAAGAATGGGAAATCAAAAGAATAGATTTAACTATGAAGTCTATAATAAGTCTTGCTGTATTTGAATTATGTTATTTAAAAAAGATACCTTATAAAATTATTATAAATGAGTATGTATCCATTTCTAAAACATATTTTAATGATAAAGATACAGGATTTATAAATGGTATTTTAGATAATATTGCAAGAAAAGTTAGAGAGATTAAAAAATAATATAATGAATGAAAAAAAAATATTAGAAAAATACTTTGTTCCTTTAAGTTTGAACTTCAGAGGCTCTTTTTTTTTAAAAGACGATGCAGCTTTATTAAAAAATTATAATGGCAAAGAATATACAATAAGTGTTGATAACTTTATCCATGGAGTTCATTGCCCATTAAATATGACTCCAAAGTTTGCTATAAAAAGGGCGGTTTTAACTGCTACAAGTGACCTATCTGCGATGGCAGCGACACCTTACTGTATGTTTTTATCTTTATCTCTTCCAAAAAAAATAAGTACTATTAAGATTAAAGAAATAGCTCTTGGCCTTAAAAATGCACTTGAGGTAACAAATTTAAAATTAGGAGGAGGCGATTTATGTTCCTATAACGGACCTTTAACATATAACATTACAGTCGTAGGTAAAGTATATAAAAATCAAATATTAAAAAGAGAATCGGCTAAAATAGGAGATCTGTTATTAGTTACTGGTTCCATAGGAGAAGCATCAGTAGGCTTAAATTGCTTATTAAATACAAGTACTAGATTTTTAGATAATAAAGAAAAAAAAATAGCTATTCAAAGTTTTTTAGTTCCTCCTATTCTTTATAAGTTTTCTATTGCCAGTAGAAAATATATCAGGGGGTGCATTGACATTTCAGATGGTCTTATTGAAGATGTAGGAAAAGTAGCTTTATATTCAAACTGTGGAGTAAAAATACATTCAGAGTTAATACCATTCACAAAAATAGTAAAGAAAATCTTGAAAAAACAAAAAAGTTCTTTAATCAAATTAATCTCAGCAGGCGATGACTATGAATTGGCGTTTGCTGCCAGTAAAAAAGAAGTAAAAAAAATAAAAAAACTAGCATTAAAATATAATACTAAAGTTACAGTAATAGGAGAGTTCATAGAAAAAAATGGAGTTTTTCTTGATAATAAAAAAGTAGAGGGTGGTTATTCTCATCTATAGTTCAAAATATTTAATTTGACTGTTGCAATAATTTTGATCATCTGGCATGTTACAAAAATCAACAATCATTAGGTGGAGTGGTATGGAACAAATTTTTTTATTTTCAACTTTATCGGGCATTATTGCCATTATTTACGGCTTTTTTACAGCTAGGCAGGTTTTAAGTATGCCAGCAGGCACAAAAAAAATGCAGGAAATAGCTAGTGCTATTCAAGAAGGTGCGTCTGCTTATCTCAAAAGGCAATATATGACTATAGCTATAGTAGGCGTAATAATTTTTCTTTTTATAGCTTTTTTTCTAAATATACTAGTTGCTTTTGGATTCTTAGTAGGGTCAATATTATCTGGTGTTGCCGGTTTTATAGGTATGCACATTTCTGTTAGAGCTAATGTGAGGACTACTGAAGCTGCTAAAAGCGGCCTAAACGAAGGTTTAGGAGTAGCATTTAGATCAGGGGCTGTTACAGGAATGCTTGTAGCTGGCTTGGCTCTTTTATCCATATGTTTTACATATTATATTCTTATTAGTTTTGGTGCTGAAGGTAGAGAACTAATTGACCCTCTTGTGGCATTAGGATTTGGAGCATCTCTAATTTCAATTTTTGCGAGGTTAGGAGGAGGAATTTTTACTAAAGGTGCGGACGTAGGAGCCGATTTAGTTGGCAAGGTTGAAGCAGGTATCCCTGAGGATGATCCTAGAAACCCAGCTGTCATAGCTGATAATGTTGGGGATAATGTCGGGGATTGCGCAGGAATGGCTGCTGACCTATTTGAAACATATGCTGTTACTGTTGTAGCAACAATGGTTTTAGCTTCAATTTTTTTTAGTGGAAGTTTCGAAATAATGTTAATGAACCTACCATTAGCAATAGGGGGAGTATGTATCATTGCTTCGATAGTGGGAACATTTTTTGTGAAATTATCTAAAAATGGTACGGTTATGGGAGCACTATATAAAGGTTTTATTGTATCTGCTATTCTTTCTTTGGTTGGGATTTATTTTCTTATAGATTTATATATGGGGATGGATACTTCTTTTGGAAACTTTACTTCCTTGGATTTATTTTATTGTGCTTTAGTGGGACTACTGGTCACTGCACTTTTTATTTGGATTACTGAATATTATACTTCTACAAGCTATAGGCCTGTAAAATCTGTAGCCAAAGCATCTGAAACCGGACACGCAACTAATGTTATTCAAGGCTTGGCGGTATCTATGGAGTCTACTGCCATTCCTGCTCTAATTATATGTATAGCTATAATAGTTGCAAATAATTTAGCAGGATTATTTGGGATAGCAATATCAGTCACTAGCATGCTAGCATTAGCTGGTATGGTTGTCGCACTTGATGCTTACGGACCTGTCACCGATAATGCCGGAGGAATTGCTGAAATGGCTGAGCTACCAGAAAGTGTCAGAAAGACTACCGATAATTTAGATTCTGTTGGTAACACAACAAAGGCTGTAACCAAAGGTTACGCAATCGGCTCTGCTGGTTTGGGAGCTTTAGTTTTGTTTGGGGCATACAGAGAAGATCTAGATTATTTTATCTCTAATTCTGGAGAATATAGTTATTTTGAAGGACTTGATATAAATTTTTCATTAGATAATCCTTTTGTTATTATAGGATTAATTTTTGGAGGGCTTCTTCCCTTTCTTTTTGGTGCGCTTTCAATGACAGCCGTGGGTAGAGCTGCGTCTTCAGTGGTATTAGAAGTTAGAAAGCAGTTCAAGGAAAACAAGGGCATAATGACTGGTAAACAAAAACCTAATTATAGCAAAACAGTCGATCTATTGACTAAGGCGGCTATAAAAGAAATGATTATACCTTCATTACTGCCAGTTTTAGCACCTATCGTATTTTATTTCGTTATTGAAATTGTTGCTAGTAGGTCAGACGCGTTTATTGCTTTAGGAGCTATGTTGTTAGGAGTCATAGTAACCGGATTATATGTGGCAATTAGTATGACATCAGGCGGAGGAGCTTGGGATAACGCAAAAAAATATATTGAAGATGGAAACCATGGAGGAAAGGGTTCAGAAGCTCACAAGGCAGCCGTAACAGGAGATACTGTCGGAGATCCTTATAAAGATACATCTGGGCCTGCAGTTAATCCTATGATAAAAATAACTAACATTGTAGCTTTGTTACTTCTAGCTTTTTTATCGCATTAACTATTTTATTGGGTTCAACATACGCCTTCTAAAAGACGAGAAAAATTCTTTTATAAAATTCTCGTCTTTTTCAAAAGTGTTTGAAGTTTGAGCAGGATTTATTTCTATTTTTACGGAAGAGTCCCCGGAAATCACTTTATAACTTTTAACAAAATTATCTTTGCTAAAGTTTATCTTTAGGACTGTTGTAGACAAATTATCAACAGAAAAATATGCTCTTTCTTTTCTTACTTGCGTTATATAGTACCAAACGTTATCTGAGAAAGTCGTCTTAGTTGAAGGAGTTCCTAGAATTTGCAAAATTTCTCCTTTACTTAATTTTGTTTTTTTTAAAAAGACAATATCTTTTTCAGCAATATAGTTGCCGTGATATGAATACCTAGGATTACAAGAGTATATAAATAAAAAAAAAACAGGTAATAAAAAAAATAGTATACTAGATTTAATAATTATTTTTCTCATGTTAATATTATTACTTTATAAATAAAAAAACACAAAATGCTTTTTAAAAAAAAAAATAAAAAAGTCATAAAAACTTCTAGAAGCATATATGAGAAAATTATATGTCAATCCAGAAATAAAAAATTTTATTCGGATCTAGGCGTTCCAGATACCTTAGATGGTAGGTTCGAATTAATAATATTACATTATTATTTTATATACAGTACTTTGAAAAACAAAAAAGAAGAACATCTTCTAGAAGAAATTAGTAAAATAATGTTTAAAGACTTTGATATGAGTTTGAGAGAAATGGGTGTTGGAGACTTATCAGTAGGAAAGAAAATTTATTTTATGAATGAAGCATTAGCAGGACGCATAAATGCCTATAAAATCTCTTTTAAAGAGGGAGAAAAAAGTATATATAAAGCATTAAGAAGAAACGTTTTTGGTACTTTAAAAGATGTTAAGGAATATAAGATTAAAATTATGGTTACATATTTTAAAGACAGCTTAAATACCTTAAATATAAATAATTTTATCGAAATTACTGAAAAAGATGATATATTCTTGAGTTTAGATAAATAT
>MDTB01033634.1_pt1 | contig 16188 bp, 17 predicted proteins | sample 811161 | NCBI WGS metagenome assembly MDTB01 (sample SAMN05326650, study PRJNA326480) | marine metagenome | isolation source: seawater | place: Mediterranean Sea | collected 2009 | reverse complement strand
CTATCTAGGGGCTTGTGTTGTGTATCTGTCACTTTACGGCGGCAACCTTGAGGGCCTGAACTACGACTACTTTGGACGTCTGCCCAAGGCCGAGACCCGGTACCTGCAAAAAATCGCACAGGAGACTGTGGCAGCCTTCAAAATACAAATGTAGCGCTCTGAATATATTGCCAAAGATATATATCGTTAGCCTTTGCTAAAGTAGCGGCACTCAATCGACAAAAAGTTTGACCTCCCGGCGCCAAGGAGGAAGCTAAGGGCGTATTTTCTGCCTCAACAGATCGCCCTTCCCCCCACACCAGTCCAACCGCAACAGCGCATTAATTCGACATAACCGCAGCACACTCGGTGCCTGGTTTTCATAGCCATTTGACGGAATTTGACGTTAATCTTGCCGCGGCATTAAAAAATCAATAACGAGGAACTAACAATGCGATATCTCATTTCTGTCCTTTTAGCCTTTTCTATGCTAGCGGGCTGCAGCAGCGAGGAAACCACTGAAGCAACATCCGCAGCGCCCGAGATCGTTCAGAAGATTGAACCATCCGCCAGTGATGATGCCTCCGATGATAGCGGTCTCTATGTTGAATACGTATGGCACAAAGAGGGAGAGAACTTCTCTCAAGAGGCGCTGATGGAAAAAGTGACCCTGTGGAACCAGATGATCGATGCGGGCGAGTACGAGATAAACCGCGCGAACCTTCTTTTTCCCCGCCAGGAGACCGAGGACTACGACTTTGTATGGGTAATGCTGTGGCCATCGGTTGAAGCACGCAATGCCGGATGGGCTTACTGGGCAGCCAACGATGAGGCCAAATGGGCGGAGGCGACTGCGGGGGTACTGAGCTATCGCGAGGAAGATGCTTTCTTGTTTGGGCTATCTCGAGAACGTAATGCGACGATCCCTAATATGACTAGCGTCTACGAAAACCAGTTTAGCTTTTGCTTTTACAATGAAGGAAAGGGTGATGCTGATTTCGCCGCATTTCAAACAGCACACACGGAGTTTGTTAGTGCTTATGAAACCGAAAAGGGGCCCAGCAGCTACGCATACGCGCTATTGACGCCAACGTTTGAGACTGAGCAAACGCCAGACTTTGTCTGGCTAGATTTGTGGGCTTCGGCTGAGGAAAAGGCAGACGGCTTGGCATATTTTGAGGGTTCTGAGTTACAGACCCAGCTTGGCGACATGGCTACTTGCAACCTCCTGGGCTTTGAGGGACTGAATATCCGCAGCTAAGAGCATCAAGCGTATATCCTGGCGGCGTATTTTTCGCCGCCAGGGCTCACCTTATCCCGTACCTCAAAGCTTCAAATTAAAAGATTCAAACAACAAAGATCCAAAAACCAAAGCACGAACCGGCGAGCGCATGGTGAGACCCACTCCCTTCTTCATTAACCCCGCCGTAAGCCAATGCCGCTATTTGGTGTGGCACGAAATTTGAAAAGTGAACGGCTGGCTCTGCGCTTCGATACAGCACCCCAGGCTTCGTTCCCGACGTAAATATTCGGTCGGAAGCACCAACTGAAAACGGTGTTGCGCAGCTGCAGGGTGCACAGAGCGACCTCATCTTATCCCTTTAGCAGACCAAGGAATTTGAGCGAGCCGCCTTAAGACAGTGGCTGCGCAGCATTCACGCTATGACTACTTGCTACTGCATGGCCTGCTCAAAGCCGAGGGCTTGGTGATCAATAAGAAACGCACCTACCGCCTTTACACCGAAGAAGGCTTACAGGTACGTACCAAGAAGCGGAAGAAGCTACAGCGGCCGCGTCCGCCGATGGAAGTGCCGACAAGAGCCAACCAGCGATGGTCGATGGGTCCTGTATCAGATCAACCTAGCAGAGAAACAGCCTGATCTAAATTAGATTGTTTCGGTTGTGACGGGACGACAGCGTTACTTGTGCCGACTACTTAGTTTCTAAAGAGTAGAAAGTTATCCCAAACAAATAACAAGGTTAGGTCTATCTTCCGAAAATTGCCGTCAAGCATACGAACGCATCAACTTAGGTCTATCCCTCCGTTGCGGAGCTACGCGACGCGCTCGCCCGCAACCCAGACAGATTTTACAAGTGGCCAGGTGTCGTAAGTGTCAACTTGCACCACGTCTGCCCGCAGACCTTGTTTGATCAATCCTCGGTCGTTTAGATTTACGGCTCTGGCAGGTGATTTTGTGACGGTCTTAATCGCTTCGTGGATCGGCCAATAGAATGGTTCTTTCGTTAGCATGAATGCGCTCTCGATTAATCCCCTTGGTACGTAATCGGAGGCAATCACGTCTAAATATCCTGCTTTCGCAACACTTGCTGTCGAGACGTTGCCTGAATATGAGCCGCCTCTGACCAGATTTGGTGCCCCCATTACAACTGAAAGTCCTGCTTCTTTGGCGCGCCTGGCAGCCTCTAGCGTCGTTGGAAATTCAGCTATGTTCGCGCCCAACGATGTTGCTTCGCTGATATGGTCATATTCGGCGTCGTCATGGGACGCTAGCGGTATTGCAAGTCTGGAAGCTGCTGCTGCTACTCGTTTTCTATTCGCTGGACACAATTTGTCTTGGCGGCCGCGTAGAAATGTAAGGTGGCCGTCGATTTCGTCAGGCGACATACCCTCGTCAGCCCAGCGATCAAGATATTTTTGTAGGTTTGGATATTGGCGCTGTCCTGGAGTGTGATCCATCATCGACAACATGCCGACTGCAGGACTATCTTCAAATTCATCCAGCATTCGGCCTAAGTCGTCTGCTGTCACCTCGCATCTCAAGTGCAATCGATGGTCAGCCTTGAGTAAGTCATGTTCAATAGCCTGCTCCATGCCAGTGATCAGTCTGCGTAAATTATCCTCCATGCGCGATTCTTTGGCCCAATAAGACCCGATAGTGATCGCGTCAAACGCGGTAGTTACTCCGACGGCGCTACACAGGCCGTCGTGTACGATGCTTGCGGATACTGGGTGCCAGTTTATCTCGGGTCGGGGGAAGTAGTGTTTTTCAAGGTTGTCCGTGTGTAGATCGATAATGCCAGGCATGAGATAGCAACCACCGCAGTCGTGTTCTCGCCCATTAACAGCCATCCCTATGCCAACGATCCGACCGTCCTCGATCTGAACAGTTGTGTCCTCTACGCTGTTTTCGAGCACGACTCGAGCGTTAACAAAACAGAGAGATTGAGTCACTTTAAGGCTCCTCCGGTTTGAAAAATTCTTTTACGAAGGAAGTCAGAAACCCGCTCCACTAATACCATCATGGCCGTAATGACTACTATGTAGGCCAATAGGTCTGGGTAGTTCAGCGTCGAGTTGGCGATGTGTAGCTCAAAACCTAGCCCACCACCTCCGAATACACCCAGAGCCACAGCACTGCCGACGTTAATTTCAAAAAGATAGAGCGTATTTGCGATAAAAGAGGGCGCGACTTCTGGAACGATCGCAAATCTAACGATTTGTAATCTGGATGAGCCTACAGCTTCGAGCGACTCAAGCGTTTGTGGGTCGATTTGCTCAATCGCATCGGCGAAGAGTTTGCCAAACATACCAGTTGAACCTATGACGAGCGCAATCGTTCCTGCAAACGGTCCAAACCCGACCGCGACCACGATGACTAACATGATCGCAAAATCCGGGGCCGCGCGTTGCGCACCAAGTAACGTTCGCATTGGGCCGCAAATCCAAGGATGTGGGGTAGTATTTCGCGCGGTAAAGAGCGCGAGAATAAATGCGAGCAACGCGCCAACAAATGTGCCGAGAAAGGCCATTGCAAATGTTTCCCCGACAGATGACCATAGATGCGCCTTTTGCCAAATGACAAAGAGGCTAGGTGGCAACATCTCCTCGACTAGATCAGCGACGTAATGGAATTCTGTGACGAACATGAATGGATTCATGTCAAGATAGGCGAACGAGGTGACAAGGAAGAGCACGACAGCTGAAACGTGTATCAACTGCGCCCGCCACTTTCGAGACGGAAGGGCGTCATCCTTGAGAACAGTAGGGCTAGACATCTCTTAGTCCACCAAGTCGTCGCCGAAGTTGATCGGAGACTAGCTCAGCCGTTGTCACTAACAGCAGTAGTACGAGGAAAGTCATGGTGACCCGCTCGTATTCGAGCAGATTGAGTGCATAAGCGAGTTCCCAACCTAACCCACCAGCACCCACAGCACCGAGCAGACCCGCTTGACGCATGTTGATTTCGAAACGAAATATCGTATTCGCAATGATATTTGGCATCACCACAGGTATCACGGCGTAGCGCACGGTTTGCCACCAAGAGGCGCCCGTAATCGCCACATTGTCTATGATCGACTGGTCAATTTCTTCAATTGCGTCGGCTACAAGTTTACCGAGCATGCCAATTGACCCAAATACCAAAGCCACAATCCCAGGCAGGGGCCCTAATCCGAATGCCCTAACAAGGATCAACACCAGGATAAACTCAGGTAGATTTCTTTGAAGCGTGATATACACGCGGGTTGAGAGCCGTAACCACTGCGGTGATATATTCTGTGAGGCAGCTAGCGCGATTGGGATGGATAATATTAACCCTATTGGCAGTGGTATTAGCGCCATCAACATAGTGACGAGCGCAGGCTCGATAAGAGATGGTAATGCTGACCAATCCGGCGGCCAGAATTCCGCAAGTTTAGTCGCGCCTTCAGGGAGCTCTTTTACCAGTTCTAAAAGGTTAACCTCAGCCTGGTAGGCCGAAACACCCAGTAGCACGGCAAAGAGTAGCAAAAGACGTCCAGCGCGATAGATTTTGGATGGGCCGTAACGCGCCTTCAGCGTATCCGCTTGGTAGGTGGCACCCACCGCGTTTACTGAGCGATGCATAAGGCGTCACTTTCCAGCTCTTGTCCGTAGATGGTGCAAAGTTCGCTCTCTTTGATTTTCGCAGGTCCATTGTAAACGACAACACCGGCTCTCAAAGCGAGTGCTCTGGTGCAATATCGTGCGACAAAGTTGGGTTGGTGAAAAACACCGAGCACTGGCCTTTCTTTCGCTAGAGGCACCAGCAATTCCATAATGATTTCAGCGTTGGCTGGATCTAGGCTAGATATGGGCTCGTCAGCTAAGAAGAGGTCAGGTTGCTGGTGAATTGCACGCGCGATGGCAACGCGCTGCTTCTCTCCACCAGATAACGAGCCGGTGAACCGGTGAGCGTAATCGGCCATGCCTACCTGGTCGAGCGCTTCAAGCGCGAGTAGCGCTTCCTTATCCGTGAAACCGTAAAGCCAGCTTCGAACAGGACTGATAAAACCTAGTCGGCCGATCATGACGTTCTCGATGACACGTAAGCGCTTTACAAGATTGGCGCCTTGAAATATTACGCCTATCCGTCTTCTTGCGTTTAGACGTGCTCGACCTTTGAGCTCCATCAGATCGATCGCTTCGTTTTTAGCGTTAGTGAAGATAACCCGCCCGACATCAGCTTTTGTAAGGCCTAAAATGCAACGAAGAGTCAAAGATTTACCAGCCCCGCTAGGCCCTAGGAGCGCAACAAACTCACCTGGATTGATGTCAAAGGAAATATCATCTAGCAGACGCTTGCCATCGGCTAGCGCTTTGGAAAGGTTCGATACTTCTAACATTGCCAGCTACATCTTCTGCAATAACTGCATCGAATCTAGTGAATACGCGATGGCTCTCAAGCCGTCCCACATTGAGTCTTCGGCGGGCCAGAAACGCATCCCATCTACACCGGAGGATCGAACCAATTCGCGGAAAAGTAACGGGTGGACTGCATGCATATCCAGAAAGGCCTTGGTTATACCCGCAACAATTTTTGGGTCAAGGCTGTCTCGGGCGATGATCGGGCCATTTGGTATAGCCTCAGATCTCCACAAAATATTTATGTCTTCCGGCGACATACGCCCACGTTCGATCAGTCTGCGATAGAGGCTGCTCTGGAAAGCACCCACATCGACTTTGCCAGAAATGATCGTCATCGCTGAGTTTGTGTGGTTCATCGCAAATACTACCTCTTTGAAATCCCGTTCCGGCCTCAGTCCCATCTTCTCTAGGGCGGCTCTCGGTACTAGGTGGCCTGAGGTGGAGGCTGGGTCGACGAAGGAAAAAGTGAGGTCTGCTGCGGAGTTGATGACATCTTCCATAGACTCGAGGTTCTTCTCGCGTGCGCTTGCGATGAATGCTCGGTACATACCCGGGCCGCTTTCAGTGCCTCTTGTTACCAGTGGCGTAATTTCAGCCTTTTGCTTCGCGATCATGTATGAGAAGGATCCCATCATCGCAACGTCAACTTTGTTTGCGCGGAGCGCTTCGATGGTCGGGGCGTAACTTGCTGTACGCTTTAGCTCTACTGGCATTTTTAGCTGTTCGGACAGGTACTCGGCTAGCTCTTTATAGGCGTTTAATCGGCGTTCCGGATCTTCTTCGGAGGGTACGTATGCAAATCGCAGGCTAGCTGGATTTGCCATTTCATCAACTCGCGAGCAGCCGCTTGCCGCCAGCAAGGAAGCGATCGTCGCGAACCCAATAGCAATGAGCTTTGGAGACCAATACATTTTCAACCCTCAGAGTTGGCCTACGAGTTTTGAAAAAGGATGAGACACTTTTGCTACAGATAGGTAATAAAAAGATGAAATTTGCGATTGTTTTTTCTGTCCAACCCTCGAATTCGTACAGATCAGAGCTCTAATACCACGCGATCTGAAGCGACCCGAGATTCTACGAAGCCAATCGGACAACCGAATAAATTGGCATCAATGCCTTCTGTTACCAACATGGGGACGTGTTTTGGCACGTTGAGTAATTTGCTCTCTTGACCGGTTGGTAGACGGCTTGAAATCACAGTTCGTGCCCTTTTGTATTTACCGCTGCCAAGTTCGTTTAAGGTCTTCGTAACCGACTGTCGCAATTGGTATAGCCGTAAAAAAGGGGGAAACCTCTCGTAAGAAAAGTAGTGATTACTAATTCCGATAGGTTCATCGTCTGCGAAACCGATGCGCTCGAGGAAACTGACGTCGGCACCTTCTTCGATCTCAAGGGCTTCGGCGATCTTGGGTGTGGCTCGCTTGATCGAAGCGATACGTGTTTCAACGCTTGGTACCCTGTTTTGGGCGAGTAGATTCTCTGTGAATTGAGAAGCTTCGTCGAGTCGGTAAGTAACCGATTTAGCCCTGACGAAGGTGCCCCTACCCTGTGTGGTTTGGACAACTTGCTTAGCTTGAAGGTCAAGGAGCGCTCTTCTGACCGTGTGTCGATTGACCATGAATTTACGAGCTAATTCCATTTCCGTCGGAAGTCGATCACCGGGTGAAAGCCGGTGTGCTTTGATTTCTCGTTCAATGTCTTGCGCGATCACTTGCCAAGTTGAAAGGGGCTTTGCCATTTTTTTCGCCTCTCGGATACATTCGACCTATACAAGTTGGTGTTTGTTCACCATTTTTTAACAAAAGTCCTCCCGACTCGTGGTTAGTATTGAACTACACACCCAATAGGAATTCTAGCGAAATGGAATCATCTCCAACGGAATCTATAAGCGGCGAGGCCCGTGCAGGGTGGATTAGCACGCTGTCTACTAGCGATCCGGACTTGCTCGAAACACTTTGGCGCAAGCTTTGGGAAATCACCCCAGAGGGCACTCCTAAATATCGTGTTATTCGGCCGTCCGAACACGGATTGGTGATGGTTCGCGGAAAATCGGGTGGTTCTGGTCGACGTTTCAATTTGGGTGAAATGACGTTAACAAGATGCACCGTTCAGCTTGTTGATGATGTGGCTGGTACTGGATATGTGCAGGGTCGGAATAAACAACACGCAGAGCGCGCCGCGGTAATTGACGCGCTCATGCAGAGCCCCAGGTGGAGAGAGACTCTTGACAGAGAAGTTATCCAGCCTCTGATCCAATCGAAACAAGAGCAAAAACTTGAAACAGCAAAAAAAATTGCCGCAACCAAAGTTGATTTTTTCACGATGACAAGAACAAGGGTAGACAAGAGATGAGTGGCTCAATCGGACTAAAGGAGGGTTTCGATGAACCTGCTTTAGCGTCTCAGAGGGTTTTTCGAGCTCTGCTCACGGCGCTTTCTAATCCAGGGCATATCTGCACTGTGGACTATTTATCACACCCTCCAGAAGAAATAGGTGTTGCGGCTAGCGCCGTCGCGTTGACACTCGTTGATTTCGAAACGTCACTGTGGATATCCCCGGATTTAAGAGGCTCAGAAGTGGAACGATGGATCAAGTTTCACTGTGGGTGCCCTATTACGAATGTCCCTGCAACGGCTGTTTTTGCGTTGGCAAAGACAACCTTTCCGGCGTTGCAGGCCTTTAACCAGGGCGAAGCGAAATACCCGGATCAATCAACGACATTGATTCTAGATCTGCCCTCGCTCAGGGAAGGAGAGAAAGTTGTCCTTGAGGGTCCAGGAATCGATGGCCGAACCACTATTTATCCTTCGGAGTTACCTGAGAGTTTTTGGGCCCAGTGGAAAGGTAACGCGGCTGATTTCCAATTTGGTGTCGATATTTTTTTGTGCTCCGGTAGCGAGCTGATCGGACTGCCTCGCACTGCCCGCATCATTGAATAAGGAGAGAGGATTAAATGGCATACGTAGCGGTAAAAGGTGGCGAGAAGGCCATCACCAATGCACACAAATTACTAGCGGAAAAGAGACGAGGTGATACCGAGCTGCCTGCGATCGGTGCAGATCAAGTCGAACAGCAACTGTCGTTGGCGGTTGATAGGGTAATGGCTGAGGGCTCTTGTTATGACAGAGAGCTTGCTGCGCTGGCGATCAAACAATCGTGTGGTGACCTCACGGAGGCGATATTTATGTTGCGTGCGTATCGAACTACGCTGCCACGCTTTGGTTTAAGCGAGGCAATCGAAACGCCTGACATGGCTGTGCAAAGAAGGATTTCAGCGGCATTTAAAGACATCCCCGGAGGGCAAGTACTAGGGCCCACGTTTGACTACACCCATCGACTCCTCGAGTTCGCGCTGTTGGCGGACAGGGAAGGAGAACCCGTTAACGCTGAGATCGCCGAAGAGGGTCTGCCAGAAAAACTAATGAACATCGAAGCATTATTTGCGACGGAGAGTTTACTTGAATCGGAAGAGACTGATGACGGCAAAGAACCCTTCGACCTGACTCGTGAGCCAATGCATTTTCCTGCTGATCACGACCAACGGTTGCAAGCCCTTGCCAGAGGGGATGAGGGATTCCTACTTGGACTCGCTTATTCGACACAGCGAGGATGGGGCAATACTCATCCGCTATGCGGAGAGATTCGGATGGGTAAGGTTGCAGTAGAGTTTGTGCCGGAAGAACTCGGCTTTCCAATTCAGATTGGTGAACTTGAGGTCACGGAGTGTCAAATGTTGGGCGATTCAACCAGTAGCGCAACTCGTCCACCACAATATTCACGCGGCTACGGTCTAACATTCGGTCACAACGAACGTAAGGCGATGAGTATGGCCATCGTTGACCGAGCCTTAAGAGATCGCCCTATTGAAGGTAAACCTGAGTTTGCGGCGCAAGATGAGGAATTTGTGCTCTATCACAGCGATAACGTCGAGGCCTCTGGATTCGTACAACATTTAAAGCTTCCGCATTACGTCGATTTCCAAGCGAGTCTTCAGTTGGTCCGAGAGCTTCGTGCCGAGTGGTTCGAACGACACGAAAAGCCGGAAAAGGATGCACCTGTAGAAGAGGGTCAGGTTGAGGTAGCGCCGTAATGCGAGATGAAGCTTATAACTTTGCCTATTTAGACGAACAAACCAAACGGATGATCCGCCGCGCGATACTAAAAGCGGTTGCGATCCCCGGGTACCAAGTACCTTTCGGTTCTCGAGAAATGCCGGTCCCATATGGGTGGGGTACAGGTGGAATACAATTGTCGGCAAGCCTAATTGGTCCTGAAGACGTCTTTAAGTGCATCGACCAAGGTGCCGATGACACAACCAATGCCATATCCATCCGACGTTTCTTCGCGCGAGTCGCGGATGTCGCAACGACAGAGACAACGCGAGATGCCACGATTATTCAGAGTCGTCATCGAATTCCTGAGGAACCGTTAATGAAAGGGCAAATCATGGTTTTCCAGGTGCCGCAGCCAGAACCGCTCCGAGGACTTGAGCCGAGGGAGCCAGAAACGAGAGCGATGCATGCCTACGAAGAGTACGGACTTCAGTACGTATCTCTCTATGAGAACGTCGCAATGCTAGGGCGCATCGCTGCAACAGCAGGTTATCCCGTTATGGTGGATGAGCGTTATCTAATGTCCCCCTCCCCGATTCCGAAATTCGATAATCCCAAGTTAGATATGAGTCCAGCGCTCATGCTCTTTGGTGCGGGTCGAGAAAAGCGAATTTATGCAATACCCCCATACACACGCGTGCGCAGTTTGGATTTTGTGGACTACCCATTCGAAATTCAGAGCTGGGACGAGGTCTGCGGTTTGTGCGGCAGTAATCACAGTTACATGGACGAAATTGTTCTCGATGACTCTGGGCGTAAAATGTACGTGTGTTCGGATTCTGCTTATTGCGCCGAGCGACGGGCGCAAGGTCATGTTGGTCCCTATGCGAGTGATGAAGCGGTACAAGGCTTAATGGCGCAATGATGGATATAGAAAGATCGATTGATACGGAGCTACTCACCACGCCCTTGCTCAGAGTTAACGAGCTCTCGAAATACTATGGTGTGATCAAAGGCTGCAGCGACGTCAGTTTTGACCTTTACACCGGGGAAGTTTTGGGAATTGTTGGTGAATCAGGCTCAGGCAAAACAACGGTTCTTAACTGTGTTTCTGGTCATCTGGCTTCTACAAGTGGGCAGGTTAAGTTTGCAAACCAGGATGGTGTTTTGGTCGATATCGCGACGTTAAATGAGCCTGAACGCCGACGAATGCAGCGTGAAGAATGGGGTTTTGTACATCAAAACCCGCGTGATGGGCTTCGAATGAGGGTTTCCGCGGGTGCCAATGTTGCCGAACCCCTTATGAATATTGGTAATCGTCATTTCGGAACAATGCGTCAGGCCACAATTGATTGGCTAAATCGGGTTGAATTGAATATCGGCCGCATAAACGACAACCCCTCAAAATTTTCTGGTGGGATGCAGCAAAGAATTCAGTTAGCTAGAAATTTAATCTACCAGCCTCGCTTGGTCTTTATGGATGAACCAACTGGAGGGTTGGATGTATCGGTACAGGCTCGACTCCTGGATCTGATGCGCGAGCTTGTGCGCACGCTACGCCTTTCAGCAATTGTAGTCACACATGATCTGTCAGTAGCACGTCTATTGGCCGATCGGCTAATGGTGATGAAGGACGGCCAGATTGTTGAAACTGGTCTGACCGATCAAGTGCTTGACGACCCACAACACGAATATACACAGCTGCTAGTATCATCGGTTCTGCAGCTTTAAGGCGTTTCATGAATAACATAGTCGCAGATAAAACAATGGTAGAAGTAGATGGCCTAGCAAAGGCCTTTTATTTGCACTCGAGTCAAGCCAGCATTCCGGTTTTCAGGGGATTGTCACTCACAGTCGGCCAAGGCGAATGTGTGGTCCTTGCTGGACCATCAGGCACGGGTAAATCGACATTACTAAGATCTATTTACGGGAACTATCAGCCTAACCAAGGCACCGTCAAGGTGAGGCACGGAGACCGCCTCGTAGACATCACTAACACGACACCGAAACAAGTTTTGGAAGTGCGTCGCTTCACCTTAGGGTACGTTAGTCAGTTTCTACGCGTCATCCCTCGCGTTAACACTGTAGATCTGGTCAAAGAGCCTTTGTTGGACAACGGCGTTGATGAGCAGGAGGCTGATGAACGTGCCAAGGTGCTATTGTCTCGCTTGAATCTGTCAGAGGCGCATTGGTACTTACCGCCTGCTACGTTTTCCGGCGGAGAGCAGCAACGTGTAAACATCGCACGAGGCTTAGCTAAACGACACCCAGTCTTGTTGTTAGATGAGCCAACAGCTTCTCTGGACGCAGGTAATCGCGAGACAGTCATAGAGCTTATTCAGGAAGCTCTGGAAGACGGTGTAGCTATGGTGGGAATATTCCACGATGAAGACGTGCGCGATGCAGTTTCGACGCGGCTTTTTGAAGTAGAACAATTCAACGCGGCCTGAGCAATGAAGACAGTTATTAAAAATGCACGGATCGTTGGTACCTCTGAAGTACATTTAGGTTCGTTAATCGTTGAAGATGGATTAATCGAAGGCATCCTGGTTGGTCGAAACGATGCGGATAATGATTGGCGTGGTGACTTTCTGATTCCTGGTCTGATCGATGTTCACACGGATAATTTAGAGAAGCATTATATGCCAAGGACCAACGCACCATGGGACAGCGTAGGTGCTGCAATAGCTCACGACGGCCAGGTTATATCCGCAGGTATTACGACTGTGTTCGATTCACTGAGCGCGCATGGGCAAAAGAGCGGATTTAGTCGCGGTGAGGTCTTTGCTGACCTTATCGGAGGTCTTGATGAGGCAGATGATGCGGGTATGTTGAAAGCTGATCACTTGCTTCACATCCGTTGTGAGGTGGCCAATCCAGAGTTGCCGTCGACGATTGAAAGACTTGCAGCGCATTCTAAACTCTCACTACTTTCAGTAATGGATCACACCCCAGGACAAGGCCAATGGGGGGATCTCGATAGCTATCGTACCAAGCTAGGAGAGCAAGGTATGTCTTCCACAGACATTAACAAGCACATTGATGAAGTGATGGGATGGCGCGATCCAGATGCGGTTGAGCCAAATCGATCCTTGGTCTTTGAACTTGGTAACAAGCTAGGCATTTCAATCGCCTCTCATGACGACCGCCGAGCAGATCAGATTGCGTCGACAAAGAGTCAGGGTGGCACAATAGCCGAGTTCCCTCTCACGCTAGAGGCCGCCAAGTTTGCCAAAGACGAATCTCTTTGGACAGTATTTGGCGCGCCTAACTTTGTCCGGGGCGGGAGTCATTCGGGCAATGTGTCTGTGAGAGATGTAGCGGAGGCCGGGTGTCTAGATGCGCTATGTTCAGATTATATACCTCATTCGATGTTACGTGCGGCGTTTCTTTTAACAGCGGCACCCTTCGAATGGTCGATTGTAGATGCGATCAAGACCGTGACTGCTCATCCTGCTGCACTATCTGGTTTAACGGATCGTGGTGAGATCCGCAAAGGTAAGCGTGCCGATTTTGTTCGCGTGAGACACGAACCTGGTGCATGGCCAGTGGTTAAAGAGGTATGGGTCGAAGGTGATCGAGTCGCATGACTGCGCGTTATGCGATCTATTTTGTACCAGCGCCAGATAGCCAGATTCTGGACCTCGGTCAACGTTGGTTAGGTCGTGACGTGTATAGCGGATGTGAAGTTGCGGATAAAGCCTATTTCGGTTTAAACCCAGGCGATGTGCGCCGCCTGACAGAATCGGCTGCACACTATGGATTTCACGCGACGCTGAAAGCGCCGTTCGAATTGAAGCGGGGCTGCAAGGAAGATGAGGTGCTTGTTGCAGCTCAGGCGCTAGCATCGGCGTTGCGGCCAATCATGCCGAAATTGTTCGTTGGTGCGATTGGTGAGTTTCTCGCAATACTTTCCAGTGACAGAAGAGATGGTATCTGGGAAATCCACCGCGCATGTCTTGAGCATTTCGAGCCTTACCGAGCAGCTTTGGCGGCTTCAGATAGAGAGCGACGCATGCATACGCCTTTAGACGAACGACAACTGAAAGCACTCTTGGAGTATGGCTATCCCTACGTATTGGAAGACTTTCGTTTTCATATGACCCTAACGACTCGGATTCCAGATCCAGTCCAGCTCGCTGAAGTAAAGGATGCTTTGCGAGAGGGCTTTTTTTGCGTCTTGAACAAGCGGCAAGATATCGACGCAATTTGCGTTTTGCGACAAGGCGACCGGAATCAGCAATTCGTGGTTCTAGAGCGCTTCCAATTTAACTCTCAATTGGAGATCGCGTGAAGCTGCTTGTTGTGACTGGCGTATCTGGCGCAGGCAAAAGTTCCGCGCTAAGTGTTCTCGAAGACGCGGGTTTCTATTGCGTAGATAATCTCCCGAGCGGGCTGCTTCGTCAGTTCTTGCGTTATCACCTAGAGAGAGCTGAGGTTGAGAACATTGCGGTAGGCATCGATACCCGGGCCTCAGAAGCCGAGTTGCGGCTTTTACCCGAGGAACTAGAAGCGATTCGCGCAAGCGGAGTGACGACGCAAATCCTGTTCTTGGATTCCGATCATAATTCGCTACTTAAGCGATATAGCCAAACGCGACGACGCCATCCACTGACCAACGAACATACCCACCTGGCTGATGCGTTGATCGAAGAGCGACAGGTCTTGTCAACAATTTACGAACTTTCAGATCAAGTCATTGATACGAGTCATATTATGTTGGCCGAACTGCGCCAAGCAGTGCAGGATATCTTTGTTGATGAAGGTCGGATTGAAGTTTCGCTGCTTTTGGAATCTTTTGGCTTCAAACACGGCGCGCCAACCGATGCGGACTTCGTGTTTGATGTGCGATGCTTACCAAACCCTTACTACATAGAAGAGCTCAGGTCGCAAACAGGCCTGGATGATGATGTACGTAACTACTTGGACGCAGAACCAGAAGCAAATGAGTTGCGTCGAGATCTATGTAGGTTCTTAGACCGATGGCTCCCTGGGTGCGCACGCAGTAAACGTCGATACGTTGCGGTAGCGATTGGTTGTACAGGTGGTCAACACCGTTCGGTGTATATGGTTGAACGACTAAAAGCGCATTTGGGGCCGTGTTATCCAAGGTTGCAGGTTAGGCACAGAGACTGGGGGGCGAGATAGTGAGACGGTCCTTCTTGGGCCAGATAGCTTGGCTGGATGGGTGTGTCTGCTGCGGTACGTCAGTGCAACTGCGGCCCCGCTGCCGCTGCTTAGACAGGTCGCCTCAAGTGAAATGAATTTCGTCGAAAGAGACAGCGGATAATTTGCGCGGCGAGGGGATAGAGCGGTCGAGTTAAATGTTTTTTGATCTCCTTAACACTGTAGGCGCATCGAACCAGTATCGTAAATTGTTGAGCAGCAACGCCGCTCCGAGTCACATACAAAGCTAGCTTCTACCCTAGAGAGTCGACCTCGTGAAACTGATGGTCAACGGCTTTAGGTTCGCTCGAGGCAGCTGTGCAGATAAATCGAAAAGACGAGAGCGGAGCGCCATCCAAAACTATGAATCGGAAGGCGCTCATCACGAAGCTGTCACGCTAAATGCAAAGTCTTACTGCGTGTTTAGCCGGACAACTGACATCGCCGACGACTGGGACTGTGCCTACATAGTCGATGCAATTGATGAGGATAAGGCACCAGGCAAAAGGAAGATAAACTCTCGTAGCAGAAAGCATAGAGGCGGTGTGGCTCGAGAAAAATCCTTGGCTTACCTAAGGCGGGAAGGACAAAGCTGCGCAGACCTACTCAACAGCGTATCGGTAGTCGATCAAGAGGCAGCTAAGCAAGAGAAAAAGCTGGGCGTAAACAAGAATAAGTATTACGCCGATAATCTTTTGATCGAAACAATTTCCCGAGAACCTTTAAACCCAAATAAACTTATTGCTCGGGTGAGCGAAGAGACGGGTGCGAGTAAGGCTGATTGCCGAAAGATCGTGGACCGCTACGAGGCCAGGGAGCGCGATGAGGTTGTCTTTTGGGGCGGGGATGCAGTCCCTCGTACCAAGACACTTCGTAAGATCAAACTGGGCGGCTGAAAACTGAAAAACCACGAGCGGATCATGCGCGTGAAGAAAGCCAATAAGCAGCACATGATGTTTGCATTACCCATATCCAGAAACGCAACCTATTGTTCATAAATTTGTAAATTCGCCGACAAGAAACTGTAACGAACCTTGGGAATGATCACAGGGCTTTAGTACTAAAGGAGCTGCCCGTGTATAACCCTCTTTCTCCAAACAGCGTGAGATCACGCGATATATTAACACTAATCTTTGTGATGCTTTCGATATTTGCTGCGCCGCAAGTTGCGTGGTCGGAAGAGGAAGAAATCGAAGAGGTGCTCGTTTTAGCCAAGCCGATCAAATCAAGTCAGCTCTCTTCAATTGAGGCAAAAAGAAACTCGGACAATCTAGTCGACGTTGTTTCCGCTGACGCAATCGGGCGCTTTCCCGACACAAACTTGGCAGATTCCCTTGGGAGGTTGCCCGGTGTTTCGGTTGAACG
>MDTB01018074.1_pt1 | contig 16188 bp, 15 predicted proteins | sample 811161 | NCBI WGS metagenome assembly MDTB01 (sample SAMN05326650, study PRJNA326480) | marine metagenome | isolation source: seawater | place: Mediterranean Sea | collected 2009 | reverse complement strand
ATTCATTTCAAAATTATGTTTAACTAAAAATTATGATATGAATTTAATTAAAACACAATCTTATTTTCCAACGATTTTTGATGAGTTTTTCAAAGATAACTGGAATATTAATCTTACGAATGATAATTTTGTTTCACCCTCATTTAATATTAAGGAAAACGACAAGGAATTTGTTATTGAATTAGCTATTCCTGGCAAAGAAAACACAGATTTCAATATCGAAATTCAAAATAAAATTCTTTTAGTTTCAGTAAATGATGAAAATAAAAATTCAAACTACACATACAATAGACAAGAATTTGGTTTTCATAAATTTGAAAAAAGTTTTGATTTGCCAATATCAATCGAAACTAATAAAGTGACTTCTTATTACAGAAATGGAGTTTTGACAATAAAGCTTCCAAAAAGAAAGGAGTATCAAAACACTGCAAAACAAATAGTAGAAGTCAAAAATTAAAAAAAAGGGAAGTTAAACTTCCCTTTTTTTATTCTTTAAGCTTTTTAATTAGATCTCTAAATTTAGCAGCTTCAATAAAGTCAAGAGATTTTGCTGCCCTTTCCATTTCTTTTCTGTACTTATTTATTTCTTTTTCTTTTAGTTCATTACTCATATTTCTTACATCATAATTGTTAACTATTTCATTTTTTATTTCCCCCTCGGTGTCATTGATTTCAAAAATATTTGAAACAATTTTATTGATTGGCTTTGGTTTTACTTTGTTAACAATATTGAATTTTTTTTGTTTTTCCCTTCTATAATTCGTTTCATCAATAGTTTTTTTCATACTATTTGTCACTTTATTAGCATACATTATGGCCTTACCATTTAAATTTCTTGCTGCTCTACCAATTGTTTGAGTTAGTGATCTATAACTTCTCAAAAAACCTTCCTTGTCTGCATCCAAAATTATTACTAATGAAACTTCAGGTAAATCTAATCCCTCTCTTAAAAGATTAACACCAACAAGTACATCAAATAATCCTTTTCTAAGTCCTTGCATTATTTCGACCCTCTCTATAGTATCAATATCACTGTGGATATATCTACATCTAATCTCGATTTGACTTAAAAATTTTACTAATTCTTCGGCCATTCTTTTTGTAAGGGTTGTAATCAACACTCTTTCATCTTTTTCTACTATTTTCTGAACTTCTTCTATTAGATCATCAATCTGGTTTAGACTTGGTTTTACTATTATTTTTGGATCCAAAAGCCCAGTTGGTCTAATTATTTGTTCTACAAAGACACCTTCCGTTTTTAACATTTCATAATCAGATGGGGTGGCACTGACGTAAATTACTTGATTTTGAATTATTTCAAACTCTTCATATTTTAAAGGTCTATTATCCATTGCGGCTGGTAACCTAAACCCATATTCTACTAAATTTTCTTTCCTGCTTCTGTCGCCACCATACATTGCATGCACTTGGGAAAGTGTGACATGACTCTCATCAACAATCATTAAATAATCTTCAGAAAAATAATCAAGTAAACAAAAAGGTCTAGTCCCAGGACTTCTTCCATCAATATATCTGGAATAATTTTCAATGCCTGAGCAATACCCAAGTTCAGAAATCATTTCAAGATCAAAATTTGTTCTTTCATTTAATCGCTTTGCTTCCAAATGTTTACCTATATCCTTAAAATAAGTAACTTGTTTCTCTAGATCCTCTTTAATTTCTTCTATAGCATTTTTTAATATATCAGGAGATGTAGCAAACATATTTGCAGGATAGATTATTAGATTATCTAACTTTTTTAAAATCTTATTTTTGATTGGATCAAAAATTTCAATTTCTTCAATTTCATCTCCAAAAAAATGGATTTTAAATCCATGATCTGCATAACTTGGGAATACATCAACAATGTCACCTGAAACTCTGAAGTTACCATTTACAAATTCTAAGTTAGATCTTGAATAAAGACTTTGTACAAGATTATGAAGAAGTTTAGTTCTGGGAATAATTTCATTTTTCTTTACTTGAATAATATTTCTTTTAAACTCATCGGGATTTCCTATTCCATACAAACATGAAACTGATGCAACTACTATTACATCTCTCCTACCTGATAGCAGAGATGATGTTGTACTCAATCTTAATTTTTCAATTTCTTCATTAATTGATAAATCTTTTTCAATATAAGTGCCCGTAATTGGAATGTAAGCTTCAGGTTGATAGTAATCATAGTAAGAAACAAAATACTCAACTGCATTTTCAGGGAAATAATTTTTAAATTCACTGTAAAGTTGGGCTGCCAAAGTTTTATTATGTGCTAAAACTAATGTAGGTTTATTTACGTTTTTAATAACATTGGCTATCGTAAAAGTTTTTCCTGAGCCTGTTACACCCTTTAGAATTTGAAACTTATCATTATTATTGATTCCACCGACAAGCTGTTTAATAGCTTCAGGTTGATCTCCTGTTGGTTTGTATTCTGACTTTAGTTTGAACAAAGTAAAAATTAATAAAACAAATTTAAGACTTGATTATTATTTGCTAAAATAATAATCAATTAACTTTATAGTATGAATAAAAAATTGATGTCCAAAAAAAAACCAAGTTTTAAAATCTCTAAAAATTTGGACAGCTATTTAAACAATTATAAGCGAAAAATAGAGATACCAATTTTTTACGAAGATTTGAAGAGGTTTTCTGGTTCTGTTTCAGTATTTAACGAGAAAAATGTAGATACATTGTGGGTTAGAGCTTTTTATTCTGATTCCGAAAGAAAAGAAATTGATTTGAATTTAAAAAAAGTTTATAATTTACTTCATTCTGACGGAAATGAGGATAATATTAAGTTTCTAAACGTAGATGCAATTGACTACTGTACTTTTGGAAATTCCAAACCTTTTAGAATTAAAATTAGAAATATTTTAAATGATAACTTTACATACTTTTATGTAAAAAAGGCTGATGCATCAAGAATTTATGGTCTTGAACTTGAACATGTTTTATCTCCTTATAATTTAAACTTTTTAGTTTTTCAAAATACATTAATTGAAGAACACATAACTGGAGTCCCCGGTGATGAGTTTTATGAAAATTTTCTTCCCAAGTGCAGTGATATGGAAAAGGCACAAATAGCAAAGGAATTTGTCAAGTTTAATGAAAGATGCATGATAAGGTTGTTAGGCGATATGAGATCATATAATTATGTAGTAATTCCAACACATGACTTTGATAAAGTTGTTTATAAAATAAGGGCTATTGATTTTGACCAACAATGTTTCGAAGGAAATCTTCAAGTTTATAGACCGCAATTCTTTAAAGAAAATAATGAAATAATGAATATTGTTAAGGAAAAACTCGAATCAAACTCGGTCAAACAATACAAAATTGAGGAAAGATCAATTTTAGCTAAAAGAATTTTGAGTTCATTAGATAGATCCGAAGAATTAATAAAATGTATGATTGCTGATAAAATTTCTGAAAAAAATAAAATTAAATTATTAGCTAGACAGATTTATGAACTTACAAGTGATAACAATTTTAAAAAGGCAGGAGGAATGGGTGAGATTATGAAGGCCTCATTTGATTACATTCTTAGAAATTATGAAAACCATGAGATGTTAAGTATTGATTAGTAAAAATCTAAAAAATCATCTTCATCATCCAAATTGAATTCTGAATCATCATTCTTTAAGTTTGAATTAAAAGTTTTTTTTGGAGGTTCATTTGGAACAGAGCCGTACTCATAGATTTTTTTAGGATAATTTTCGCCCAAGATTTTTTTTGACTCTTCAACGATTTCAATAAAAAAAGTCCAAAGTTTCAAATAATCGTAAACGTATAAATAATTCATGGACCTAGTTGATAATGACTTTAAGCTTATGTTCTTCATCATCATTTGATTTAGATTTTCATCATAGTTTTGTAAAAAAATTTCCTCCCCCTGAGTCCAATTTTCGTCACTAATAAAAAATGACGCTAGTTCTTTATTATCTAATCCAAAGTGTTTCAAGATTGTGAAGTGAAGGTCTTCAAAACTGGCATTTTGGTCAATTTCTAAATCTCTAATGACATCTTCTTTAAAATCTAGAACAACTCTAATTCTATAAATCATTTATTTTTTTAATGTGCAGCATCCAATAAAATTGATAACTAAAAAGTAAAGTGGCAAGGATCAGATGAAGAGGTTGAGTTAAAAAAGGAAAGTCCGCATAATACATTGAAACACCAACTAAAATTTCAAGGAAAATTATAAACATAATTTTATTTATAAAACCAGAATACATGTTTTTAGTATAAACTAAATAAAACAATGAAACATTAATTAAAAAGATTAAAATTGAAAAAGATCTATGGAAATAGAAATATAAATTTGGATTGTTCAGCCATAAGTTTTTCTTTTCTGGTCCAAGAATCTCATATTGAACATCAATAAATTCTCTCACTTGAGTTCCAATTATAATTTGTATTAGGCTAGTAACAACAGAGAATACAATTAAATATTTAATAAAATTACTTTTTATTTCTATTTTATTTTTCTCTTTACTAATCAAAAAGATGGAATATACTATCAACGATATTATAACAAGAGCCATTAGCATATGAGTTGTTATTTTGAAGGGTGCTAAATTCGAATCGACAACTAGCTTTCCCAACCATGCCTGAAATACCATACCAAAAACAATTGTAATAGATATCAAAACAAGTATTTTTTTTTCTTTCCAATAAGAAATAGAAAAAAACACCATTAGTAAAGTAGCCAATCCAGCTATTACTCCAAGTAGTCTATTTAAAAACTCAATCCAAGTTTTGATGGGATCAAAATCAGAGTAATTATGTTTTGTATAATTTGACCAGTTATTTAAGTCAATTGAATTATTGGTAATAAATTTCTTTTTAGCATAAATCAACTCATCATTATACCTTATTATAATTCCTTTCTTAAATTCTGTATTGGGTTTCCATTCTATTTGAGAAATATGAGTAGGTGGAATCATATATCCAAAACATTTTGGCCAATCAGGACATCCCATTCCGCTTCCAGTCATTCTAACTAGAGACCCAGCAATTATGACCAATAAAACTAAAATTAAGCTAGTTTTTGAAGCTTTGGAAAAGTATTTTTTCATTCATTTTTTTTTAAACCAATTTCAATACCTTTTTTAATCATCAAAGATCTAGCCGCTTTGTAATTATTACTAATTTTACCATCTAAAATTGAAGATTTTATAAATTCTTTCAATACCCCAATTTCTTTTCCAGGTTTTATCTTAAAATAGTCCATAATTTCTTCACCTGTAATTGGGGGTTGAAAGTTTCTTATTTTATCCCTTTTTTCAACTAAAATGATTTTTTTTCTAACTTTTGAAAAGTTGTTTAAGTATTTACTAAACCTCTTTGGATTTTTAGTTGTTATGTCTGCCTCACAAAGTTTCATTAAATCGTCAATATCATCCCCAGCATCAAAAATTAACCTTCTAACGGCAGAGTCTGAAATAAAATCCTTTGACAAAATAATCGGTCTAGAACTCAAATAAATGATTTTCTGAACATATTTTAGTTTTTTATTTAAAGGCATATTGAATCTTTTGAAAATTTTTTTTACCATTCTAGAACCTACAAGTTCATGACCGTGAAAAGTCCAACCAATTTTTTTTATAAACTTTTTAGTTTGATATTTTCCTATGTCATGCAAAAGTGCAGCCCATCTAAGCCATAAATTTTGTGATTTTTCACATAAGTTGTCCAAAACTTCCAAAGTATGGAAAAAGTTATCTTTATGCTTTAGACCATCTATCTCATCGATCCCTTTTAAATTTGTAATTTCAGGTAATATTAATTTTAGTAATCCAGTATGCTCAAGTATTTTGAATCCTTTCGATGGTTTTTCAGTTAGTAAAATTTTATTTAATTCATCAATAATTCTTTCCTTACTTATAATTTTTAATCTATTTTTTTCTAATTTTATTCCCTCAATTGAGTTTTTGTGGATATCAAAATCTAATTGACAAGAAAATCTAATCGCCCTTAACATTCTCAATGGATCATCTGAAAATATTTTGATTGGATCTGATGTGGTTTTTATTATTTTGTGTTTTATATCCTCAATTCCATTAAATTTATCAATAATATTTCCCCATTTGTTAGAATTTAAACCTACACCAATACAATTAATTGAAAAATCACGTCTATTTAAATCATCATCTAATGTGCCAATCTTTACAGAGGGGTTTCGACTCTTGAGCGTATAACTTTCTTTCCTTGAACCAACAAACTCAATATCATAACTTTTATATTTGAATGCAGCGGTTCCGAAATTTTTATAAATAGTAGGTTTTTTTTTAATTTTTAGGTATTCACATACTTTATTTGCTAAAGCAATTCCATCACCAATCGCCAAAATATCCACATCCTTTGGATTTTTTACCCCTAAGATATGATCTCTAACAAAACCTCCAATTACAAAACATTCAATTTGCATTTCATCAGAACATTTGCCAATTATTTTGAATAAATTATTGTCAATAAGGTTTTGAAGATTTTTTTCCATTCTATGATCTCAATATTTTAATTGTCCCATCCTCTGAAATTTTAATAATTCTAGATGCTCTAGACATTTTCTTGTGTAATCCTATTTTAGAAATGTGATTTACTCTATCTAAAATTTCAGGGTCGATTTCTTTAAAGTAATTTGGAGATTTTTGACCTGAAAAATTGACCGATGTAGATGTAATTGGTTTATTAAACTTTTTTATAAGATTTTGACAATAAAGGTTTTCAGGAATTCTTATCGCAACACTATTTTTGAACGTACTAAAATTTTTAATTTTTTCATAAATTATTGTAGTGGGAAAGTTGTTAGATTTTAAGAATTTTTTTTCTTCATTTCCAACATGGACATATCTTTCCAACATTTCAATACTGTTCATTAAACAAATTAAAGGTAATCTTCTATCTCTTTTTTTAATTTTAAAAATTTTATTAATCGCAATTTTATTTGTTGCATCGCATCCTAAAGCCCATACTGTGTCACTTGGATAAATTATTGTACCCCCTTTTTTAAGAATTTCTACAGCTTCATCAATTGTTTTATTTAACATTAAAATTATATATTAAACAGAAACATTATAATCTCTAAGGGCATTATTAAGTGATGTTTTTTTATCTGTGCTTTCTTTTCTTTGACCTATGATTAGCGCACATGGAACTTGATAGTTTCCTGCTTTAAATTTTTTATTGAAGGTACCTGGAATAACAACAGATCTTGGAGGGACAAACCCTTTTAATTCTTCACTTTTTTCTCCTGAAACATTAATTATTTTTGTAGAAGCTGTTAAGACTACATTTGCACCCAGAACCGCTTCTTTTCCAATTCGGACCCCCTCTACAATAATGCATCTTGATCCTATAAAAGCGTTATCTTCAACTATTACTGGTGAAGCTTGAAGTGGTTCCAAAACACCACCAATACCAACTCCGCCACTTAAATGAACATCTCTTCCAATTTGAGCACAACTTCCTACAGTAGCCCAAGTGTCTACCATTGTTCCAGAATCAACATAAGCTCCAATATTTACATAACTTGGCATTAATATAACTCCTTTATTAATAAAAGAACCATATCTAGCTATTGCATGAGGAACAACTCTGATTTCTTTTGAAGCAAAATCTCTTTTTAATGGAATTTTATCGTGAAACTCAAGTGGTCCAAATTCAATAGTTTCCATTTTTTGGATTGGGAAGTATAAAACTACTGCTTTTTTTATCCATTCATTTACTATCCAATTTTCGTTAACTTTTTCCGCAATCCGAATTTCGCCATTGTCAAGTTGCTTTATAACTTCCCTAATGGCATTAATTATATATTTTTCTTTTAATAATGATCTATTTTCCCAAGCTTTTTCAATAATTTTTTTCACAGTATTATTTTTTTCAAATATACATTGTAATTAATATATACATAAACTATACACTTAATAATTAATGAATTACCTTTGAATAAATGTCAAGAATTATTGCATTAGATTTTGGTTTGAAAAGAATTGGAATTGCAATCACCGATGATTCTAATAAGTTAGCATTCGGAATCGAAACCTCTGATTACAGTGATATAATCAAAACTCTAAGAGTTATTACTAAACAATATGATATAGGAATATTTGTTGTTGGAAAACCTCTAAAAATGAATAATATACCATCTTTGATTGAATGTAATATTCAAAATTTTATAAAGAAGTTAAAAAAAGAATTTTCAAATATAGTTATTGAGAGATATGATGAACGTTTTACATCAAAAATTGCTAAGAAGGCAATTAGCTCATGCAGACTGAATAAAAATAAAAAAAGAGATAAAAAATTAGTAGATAAGGTTAGTGCGACCTTAATTCTACAATCTTATTTACAAAAAAAATCTTTATGATATTACCAATAGTTGCATTTGGAAACCCCATCTTGAGATTAAAAGCCCAGGAAATTAACCAAAATTATGATAATCTTGATATTCTTATTGAAGATATGTGGGAGACTATGTATAATGCTAAAGGAGTGGGTTTAGCTGCACCACAAATTGGAAAATCGATTAGAGTTTTTATTGTTGATGCATCTCCATTTGCAGAGGATGAAGGACTCGAATTATCAGAAAGAAAAAAAATTATTGGGTTTAAGAAAGTATTTATAAATCCGATTATTGTTAGTCAATCCTCAAAATTATGCTCTTTTAATGAGGGATGTTTAAGTATACCAGATGTAAGAGAAAATGTTAAAAGAGAAGATCAAATTGAGATTAATTTTTTTGATCAAAATTTTAATGAACAGACTTTGAAAATTGATGGATTGAGAGCTAGGGTTGTTCAGCATGAGTATGATCACATTGAAGGAATATTATTTACGGATAAGATAAGTTCATTTAAAAGAAAAATTATAACCAATAAGCTGAAAAATATTTCATCTGGAAAAATTAGTGTTCCTTATCCAATGTCTTTTGATAAATAAAATGAATACAGAAAAAAAATTAGGATCAATATCAAAGCTTTTAAAAATAATGGATATTCTTCGCAAGGAATGTCCATGGGACCAAAAACAAACCTTTGAATCATTAAGACCATTGACATTAGAGGAAACATATGAGCTTGTGGATGCAATTGATAATAAAAATATTGATGAGATTAAACATGAACTTGGGGATTTATTACTTCATGTAATTTTCTATTCAAAAATTGCTAGTGAATCTAATTATTTTGATATATCAGATGTTGCAGATTCGATTACAAAAAAACTTATTTTCCGTCACCCACATGTTTTTGATAATAGAAGCTCAATTGATGAAAAACAGGTTAAAAATAATTGGGAAAAGTTAAAATTGAAAGAAGGTAATAAAAGCATTCTTTCAGGAGTGCCCAAATCATTACCCTCAATTTTGAAAGCAATTAGAATTCAAAAAAAGGTGTCTAATGTTGGCTTTGAATGGGAAGAAATTAATGATGTCAAGCATAAGATTTATGAAGAAATCGAAGAGTTAAATGAAGAAATTAAAAGTGGAGCTAGAGAAAAAATTCAAGATGAATTTGGAGATGTTCTTTTTTCTCTAATTAATTATGCAAGATTTTTGGATATTGACCCAGACTATTGTCTGGAAAAAAGTAATAAAAAATTTATTAAGAGATTTAAGCTTTTAGAAAAAAAGATGAAACAAAACCGCAAGAACTTTGAAAACACATCTATCAGTGAATTGAATGAATACTGGAATAGTGTCAAATAATCTAATTACTAAGTTTTGAAATTTTTAAATTTAAACTAATTATATTCTTTTTTATTGAACATAAATCCATTTTAATTTTTTTTAAGAGTATATTTTGTTTTGATTTATCATTAAAATAAGAGAAATTATTTTCAAGAATTGAAAGCTCTTTTTCAAATTCTTTTAATTTTCTATTCAAACTTATTTTTTCATTTTTTTTCTCTTTATCATTCATTCTTTTAATTTTTTGATCAAAAAATTTAATTTCTATTTCATTTTCGTTTAACCCTTTTGCTTTTAAATATATTTTCATAATCTCAAAAAACTTTCTTTCAGAATCAACATGTTTTGTTAAGAAATTATTCCAACCATCAAACGTTTCATTTATATTTAATTTTCCTTCTTTTATCAATTTTTTAATTTCATTAATATACTTTGTCTTAAGTTTTGTTTCATTTATAGTTTTCTCATTTTCAATCAACTTTTGAGAGCTAATTTTTTTGAAAATTTGATCACATAAGCTCTTAAAAATATTGAAGTTTTTTTTATTTACTTTAAACGGAACGGACTTTATTTTTTTCCATTCTTTTTGTAAAAGAATCACTTTCTCTTTAACGCACAAATTACCCTCAGTGAGTAATTTAACATCATTAATTATTCTTTCCTGATTTTGAATATTTTTTTTGTAGTCTCTTTTTTGATCTTTGAAAAATATATTTTTCTCTAAGTAAAACTCTTTGTTACATTTTCTAAAATCCTTCCAAAAGATTTTATTTTCCCCGGGTTTTATAGGGCCTATTAACTGTATTTGATTTTTTATTGTTTCAAAATTATTTATTTTACTTTTCCATTCTGAATTAGATTTACAATTAACTTTTAAAACATCTTTCATTTTTTTAAGTAATTGAACCTTTTTTTGAAGATTTTCTTTAAAAAAAATTTCTTTATTTTTTTTAAATATTTCAATTTTTTCTTTTGTAATTTCGATGATATTTTTTAATTCATTTTCAAGCTTATCATTATCATTTGAAACTGGTCCAGTTTCGTATTTCCATTTTTTTAACAATCTGTCTAGTAATTTTTCAGAACGAAAGAGATTTTTAGAATCTGATAATTTTTTTGCCTGAAGGATTATATTTTTTTTCTCTTTAAAATTATGTTCTTCATCAATTTTCTTGAAGGTGCGGTTAAGTTTTAGATAGTCATAAAAATTTTTAATATTGTGTTGAAAATTATTCCACAGAATTTGGTCTTTTATTCTTGGTACTGGTCCAATTTCAAACCACCTTTTTCTTATTTCATTAAAATCTGAATATTTTTTAGAAATGTGATCTACATTTTTTATGAGATGCCTCAATTTTTCAACTAATTCTTCTTTGAGTTTATAGTTTTTCTCTAAATCATTAACAAAATTATTACTCATAATAGTCTCTTCAATAAAACTAATTTTACAATTGTTAATTATTCCAAATTTTCCAACTTTCTTCTGCCTGTTGTTCCAACATCTCTGCTCCATTAATTATTGATGCATTGTTTTTTTTTGATTTCTTTAGAAATTGACTTATATCTGGGTTGTATATTAAATCAAAGCATAAATGACTTTTACCAATTAGTTTGTATGGAATATCAGGGCATTCACTAGTGTTAGGACTTGTTCCAAGTGGTGTACAATTAATAATTATTTGGTGATCACCCATCACAATTGAATTAATTTCCTTATATGTGATACATCCTTTTGCTTTATACCTCGAAACTATTGTTGTTTGAATTTGAAGTTTTTTTAAGCCATATACAATAGCCTTTGATGCTCCACCTGTGCCTAAAACCAATGCTTTTTTATGAACGTTATTCAGGTTTTTTTTAATGGAATTATAAAAACCTATATAGTCAGTGTTAAAGCCCTTTAAAAACCCTTTAGAATCAACTTTAATTGTATTAACTGCTCCAATTTTTTGGGCGTGTACGTCTATTTCATCTAAGTATTTTAGAACTTCTTCTTTGTAAGGAATGGTTACATTTAGTCCGTGTATATTATATTTTTTTATTATTGTTTTGAAATCTTTTATGTGGTCTAAATCAAAGTTCTTGTACTCACAAGATTTTTCAAGATTTAGTTTATCAAACTTTTTGGAAAAAAATTTTTTAGAAAATGAATAGCCTATATTTTTACCTATCAATCCGAAAATTTTTTTTTCTCGTAGCATAATATTCAACATAAACTATAAATATACACCCTATTATTATTAATATAATAGCTATTATATTTTCAAAATTATTTATATCAGGAATAAATTTCAAAAAATTATTTTCTGATTGATTAATAGTTGTATTGACTGAAACAGAATTTACCTTTCCCCACGGCCAAATTATAAATAAAGAACCAGTAACAAAACCAATAATGAGGTTATTTAGTTCGTTATTAAAATTTCGCATTACATAACTCAGCAAACTAGATAATAAAACCAAACCTGATATTGATCCCAAACAGAAAAATATTAAAACATAGATTAGATCAATATCAATTTGATAATTATACTCATCATTAATTAAGTTTTTTAATAAATAAAATAAATTATTAACAGAATCTACAAGTAGTAATTTATAATTTCCAAGCAATATAAGTAAAAAAGAACCTGAAATGCCTGGTATTATCATTCCACAAATGCTAATAAAGCCACAAAAAAAAACAAATAATAGATTTTGGTTTTCTTTTATTGGATCTAGGCTACTTAATAAAATTCCAAAAGTTAGACCAATTAAAATAAAAAAGAAATCATACCTTTTTTTAATTTTATTATCCTTTAATAAAATTACAATTGAGCCTATTATCATTCCAAAAAAGGCTGACCAAACGAAAAGTTCAGATTTTAAAAATAGATAGTCAAGAATTTGTGATGTCGTAAAATAACTAATTATTATTCCTAGTAGAACGATCAATAAAAAATTTAAATTATATTTTTTATCAAGTTCTTTGAAATTTCCTTTAAAAATAAGTTTTAATAAATTGTAATCTAACTTCTTAAAACTTTCAATCATTTCTCCATAAAACCCCGTAATTAACGCGACTAATCCACCTGAAATACCTGGAAGTTTATTCGCAGTACCCATCAAAATACTTTTTGTAAGAAGTTTTAATATGTTTTTGGGGCTATTGTTCATTTTTTTTTGATAAATATTCCAAAAAAAACACAACAGACATACCAGCCAAAATAAATACTAATACTAAAATAATTTTGTCGTTTTTTAAAATACCAATATTCTCTAAAAATCCGATTAATGAATCGTTGCCAATATTTTTATTTTTATAAGGCCAAAGAGCAGGAAGAGATCCGATCATGAAACCTGTTAAACAAGAAAATGTTTGATTTGAATATCTTTTAAATGACCAACTTAAAAACTTTGAAAAGAATTTAACACTTATCATAGCACCTAAAATAAATATAAAAATATTTAAAAAATATTCGCTGTTGAGTTTTACTAATTCACTAAGTGAAGTAATCATTACTTCATATGAACCCATCAAAAGAAGAATATATGCACCTGAAATTCCTGGTAAAAGCATTGCTGTTATGCTTAACATTCCGGAGAGAAAAATATAAGCATAAGTGATCTCAAAATTAGCGGGTTTTAGCATTTGTAAAATAATTCCAGTTAAGACGCCAGAGAACAGAAAAAAGTATATTATACTATTCCATTTTGTAATTTTTTTTAGTAAAAATAAAATGCTTGAGGCGACTAAACCAAAGAAAAATGACCATAATTCAATATTATAATTCGTGATTAAAATAAATAAAAACTGACTAAAAATAATTAAGCTAAAAACTATACCTAAAATTAAACTTATGAGAAAATTTAAGTTATGTTCAGACCATAATTTTCCTAATTTTAATTGAAAAATAAGCTGAAAAAATTTTAAATCAATATTATTTAAGCTAGTAAGTAGTTCTCTATAAACACCTGTTATTAGTGCAATTGTTCCTCCCGAAACACCAGGGATCATATCAGCTATTCCCATAGCCATTCCTTTTAAAAAAACACTAAATCTAAGTGGTTTTTTTTTCATTACATTAAAAATAAATAATATTAAAGGTTAATTGCTTAAAAAATATTTTTAAAACTTTCAATGTTAGGGATCTCCTTAAACTCAGCCTTGTAAAAATCGTATTTTTTTGGAAGTTTAGAGTAAGCTGCACGTAAGTGGTCATATCCCTTAAGATCTTTTTTTAGTTTAAAATTTAATACAGATAGTAAATAATTGAATTCTGGAACTTCTGAACTTTTATAAGCTTTTAAGAGAACTCCCCTGAAAAGTTTGATTATTTTTTTTTCCGGAAAATCTACAAATATTTTTGTTAGATTGATTAGTGAATTAATGTTATTATCATTAATACTCATAGTTTTATCAATTACATATTTTATTTCATCATATGAATTGATTTGAACACAAATTTTTAAGTACAGATCCCAGAACTTCTTGTTTTCTGGTTCAATATCTAATGACTTTAAAATGAATTTTTTAGCAAAAGAATATTTTCGTTTTCTGACTAATTCTTTAGAAATTTTCATCCATGCGTATGAATGTAGTGGATCAATATCTATTACTTTTGAAAAATATTTATAGGCAATTTCGTAGTTAAACAATTTTTCATAACATCTTGCAATTCTGTATAAAGTGTAAGGACTAGGTCCACTCAAACCTAAAGAAACTTCATACTTCTCAATTGCCTCATTTAATTTTTGTTGCTCTTCAAGTAACTTTCCTGTCTCAATATATGCACCCTCAAAGGATTCATCTGCTATTATTGCAAATTCAAAAGCAGCTAAAGCTTTTTTTGGTTTATTAATTTTAACATATTGTTTTCCCAAATGATGCCAGCATATTTCACAATATGGATTAGATTCTAAATAGTTATTCAAAAATGTAATTGTTTTATTAACATTTCCTAGTGAGTCAAAACAAAACAAGACATTGTTTAGAGCCATTAAGTCATTCTCATTAATTTTTAAACAATTAACAAATGCTTTTTTTGCTCTATAAAAATCATCAATAAATAGATATTCTTTACCTATCATCACTAATGATTCATAAAATAAATCTGAATTTGTTTTGATTTGTTTTAAACATTCAATTGACTTATGATGTTGTTTTTTTTTAGAAAAGACCTTTGATTTTTGAAATAATATTTCAGAGTTTAAAGGCTCAATTTCGTTTAGTTGATTTACTATTTGTTCTGCTCTTTTTAAATCATTTTCTAAAAGTAGAATTTCAGTGGTAATCAAATTAAGAGATACAGAATCCGGGTATTGGTTGAGAGATAAATCATTTGCTTTCTTTGCTAAAGAAATATTACCCATGTCTATATAATACATCGTAATCTCCTCAAACTCATTTGAATCAAAAAACAATATAGAATTTGTTTTTAGCATTGATTCAAATTTATTAACTGACTCTAAATTTAGGTGGTTATTATCCATTACAATCTATTGACAGCAATATAGCAACAGAATGGATCAATAAAATTTCATCATTTAATGTTTTTTAACAATTTAATCAACATCATTATTTAAAATATCTAAAATTATAGAACAACCTAAAATAATTTCTTTAATTTTAATTGTTAGAGGGGGAGTTATTCTAACAGCTTTTGGTTCAAATAAAAGACCGAACAAAATTAATCCTTTACTTAGACTGATTGATATTAATTTTTTTGAAATTTCTTTATTTTTCATCATCAAAGCTAACATTAGTCCTTTTCCTCTTATTTCTAAAATTAATTCATGTTTTAATAATTTTCTAAATAATTTTTCTTTTCCGTCAATTTCATTCATTATTCCAGAATCTATCGTTTCCTTTAAATTTGCATATGCAGCAGCAGAAATTACAGGATGTCCACCAAATGTTGTTATGTGTCCTAAAATAGGGTTCTTTTTAAATAAATTCATTTTTTTGTAATCTGTGGTCATCGCACCAATAGGGAATCCACCTCCTAATCCTTTCCCATATACTAAAATGTCTGGTACAATTGAATAATGTTCAAAAGCAAATAACTTTCCTGTTCGACCAATTCCAGGTTGAATTTCGTCTAGAATTAGTAATGCACCAACTTCATCACATTTTTTTTTTACCTGTTGTAAAAAGCCTTTGTTAGGTAAAATGAATCCTGCTCCACCTTGAATAGTTTCCAAAATTACAGAGGCGGTATTATTATCAATTTGTTTTATATGTTCACAATTGTTGAAATCAATGAATTTAATGCCAGGAATAAGTGGTCTGTAAGCTCTTTTTCTGTCCTCAAAACCCATAATGCTCATTGCTCCTTGTGTATTACCATGATACCCATTATTTGCTGAAATTATCTTTGATCTACCAGTAACTCTTTTTGATAATTTCATTGCGGCCTCAATAGCCTCAGTCCCAGAATTAGTTAAGTATGTAACTGAAAGAGAATCTGGAAGATTTTTTGAAATTAGTTCACACAATTTTATAGATGGCTCTT
>MDTB01239182.1_pt1 | contig 16192 bp, 10 predicted proteins | sample 811161 | NCBI WGS metagenome assembly MDTB01 (sample SAMN05326650, study PRJNA326480) | marine metagenome | isolation source: seawater | place: Mediterranean Sea | collected 2009 | reverse complement strand
CGTTTTTAATTATTATCATGATGCCGCTGGCAACCACCGAAATTGGTACGGACGGTTGGATCAGTAGTCTGATGGAGCGGCCGATGGAAGCATTGGGTTACAACGCAGGTTGGGTGCTCGTCTACACCTCAGCCATTATGATGGTGCTGAGGTTTTTTGCGGGCCCGATCGTGCACAAGCTCTCGCCGATCGGATTGCTGATCGCAAGTTCGGTGTTGGCGATTGCTGGTCTGTTTGCCCTTTCTAAAACCGGAAGTTCCGGTCTTGGCCTGATTGTGGCAGCTGCGACGCTCTACGCATTTGGTAAGACCTTTTTCTGGCCGACCATGCTTGGCGTGACCTCAGAGCAGTGCCCCAAGGGCGGAAGTTTATCGCTCAATGCGATCTCAGGTATCGGCATGATTGCCGTGGGAGTTCTTGGATTTCCTTTCATCGGGCTATTGCAAGATAAGACTGCCAGTGCTGAGTTGGCAGTCAATGCTCCGGCGACGGCCAAGATGGTGCTTCAAGAAAAAGAGGTTTTTGGTATTCGCTATGAAGCGATTGATTCATCCAAAAAGGAAGCAGCCATTGCTGAGGGAGGGAAGGACGCTGAGCAGCAACTAGAAGACGCCAATAAGGCTGGGCAGTTTACAGCTCTGGGAAAGATGGCTTATTTTCCTGCCTTCATGCTGGTCTGTTACATCCTGCTCTTTCTCTACTTCAAAGGGAAGGGCGGATATAAGCCAATTGAACTGAATACCTCATCCGGAATGGAGTCCTAGAAAGTATTTATTTTCAACTGTTGATTTGAGGGCGGTGGAGTGAAAGCTTCCCGCCCTCTTTTTTTGCGACCACGCTACCGGGAAGTGTTAAGACGCCGGGATCGGCTTCCTGCAGTAATTCTGCCAAACTTTGCCATTCGCGAAGCCCCATCGCTTGCAGAGGCCAGCCCCTCTCGCGCCAGATGGCGATCATTAATTCGCGGATCAAGAACTCGGGCTGTGCAACAATCTCGCCAAGCTTCAATACAATCTCGCCATTTTTTTCTAGCGAGCGGCATGCTGCAAGCGTATTGGCAATCACTCCATCGACCATCTCTTGTGCCTCGCCGGCCAATTGACTGAGGCGTAGCACGGCCGTTGAAACTTGGGGATTAAAATCGCGTTCCAACAGAGGCAAAAGATCGTGGCGAATGCGGTTGCGGGTAAACGCTGCACTGGCATTCGTCGAATCATTTTTCCACTCGATCTCGAGCGACTCCAGGTAGTCGCGGGCCATTGATCGCGAGAGATCCAGCATGGGGCGTAGCAGTGATACGGCCGGTGAAAGCGATCGACTGCGAGGCATACCCGTAAGGCCACGAAGACCCGTGCCACGAATCACGCGATGCAGGATTGTCTCAACTTGATCATCCGCTGTGTGCCCGGTAACGACGTAGCGTGCCCCGTGCTTTTCTGCGAGCTTGAGAAGAAATGCATAACGCATATTCCGACACGTCGATTCCCATCCTTCGCGAGGCGTTTTTTGCATCGACGTTTGCTCAACCTGGCCAATTTCGCATGGGAGTTTGAGTTTTTCGCAAATCGATTGCACAAAACGAGCGTCCGCCGTTGCTTCGACTTCACGCATTCCGTGGTTGAAGTGGCCAACAAGTAATCGATTTTCACTTACCTGATTTTTGTGCTGAGAACGACTTTTGTCTTTCGAATAAGCATCAGACTGCTCGAATCGATCTCTAAGTTCCTTGACGCCATGCAGCAAGGCAATGCTATCTGCCCCCCCTGAAACGGCGAGCACGATTGGAAAATTAATCCAGTTTTTTGGATGCCAGGCGGATGCGAGCTGTTGGACAAAATCGTGTTTGGAGTCTGCGGTATCCAAACTTAGAGGCGGTGCGGATGTTTTTAATTTTGTCATCTAAAAGCCTGTTGAATGTCGTGTTCTTGCAGTAAAACGCTTCGGTTGAATTTTTTCTAGAGTGTGCTAGATTGACCGAGCTTAGGAATCGTTGTTTGGATATGCGGCGAACGCATATCGAAAAGACGGATTTAAGTAGAAAATTGAGTAAAAACCGAAAAAATGAGATCGTTTCGGCTGCCATGCCGCGACGAAAATGTCTTTTAACTTCTAGTCATGCACACACTGTTTTTTCTTTTTAAGCAAATTTTTCATACGTTGTGGACGAATCCAAATTGCTGGTTCGTCGGTATGCACTCTCGTGCGTATGGTATCGCGTATGCCGAGGCGTATGCTAAGGGAAAAACGTTAAGCGGATTGTTGGATCGAAGTGAATGCCTGGGCAGGTTATTAGCCAAATCACAATTTAGAAGGTTTCATCGAGTTTTGTTTGCGAATGGTGCAGGGAAGTACATCCTTCTAAAGAAGATGCTTGCTTCCGACCCACTCAGTATTTTGCCTGTTTCAGAAGCAGGGCAAATATTTTCAGCAAGCGATAGACAAGCTCGATAAAGATCGGACGTTTCGTTTGTACTCTTTTCTGCTTTAGGTAGGCATTCTGCCTATCAGTCCGCCAAGTTGATGCATGGCCATCGATTCCGCTTTGTTTATAGCGCAAGCTGTTATTTTGAAACGGTGGTTTTGTTGAAGGGAGTGCAGACGAATGGGTCCAGTTTCGATCCAACTCTGGTTACTGATAGCGTTTCTAGTTACTGCAGCCATTTTTGCCATAGTCGTTGTCAAGTTGATGGACCATTTTCGTCGCCAAGATGTGAAGTCTCAGGCTCGGCGTATTCTGGATGAGGCAAATAAAGAGGTAGAGACGCGGCGTCGTGAAGCGGAGTTGAAGTCTAAGGAGCAGCGGCTGCAGGAAAAAGCAGTCCATGAAAAAGATTTGATGGAGTCACGCGAAAAATTACACGCTCAAGAGCGTGATGTGGAAAAGCGCAAAGACTTGTTAGATTCACGTGCCGAGGAATTGCAAAAACAGGAAAGAATGGTCGAGGGGAACCAGAGAAAAATTACCGATAAAATGGCTCAGGTGAAGACGCGAAGTGAGGAGCTAGATGTTTTAATTGAGGAGCAACGGAAAGCATTGCATCAAGTGAGCGGATTAACGCGTGAGGATGCGACGGATCGCTTACTTAAATTACTTGATCAGGAGTTAGAGCAGCAAACGGGGTCGATTATCCTCAAGCATGAAAAAAAGATTGCAGAGATTGCGGAAGAAAAATCACGTGAACTGTTGCTTACATCGATTCAGCGTTGTGCAGCGTCGCATACGTCTGAAACGACAACCAGTACGGTTGATATTCCAAACGATGAGATGAAAGGGCGTATTATTGGTCGCGAGGGGCGCAACATTCGTGCGATTGAAAAAGCGACGGGTGTCGATGTGATTATTGACGATACGCCGGGTGTTGTGATTGTTAGCGCATTTGACCCTGTGCGGCGCGAAATTGCCAGGATGGCTCTTGATCGATTGATTGCGGATGGTCGTATTCATCCAAGCAGAATTGAAGAGGTTGTTAAAGAAACGGAACATAAAATCGATGAGCATATTGAAAAGCACGGCCAGGAGGCCGCTGACGAAGTTCGCGTCCATGGCTTGCATGAGCGGGTCATTCATCTGTTAGGACGCTTACATTTTCGCACCAGTTATAGTCAAAATGTTCTGCGTCATTCGATTGAGGTTGCATTTTTATCGAAGCTCATCGCGGAACAGATGGGGCTCGACGGTAAATTGGCTATTCGTTGTGGATTACTGCATGATATTGGAAAAGCAGCAGACCATGACGCCGATGGCGGACACCCGAAGATCGGCGCAGATTTATTAAAAAGATACGGAGAAGGTCCAGAAGTCGTGCATGCGGCCCTGGGGCACCATGATGACATCCGTTTGGAATATCCGTACACAATGATTTGTGCAACTGCTGACGCTTGTAGTGCTTCACGCCCCGGAGCGCGTCGCGAAAGCTTAGATCGTTATGTTAAGCGGATGGAGGAGTTGGAAGACATTGCAACCGGATTTCATGGGGTACATCAGGCATTTGCGGTCCAGGCCGGTCGAGAGGTGAGAGTAATGGTTTCGTCAGGCCAAACGACAGATGAAACGGCCGCTAAGATTTGCCGCGAAATTGCCTTGGAGTACGAGAAGCAGCTGACTTATCCAGGAGAAATTAAAGTCACGGTGCTTCGGGAAACGCGAGCGACGGAATTTGCGCATTAGTAAAAAGCACGGTAAAGGTTTTCGTTCTTGCTTGCTATTACGCGCTTTTAGTTTGAAAGTTGAATCTCATTCAAGGAGTTACGTGCAGTGCGGATTCTCATGATCGGTGACATTGTGGGTAATCCCGGTCGCAAGATTGTAACCCAGTCTTTGCGCGGATTAGTAAAGCAGAAAAAAATAGATTTAGTTGTGGCCAATGCCGAGAATGCTGCCGGCGGATCAGGAATAACACCGTCGATCTATGATGAACTGATCGAAGCGGGCGTTGGGGCAATTACACTCGGTGATCACATTTATCGACGCAGGGCGATTATCCGCATTCTGCAGACAAAATCGAATATCGTGAAACCTGCTAATTATCCTGCCGATGCACCAGGCCTTGACCACTGTGTAGTTCTTACCGGTGCGGGACAAAAGGTTGCGGTGATTAGTCTGATAGGGCGTGTTTTTATGAAACCTGTTGACTGTCCTTTCGCAGCGGTTGAGCGGGTGCTGGGAAGGGTACTGGATATCACAAAAATTGTTATTGTTGACATGCATGCCGAGGCGACCAGCGACATGCAATTGATGGGGCGATTTCTAGATGGCCGGGTCTCGGCGGTTTTGGGAACCCACACACATGTTCCCACGGCAGATGAAGTTATTCTTCCAAATGGTACAGCATTTCAGTGTGATGTCGGTATGACTGGTCCTTATGAGAGTATTTTGGGTCGACGCATCGACCGAGTTCTGCAAACGACGCGACACTTTACGCCTACACCATTTGATGTCGCATCTGAAGACGTGCGACTAAGCGGTACGCTTGTTGATGTAGACGACGCAAGCGGTCATGCCATAGCGGTCGAACGCGTCTGTGTTACGGAATCTCAGGCAATTGATTTTGCCAATTCCGAGAGTCTTTCTCAGTAATCTTTATCCTTGCCTGCTGCATGTGAAAGAACTGCGCGCACCGCAAGCATGCCGCTCATTTTCTCTGCTTGTCTCCGCAATAAGTGTCACGTTTGGCGTGTGATCTTGACCAAATCTACGTGTTTTTGATAGTTACCCGCTTTCGCTCAAAGCATCATCGTTTGCGCGAGCTGACTTCAGGAATGGAGTTGCGCAGAAAAGGTATGTCTTTGAGAGCAACAGCGTTAGACGACATAGGCCGCAATAGAGTGTCTTCAGAAACACCAAAAAATAAAGTTTGTTGCTTTTCTAAAAGGCGACTGCTGATTTCCTTACTCGCAATCGAATTGATTGCCACGGTGGGTTGCTATCGTCGAGTGATCACTCCCAAGCATATGCCGAAAGATCTCATTGCGCCACACGTTGAAAATGCAAAAGCCATTGACCTCTCACGTTTATCAGGGTTTGCATCTACGAAAGATTTTCTTGAGGTGGGCGATGTCATCGAAGTAACGATCGTTGCAGGTGCGAGTGACCAAGGCCCTTTATCGATTCCCATACGTATCAACAAAGACGGGACAGCATTGGTGCCGCTTTTAGGAGCGATACCGCTTGCCGGTATGCGAGTCGAGCAGGCCGAACAGATCATTCGTCAGCAGGCAATGGCCGGTGGTGTCTACATGAATCCCCATGTTACGGTTGTTCTGGAAACAAAAGATGCGAACAAAGTGACGATCATCGGCGCGGTCGAGAGTCCAGGAACTTACGATTTGCCTCGCAGTTCTTCGAATCTTCTCACCGCCTTTGTTGCAGCTGGTGGTCTAACCTCGAATGCGTCCACGAGTATTGAGGTTCGTTCTCCAGCGAAACAGATATTTCCTTTGGATCAAGAGAGGCAGAATCGGTTAGCGAATTACAGCGGTGGACAGCAAACCGTACAGCCAGTCTCGCAAAGTGTAAAAATTAATTTGGTTACGGCGAGTAATGCAGGACGCGGAGTTAATCTCCGCGATGGCGACGTCGTTATGGTTCCAGAAATGGATCAAAATCCGGTTACAGTGTTAGGATTGGTTCGTAAGCCTGCCGACTACAAGTTGCCCTCCGATAGGGATCTTACCGTGCTTGATGTTTTAGCTATGGCAGGCGGCTTGACTTCTCCTGTTGCAAATAAAATTTATGTCATTCGTCGGATTCCAGGTGAACAAGATACACAAGTTATTCAAGTAAGTTATCAAAAAGCGAAAAGAGTAGAGAGTGAAAATATACGTCTTGCCTCGGGCGACGTCGTAAGTGTGGAACGTACCCCACTTACCGTTGTGTTTGATGCATTTGATCGATTTGTTAATTTTGGGGTTGGCGCTACGGCGCGAGTCCCGGGTTTCTAATGAAGAAGGTAGCTTGATGTCTGTAGAAACAGACAACGAAACGTATGACGCGCCATTAACCAATGCGGCTGGGGCCATCCATGATGGGTTTCAGTTTCTGAAGGTTGTTTGGTATCGCAAAAATAGCATGATTATGGTGGGTTTCATTCTCGCCATCATCGCCGGCTGGTATGCGGCAACTGCGACGCGCTATTACCAGTCTTCTGCTTCAATTTTAATCGTTCGAAATGGCATGTCGCAGGAAGACAGTGCGTTAGGTATCAATCGAAACAGCCAGCATTTGATGCCCACCCATCAGCAATTGATCGTAAGTCAGCCAGTTTTGGAGAATGCGATCCAATATATTTCACCAGAGTGTTTGAGTGAATTTCAGGGTCAACAAAGAGAATCTTGGCATCGCCAATTAGCGGGAAAAATCTCGACCCGCGTGGTTAAAAGTACCACCGTTTTAAATATTAGCTACACATCCACAAAGCCCCAAAACGCTGTCGCCATTGTAACAGCCGTTATTAAGTCTTACCTCCAGTTTGTGGATGAAACGCATAAGGGTACAGCTGCAAAAATAATTAATGTTATGACCCAAGAAAAAGATGATATCGGACGACAGCTCATGGAAGAAGAGACTAAACTCGCCGATGCGCGTGTTGCGTCGGGTGACTTTAGTATTAGTGCGGAATCAAATATTGTTCACCCCGTAGTTCAGTCGGTCATTACTTTGAATGAGGCATTTCTTGACGCAAAGAAAGATAGTTTGATTCAGCAGTCGCTGGTAGAAGGTATTCAAAGGGCGATTGTGCGAGGCGAAGATCTCAAGCAGTACGCGATGGCTGTGGAAGAGACAATTGGAAAAGAGCTTCTCATAAAAGGGCTTGGTTTCAATACAGAAAATATTCAAGTTCGAAATCAGTTGGAGCAGGGCCTGCTTGCAGATATTTCGAGCCTTAAGTCATTGAGTAGTGATTTTGGCCCGGCCCATCCAAGGATTATTGAAATACAGAATCGAATTCAAACGACGAAACAGTATATCGAATACCACGATGCAGAACTCAAGACGCAGTTAGACGAATTAGAGTCTAATCAGTTAGGACCTTTGCTACTTCAAATGGCACAACAGGGGTTAGATAAAGCAAGGCAGAAAGAATCAATCCTACAAGCGAGTCTCGATGAAGCGAGATTTAAAGCAGTTGCGCATCAGCGCGATACGTCACATATCACAATGCTTGCGCAAAATGTGTCACGGCTTCGACGGCTTCATGATGCAATTATCGATCAAATTGCTGGAGTCGATCTTCGTCAAGGGCATGGTGAAATTCAGGCAACCATCATTAAAGATGCGACGGCGTCAGGCCAGATTGTGTCTCCTAAGATTTCTCGCATCATTGTATGTTGGATTTTGGGTACGCTTGGAATCGGATTTGTTCTCGTGTACGTGCAGGACACAATTGATGATCGATTCAGAACACCTGAGGAATTGAGCAAGCGGGTGGGACAACCGCTTATTGGTTTGGTGCGTGCTTTGCCGGAACTCTCGGGTGAAGGTTTGAAGAAAGTATCGGCATTTAGCGATCCCGTTTCTGTTTTTGTAGAATCTTTTCGGACTTTGCGTACATCATTGACGCTTTCGGGAGTCGACTCGACTCGAATTGCATTCACGAGTTCGGAACCTGGCGATGGGAAGACAACCGTGATCGCGAATCTTGCTGTTGTGTGTGCGCAATCAGGAAAGAAGACGCTTTTGATTGACGGAGATCTTCGGCGTCCAGGATTAACGCGCCTGCTCGATTTGAAGAGTAAGCCGGGTCTATCAGATCTATTGAATGCGGATGACGAAGTTAGTGGTATGATTTCTGATTATTTAGCACCCACCGATGCTCCCAATCTTGATGTTCTGCCAGCTGGACCGAGGCGACAAAATCCTTCCGAATTGTTGGCGAGCGATCGTCTGGCCCAAATTTTTGCCTGGGCAGAAACAAAGTATGACCAAATTCTAGTGGACTGTCCCCCAACGCTGGTCGCAAGTGACGCGGTTCTTGTCGGTCGCATTGTCGATGGTATGGTATTGATTGTTCGCCCCGACAAGAATCGTCGTAAACTTGTTTTTCGTGCGACTCAAAATCTCACCGAAATGAAAATACCATTATTCGGCCTGGTCGCTAATGGTGTGGGAGCGGAAAATAACAAGGGATACAGCTTTGGTGAGGGTGAGGGGTATGGATATGGGTACGGGTACGGGTATGGCGACGATGAAAATAATGATGAGGACGAAGGAGAGATTGAGCAGCAAGGTAATCGGGATAGCTACCAGGGTATAAGTTTTCAAAGTAAGACATTCGATCAATCGGAAAATGGCCAGGAAAAGTTGCCTGCCAAGTTTCGAAAAACAGCTTAACTCGCTGCCCGACTGCAATTCGAAAAAATCTTGCATTTTTTGGTTACTTGGAACAAACACTGTGGTTTCAAATCGATATCCAGATTCCTCACTTCAGGCGCCTTCTATGAATGCCCTGTTACCACAGATATTGCTGCGGATCGTCGATCTCTGCTTGATAGCGATCTTGTTTTTTGCGCCGCTTTTCATGGGTGGTCGGCATCCGGTCGGCAGACTTGTTTTTGTTTCAATCGCAGCAATCATGGCGATCGCCTGGCTGGTCCGCCAGTGTCTTTTGCAGCATGCTGTTTGGCGTTCGACTGCAGGTCAGTGGTTATTTTTAGCTGCCTGTTGCCTTGTTCTGTTTCAGGTATTTCCACTTTCACCGGAGTGGATGACGACATTGGCTCCGTCGACAACAGACCTTTTGTCATCATGGTCTCAAGGCGAGCAGTTTGAAAATTGGTCCTATCTGTCTTTTAATCCACAGTCAACGAAATACGGCCTTGCGATTCTTTTTGCTTATGGGGTTACTTTTCTAATTACTGTACAGCGGGTAGAGACAATCGCTGATGTTCAGATGATTTTAAAATGGATTGCATTTGCCACGATTGCATTGGCTATTCTTGGGCTGAGTCAATATCTTCTAAAGGGCGAAAACATTTTATGGGCCTATGGTCGCTCGCTTCATGACACGGATGGAGTTCGTGGGTCTTTTACAAATCCGAATCATTTTTCGCATATATTAGCTTTGGGCATCGGTGCCTGTGCTGGTTGGCTACTCATTCGATTAAAGCGCCCATCTGCGGATCAATCGATTTTCGGCCATGCAAAAAGAAGGTCTATTCATGAAAAATGGCATACATTTGCGGCGAGTGTCGGTGTAGGTATTGTTGTGTTTACCGTCCTGCTCGCGATGTCCCGTGGAGGCATCTTGGCACTAGCTGTTGCCGTCATTGCGTTGGCCTGCGTTTGTCGAAAACTTTTAAATCGGCAGCTTCTTTTGTCTGGTCTGGGTGCAGTATGTGTTGGGTTTATTTTGCTTGCAATCAATGGGATCGACGACTTGGCAAAAGAAGTCGATACGGTTAAGAATTTATCTTTCAGTAAAGCAGACTACAAACAAATGCGGACGGCAATTTGGGGTGCAAACATCAAAGCGATTCAAACGAGGCCCTGGTTTGGTCATGGGGTCGGTACCCATCGTGATTTCTATAAAACGTATCTCGAAAAACCATTCCCAGTCATTTTTACCCACGCCGAAAGTGGCTATATACAAGTCGGCAGTGAAGCCGGTATTGCAGGTCTCGGGTTGCTATTTGGGGGCTTTATTGTCTGCGGTTTTTGGTGCGTGGGCGCGGTATGGAATAATGGCAACGTTGTCGAGATAATCTGCGGTGGCGCTGTTGCCAGTGCGTTAGCGGCCAGTGCGGTTCACTCCATCGTTGATTTTGTGTGGTATATCCCTGCCTGCATGTCATGGACCTTAATTTTATGCGGGCTCGCATGCCGACTTTATCAAATGCGGCGGGCCGCAGAAAAACAACCATCGTTTTCATCCTCAAGGCTAGTTTGGATGGGTGTTACAGTCATTGTGGCAATTCTAAGTATCGGGAGTGTTCAGGTTCTTGTACGTCCGGCGGAAGCATCGCGGCACTGGGATAATTACGCGATTTATGCCAAGGAGCGGCAAACGGTGGAAAGGCAAATGAATGCCTTCTCTGTTGATCCGAAGGAAAAAGACGAACTTTCGCGATTATCTGTTGGGATCGATAAAATATTGGAAGCAGAAATGCGAGCTTACTTAGCAAAAGACTTGAATAATGCGTCTGCCCATTTGCGGATGGCAGCAGTTTATCTTCGTCAATTCCAAGGAAAGCAGCGTTCGAGCATTAATCCGATGGGCATCGGACAAATTCGAGACGCGGCAATCGCTTCGCAATTTCCTTCCAAAGAAGCGATGAACGAATGGCTGGCACGCGCGATCGGCGGCAATCAAGAACTCTTATATCGTGCGCTTTGGCACGCGCAGCAGGCAGTGGCACGATGCCCGCTTCAAGGCGAAGCATATCTCTTCCTTGCAGAGCTTATTTTTCTCGAGGGAAAAGATCAGTCTGCGAAGTCAGCCCTCGTGAATCAAGCCATCCGTGTGCGGCCCTTTGACGGGAAAGTTTTGCTGATGGCCGGCAAGGAGGCCGCTGTTGCCGGAGAGGTAGAGACGGCGGTTGCACATTGGAAAAAATCTTTTAAATACAGCATCGATGGCAAGTCGGACTTATTAAGTCTGCTTTCTCAGCGGGTTCCGGCGAATATTACGATCCAGATGTTGGAGCCGCAGGTAAGTGATCTAATATACTTTTACCGTGCTTATCGAACCTTGGGTGACCCCCGACAGATGGAAGAGGTATGTAAGCATTTTGAGTCGCTCCTTTGGAAAGGTACTGTAGAAAATCAAAGTGATTTGCGATTATGGATCACTTTGAGTCGTGCTTACCAGGAAATAGAAAAAGAGGAAGATGCGCTTCGATGTGCCAAGCAGGCGAGCAAATGCGACTTCAATAATTTTGAAGCACGCCTGCTTATGGCCGCCATTTTATTTGATTTGAAGGAGTATTCGGAAGCAGAGCAACAACTGCGCTGGTGCGTTTCTCGTCGACCAGATCATTCTCAGTCGCAGGAATTACTGAAAACTGTCGTGAAAGCACGGATTGCAGATCATCAGTCGCCAAACGGAACCGCAACACGCTGATAGCCAAGTTGGCACGTGCACGAGTCGTGCTATCAGTGCTATCGGAATGGGATTGCCTTGCTCGAAATCAAGAGGCCCCGTTACACTCTTAAGTCCCTCGCTCACATTCGACCATGGCGTATTCAAGGATGACGTGCCCAGAGTCAAGCTACGATCAACCTGATGTTGTGTATTTGGGTTTAATGCGCGCAGGTTCAACCTCGCTGCGATCGTATTTTACACAACACCCTCAAGTCGCTTGGCGGCGTTTTGCATGGTGCCTACAGTTGGGGCAGTCCGATCAAGAACGGTGCGAAAACTATCAATATTTAGTGCGCAATGCCAACGGACGGACACCCGAGACCCGATGTCTCATCGAAATGTATGAAGCACTCATGCTCGGTCAGTATTTTGAATCTCCATATTCAGCAGTGGCATTTGAAGAAAACGGCCCACGGTGGTCCGCTGATTGGGCCCTCGATCCCAAGCTTTCTAGTGATCACTGGCCTGTTCGCATTGATTTCCCAGAAATTGCACGTCGGTTAAAAAGCTGCTTTCCTGCTGCGCGCATCCTGATCGTAATTCGCAACCAACTTGCCTGGTTTGAGTCGATGGTAAATCATTATTGGGGATACTTTTCAAAAGAAGAGCGATCGCTTAATTCTTTTTTGTCTACTGCTGAAGGGCAGGCGGCCAAAGCCGCCGGTTTTTTTGATGAGTGTATCTTGGCCTTGCACCAAACTCACGGAAAAGAAAATGTCCATGTTCTTTTGCTTGAAGATTTGCAGAAATATCCTCAATCTCTGGTTGATCTTAATACATTTCTGGCGGTAGAGCCTAACCAAACAATGGCCGCTCAGTCAGTCTGCAACAGGGGACGACACAAACATAAGCGAATCGCGATTCGTAATCGAATTTCAGCAATGCTCCCGGTGAAATTTCGAAACAGTTGCTATCACATGACGCGTGCGGATCGGGACCTTGTCGAAAAAATGTATCAACAAAGTAATGCGCGAACTTCCGAATTGCTCGATCGCAACCTTACAGCGGTTGGTTACCCCCAATGACAAGCCCCAACATATTCTAAAAAATATTTTTATATGTCGCTCTAAAACCATCAAAGTTGATTGCATAAAAAAAGCAAACCTCGCAATGTTCAATTTGTTTCGAAAAAAAATGTATCAAAAATGGTGCAGCCCACGTGTCCCTCATCTTCTGGTTGTGGGCTATCCAAAGGTGGGGAACACGTGGTTTGGCGTGATGTTGCGACGCATGTTGGTTTCGGCGTATGGAATTCCCGAAAAACAATGGAGTTTCGCACTTGATGCTGATGTGCAGAAGCAACACGAAGTTCCCCGAGTGCAGATGACTCACACGATGCCAAAATTTAACACGCAGTCTGCGAGCCAATTAGACGTGCGAACAGGATTGGCAAAAAATTCCCGGCTAATATTTCTAATGCGCGACCCGAGAGATACACTCGTTTCTCTTTATTTTGATAAGTCTTTTCGCTCACAGCGATTTTGTGGCTCGCTTGATGCAATGATTCGAGACCCCGTCTATGGAGTGGAGAAGCTACTCAAATTTTATTGTGCGTGGGATGCAGCGTGGTGCGAATCAGATGATCAGATAATGGTGCGCTACGAAGCTCTTCATCAAAATCCACTCAGCATGATGAAGAATACATGGGCGTTTGCACGGCTTGCACAGCTCAGCTCTGACCAACTGCAAGAGGCGATTGCATTTGGTCGCTTTGATAATATGCGTAGAATCGAGGTCGATTGTCAGATTCAGCAGGGATGGCTCCGCAAAAAAAAGGATGTTACGCGTGCCGAAGGGCTCAAGACACGATGCGGTCGCATCGGTCAGTATGCCGAGTATATGGAACCGGCAACGCTCCAATACGTCGAGAGTTGCTTAGATGCTCTGCCAGAAAGATTTAAAGTTGTGGCCCAAGCTAGCTCTGAATTCTCATTGTTCGATCATCGATGTGCGGTTTAAGTAAGGCAGGAAATCCACCAAATGGATGTAGAACGACTCGCGATCATCAAACCGAATGAATGGAACGCGGCGGTGTTTGCCTCGGAAGACACTTGGATCTTTCATCGCTGGGAATGGTTCGGGATGACCGCAAAAGTTTGGGATTTAGAAAACCATTTTTTTGTCATTAGAAACCAAGGCCAGATCGTAGCTGGCATTCCTCTACAAATATCCAGGACAAATCCACCGAGTCAACGAGTGGCCCGAGCTTCCGCCATGGGGCACTCCGGACCCTTTGTTAGGGCGAATGTTTCTGCGAAAAAAAGACGCCAATACCTAGATCGTCTTGCGACGGCAGTCGCGCTGTTTGCAGCAGAGTATCAAATCCCAGCCGTGCAGTGCAGTTTGCCGCCAATCGCAAAAGCGCACTTGTACGATCACACAGGAGTCAACTCTTTGCAACTGTCCGGCTGGCAGGATGCATCGACACTTACGGTAATTGTGGACCTAAGGCTTCCTCAAGACGATCTCTGGTTTGGCCTTTCTTCGAGCACACGCCAAGCGATTACGAAGGCTCAATCAGGCGGGTATACGGTGGAAAAGACGCGTTGGTCTGAGCAGGTGGATGCCTACTATCAAATTCATCAGGAGACTTACGAGCGCACTGGGGTAAGGCCGCATCCGAAAAGTTATTTTCAAGGCATTGCAGATGTCATGGAAGCAAGCAGAATCGCAAGCCTGTGGGTTTGTATGGATTCGGAAGGAAGTGCAGTTGGGTTTCTAAATATGGCGCACGACGATCGTGCTGGAGAAAATACCGGAGCGTACTACTGGACCGGTTGTTCCCAAAGCGAGCATCTTGCTTCAGGCGTGAATTATCTTTTGATGTGGCATGCCATTCTTGGTGCGCAAGCAGAAGGATATCAGAGTTTCGATATAGGAGAGATTATACTCGCGCCAGAGCAGGTAAAAGAAAAAGGCTTGTCTATCTTTAAGCGAAAATTCGGAGGTGATCTACGGCGTTTGTATCGGGGTCAGATGACCGTGCCACTCTCGTCGAAATCTCGAATTCTTGATTTTAGTTGGCGATGTAGCAGAAAAGCAAAGAAGGTTTTAGGCTCGACCGTCGGGATGTCCTAGGCAATTTGTCGATGGATTGTTCTGCGAAGCGAATTGTTAGTATTTTTAAATTTAAACAGAGATAAAGCATGGTGCCCTCAGTTGCTGAATCGAATGTTCTTGAGGCGGATCAGATGCAGTTGCGAAAATTTCGCAACTATTATCCCAATCTTCCCGTTAAGCTTGCGAAGTCAAAAGACTACTTTTCAAAGATGCGCCAAATCAAATTAAATATGGTGCGAGAGAATTATACGGGAGGGACGATCCTCGATTTGTGCTGTGGGGAGGGCATGTTTTTGAAGGAAGTATCCGTCTTTGCAGATCGATTGATCGGCGTAGATTTTTCAGGAGAGATGCTCGCGCTAGCCAGAACGGGGATAGAGATGGAGAGTAGGCACCGCGTGCAATGTGTACAAGCCAATGCCCGTCATACGCCACTTCTCTCAGACAGCATTCATTTAGCATATTGCTACTCGTCGCTTTGTGCGATTCCGCGTGTTGAAGATGTTTTGGCCGAGTGCAGTCGTGTGTTGGTGCCTGGTGGAATCGCGATTCTTGATTTTGGCCTCCAAGCATCCCTCAATACGCACGTTGTCAAAGCGTATGAAGAAATTGCCGACGGCTACCATCGTTCGCGTGCAGATATTCAAGCCATGCTGAAGCATGCTAATTTAAAATCGCTCTCGTCCCGGTCGTTTCAGATGTTACCACTCTGGGGACACAAACCGCGATGGCTACGGCCGCTGCTGCATCCAATTTGGAAAAAGGTAATGAGTCTCGAACTGAGGGGAAAGATGCTTGATGAATGGATCAGTTCCGCGCCGCTGTTGAACGCATTTGCGTTTCGGCGAATTGAGGTTTGTCGAAAAATGGATGTCGTCTTGCCCCTTCAGAAATCTGTTTATCAATCCGCCGGTCAAGAAAATGAGTAGTTCCATGCGTCCAAAACCGCGCCTGGTCGTGGTACCGTCGGATCCGATTTCTGCCTATGAAAGGGCAGGGTATGATTGGTTGCATCGCTACTACAATCCCTTGGGCTATTTCGGTGAAGTTATTGCGCTAAGTCCACGTGAAGAAAAAAATCGGCAAGCCCATGGGATGACGATTCGTCACGTTTCGGAGCAATTTTTTCAATCAGCCCTCCGAGAAATAGCGCCCGATGTTGTAAGAGCTTACGGTGGATATTGGCCAGCAGATCTGGTAGTTCGCAATCGCTTGCCGCACTTACCAATAGTCATAAGTGTACACGACCGTTTACCGCAGCGTATTCATCGGTCCGTAGCTTTGGCAGATGTGGTGCTGTGTATGTCTCAAGCAGTCAGGCAAGAAGTCATGCGGAAGGGTGTCGACTCAGAAAAAGTGATGGTCCTCCCAAATCGAGTCGATCTCAATCGCTTTCAGCCTTCCAGGAATACCCCCGAGATTCAAAAAATTAAAGCGGCCTATCCAGGAAAGTTAATCCTCCATGTGGGGCGCAAACATGAAGAAAAGAACCTTGATACGTTAATCCGTTCACTACGCCATCTTCCTCAAGAATATCTTTGCGTTTTTATCGG
>MDTB01068136.1_pt1 | contig 16193 bp, 19 predicted proteins | sample 811161 | NCBI WGS metagenome assembly MDTB01 (sample SAMN05326650, study PRJNA326480) | marine metagenome | isolation source: seawater | place: Mediterranean Sea | collected 2009 | reverse complement strand
TGTGGAAGTGCGGTAACGCATGTAGCTGACCAGTACTAATAGCTCAATTGGCTTGATTTATGCACTGAAAAAAATTTTTATTTTATAATATATATTTTTTGTTAATAAAAACATTACTTTTACTAAAAATTACACTTTAAGCTATTGTTGATATTTATTTCTTAATTTATAAAAAAAGTTTAATCTTATTAAATGAATTTAATATTGGAAGTAGGCCTTAATCATTTTGGCAAAATAAGTGAGTCCAAACGTTATTTGGAATTTTTTTTAAAATCAAACTTTAATTTTTTAACTTATCAAATTCAAAAAGAAAGTTTCTATAAAAAATTTAAGTTTAAACTACCTTTAGATCACTATAAATTTCTTATCAAAAAGACTCACCAAAAAAGAAAAAAAATTGGTTTAGCAGTCGCAGATTTTAACAGTTGTAAAGACATTGCAAAGCTTAATTTTGATTTTTTTAAAATTTTAAGTATATCTTTAAATGATAAAAAATTAATTAATTTTATTAGCAAATTTAAGAAACCAATTTTTATATCTTGTGGCACTGCAAGTAATAATCAGATAAAGAAATGTGTATCAAATTTGAAAAATTATAAAAAAAAAATTAGTTTAATACACACAAGTCTTTCATATGAATCAATAGATCAAAATTTGAAAAGAATAGAGCTATTAAAAAATTTTCATCCAAATATTTCGTATGGACATCATTACAAAAATTACTTTCCAATAATTTTATTATTTAATAGTGATATTAAATTTTTCTTTATTTATATAAAGAGCATGGAGTCTAATAAAAGATTTTATCCAGATGACAAACATGCATTTAGTTTTAAAAAATTAAAACAACTTAATAAAATATTAGTTGAATGTAATAATTTACTTGGATCGAAACATAAAAGAAATAAACATATAAAAACAATTAATAATGAAAAAGTATCTTTTTAAAAAAGCCATTATATTAGGTGGAAGCAAAGGCTTAGGTGCTAACATCGCTTCCAAATTAGAAGAATTAGCAATTAAAGAAATAATAAGATGCTCTTCAAAAGATATAGATACTTCAAATCTTAAATCAGTTAATAATTTTTGTAAAAAAAATCCTATTGCTGATATAATTATTTTAAATTCTGGTGGTCCCCCAAACCTAAAATTTGATGAAATTTCGAATGAATTATGGATTAAATATTTTAATCAACTTTTCTTAGGATATGTAAATATCATGCGTAAAATTAAAATTCGTAAGAATGGATATATATTTAATATATCGACCGCCTTAATTAAAGAACCAAGTAGCAATCTAATGATTTCTACATCCATAAGAATAGCATTTACGTCATTACTAAAATCATTAACTTGTGAGTTCTCTAAAAAAAATATATCTATAATCTCGCTTGCACCAGGGCCTTTTAAAACAAATAGAATTAAAAGATTAGTTAATAATATAAAAGAATTTGAAAAAAATTTGCCGCTGAAAAAAATAGGCAACCCTAATGATATTGGTAATTTTGTTAAATATGTAGTTTCAAATAAAGTAAAGTATATTTCTGGATCAACAATTTATTTTGATGGGACAACTAATAAGAGTTTTTTATAATATTAAAAAATTGATCTTGCCCCGCCATCAAGATTAATACAAGAACCAGACACTATCTCTGGATTTGATATACAAAATTCAATGTATTTACATATCTGATCCGTGGTAATCATTTTATTTTCTACTGTCTTTTTTAGATAATATTTTTTAAAATTTTTAGGTACTTTGCTACCTTGTACCCCACCTAAAATAAAACAAAGAACTTTGATATTAGAATTTTTGTAGAATGATGAAAGAGCCTTTGTAAATCCTATAATACCAGCTTTAGCAACACTATATTCTAAATTTTTAAAACCATAGTTTTTTTTTAACTTACCGTAAATAGATTGATCTGGTCCACTATCTCCATATATTGACGAGAGATTAATTATTAAACCTTTTTTTTGTCTTTCAAAATATTTACAACAGATTTTAGATATAAAAAAAGAGCCAAATAAATCTACCTTAATAGTATTCATCCAATTTTTAGAGCTATAATTTGAAAATTTAAATTTTTTGATTTTAGGCACAATGCTCGCCGCATTTATTAAAATATCTGGACTTTTTTTTTTTAATATATTATTAAGTTTTTTTTTTAAAGATTTTTCATCCGTAATATCACAATAAATTGAATTAATTCCTTTTTTTTTATCTAATCCAATTACATTAAAATTTTTTTTAAAAAAGTATTCTCTTAATGATTTACCAATCATACCTTCGCTTCCAGTTATTATAATAGTTTTAGTTTTTTCCATAATGTATTATATACTTTATTTCGTGAACAAATATATAATAATAACTGCACGTTGTAACTCTTCAAGATTAAAAAACAAAATTTTAAAAAAAATTACAAAAAAATATAAGTCTATTGACATTCTAATTAAAAGGGCTCAAAAAACTAATTACCCAATATGTCTTGCTACTTCTAATAACAAAAGTGACGATAAATTAGTTAATTATGTTAAAAAAAATTATAATATAGATATTTTTAGAGGAAGTGAAAATAATAAAGTCTTAAGATGGGCCAACTGTATTAAAAAATTCAGCATTGATTATGCCGCCCTTGTAGATGGTGATGATTTAGCATTTGATTATACAATTTATGATAGTTGTTTAACAAAAATAAAAAAAAATCAAAGAAGCACTGTATTCAAATTTCCTAAAAAAATTGTTACAGGTTCCTTTACCTACATTTTTGACTCTAAATCTATAAAATTAATAAATAAAAAATCGGGGAAATTAAAAAAGATAGATGTAATAGAATTTTTTTTAAGATATTTAAATAATATACGTGAGATAAAAGTACCAAAAATTTTATTGGATAAAAAAATAAGACTTACTCTTGATTACAAGGATGACCTAAAATTTTTCAGAGCATTATATAAAAGAGTTTCTATTTTAGAAAAAACAACAAAAATAGTTGAATTCTTGCAAAAAAATGGCAATATCAGAAAATTAAATTATCACTTAGAAGAATCTTGGAGAAAAAATCAGTTGAAGGAAGTCGATTTACATGAAAAAACAAATTAAAAAAGGTTGGAGATTTCACGGAAATGAAAATAAATATTTAAAAAGCATACTTAAATCAGACTTTTCAGCTGGCTTAGATAATTCCATGTCTGAAAAGTTTGAGCACATTTTTAAAAAAAAACACGATCAAAAATTTGGAATTTCATCAAATTCTGGAACAGCTACACTGCATCAAGCTTTGCATACTTTTGGTGTAGGCCATGGTGATGAAGTTATTATTCCTGCACTAACAGTAGCTATGTGTGGATTTGTAGTTTGGCAATGTGGAGCAGTTCCAGTATATGCCGATGTAGATAAAGAAACTTTTTTAATAAATCCTTTAGATATTAAAAAAAAAATTACTAAAAAAACAAAAGCAATTATGGTTGTTCATCTCTATGGACTCATGTGCGACATGGATGAAATATTAAAAATTGCAAAAAAATACAAACTTAAAGTTCTTGAGGATTGTGCACAATGTTTTTTAGCCTACGACCACAAAAATAGGATATCTGGTACAATAGGTGATGTCGGTAGCTGGAGTTTAGAAAGTTCAAAGCATATCTCCTCTGGTGAAGGCGGTATATTAACAACAAATAACAAATCTTTGGCAGCAAAGATGAGAAAATTTGGAGGTTTAGGATTTTCAAATATAACAGCATATACAGGCAAAATAAGAGATAGGAATAAATTTCAAAATCCTAACTGGAAGAGGCATAACGCATTTGGATATAATTATAGAATGCCCCAGTTGTGTGCTGCTGTTGCGTTAGCACAAACAGAAAAATTAGAATATTTTGTAAAAAAAAGACGAGAAAGTGGCAATGAGTTTTTTAAATTATTAAGTAGAAAAGCTAGCAAATTGCTTGTTCCTCAAAAGGTACCCAAAAATTACACTCACACTTATTTTACATTTGCTGCAGCATTTAACGGAGGAAAAAAAGGAATTAAATGGACAGTTTTCAGAGAAAAATTTATGAGTTTTGGAGGAGACGGGATTTATTCAGCTTGGCAAACTGTTAACAATGAACCTTGCTTTTACGATGCGCGAAAGAAAGGATTATATTCAGGGTCAATGAAAATATCAAAGTCTTACGGCTGGGGAGAAGCGCCAGTAGCTAAACAATTACAAAAAAATATGATGCAATTTACTACAAATCAGCAAACTTCAAGGGAAATTAAAAAACAAATTTTAGCTTTGGAAAAAACAATAGATTTTTTTGAATAAATTAGCAGTTTTTTTTTACAGAAATTTTTCGCATAATTTTATGTAAATTATGCAGAGCCGTTTTAAATCCCTTGCCATTATCAAGATGACCATTCCAAATTTCTGGAACAAAGTTAACATTTAAATTTTTTATAAGATTAAAAAAACTTTTGAAATCAATTTCTCCATCTCCTATTTGTAAACCTTCTTGATAAACTTTGGCCGCATCAGAAATATGCAAGTATTCAATATTTCGAATTATATCTTTTGTAAAATTTGTGAAATTTTTTCCTAGTACATTTGATGATAGTTTTGCGTGCGATGTGTCATAGCAAATATTCACTTGTGATTCTTTGCAAAATTTTTTGATTTCCTTTGTGTCAGTAAAAATATGTTGGTAAAATTTTCCACCGTAGTACCAAGGATACGGAGGCATGTTTTCTAATAATAAATTATAATTCTTAGATTGAATTTTTTTTATATTTTTAAATAAATTTTTGTAACGATTTATTTTGCTAACATAAACATTAGATTTTTCCGAATGACCGCCAGGGTGCAATACAACTTTAGGACCTTTTTTGTAGTCATATACAAAATTATTTTTAATTTTTTCAATAAGGATGTTTAGATGCTCCATCATTTCAAAACTATTGTTTAAAATTTTTTTATTTTCTGATGTAAAATCGATTAATTGATCATTAAAATATTCAGGTGCGTGTATGATTAATTCAGTATTATAATTTTTTGTTATTATTCTTGGATTAATTAATTCTCTCCAAGTTAAATGGATTTCGATCAGATCTGCTTTTTCATCAATAAATTGTTCATAATCACCTAATCTTCCAATTAAACCCCATTTTTTGTTGGGTATTATTATTTTGTTTGTATCAAATTTTCTATTTGAAAGTCTAATAAAGTCCTTTTTGGATAAATATTCATTCCTATTAACATCTTTAATTAATTTCTTATTAATCTTGTCAAACTCTAATCCTGATAAACCTTTTGCCGGAGATACAAATTTTAAATCATCTATTTTAATAATTTTATTCTTTTTATAATTTTTTTTATAAATTGCTGATTTACCTAGAACTTTTTTATTAAATTTAGAATTTAAAGAAACTGCTTTAATTGGCTGTCCTATAGATCTTTTTGCGGATAAAAGTTTAAATTGTTTTAAAAATTTTTCCTGAGTTGTTTTTTTATGACTTATTTGATTGATTATTAATTTTGAATTTATAATTAACTTTTTAAATTCATTTGAAGTTAAAGAGGAGTTATGGTCTGGCCCTTTAGAATTTTTGTCTAATGTCAAATGTCTTTCTATAACTCTTGCTCCAAAATAAATTGATATTAATGATGGAAGATAACCCCTCTCATGACCGGAGTAGCCAATAGTATAATTTGAAAACTTTTTATTTAAAATTTTTATATATTTAAGGTTTATTTCGTCTTCATTGGGAGGATATGAACTTACACAATGAAAAATTACAATCGGAACGTTGAAAATATTATTTTTTTTTAAGATTTTTTTTATTGCATCTATATCTTTTTCCTCAGCCATCCCCGTGGAAAGAAATAATGCTTTTTTCAATTTTAAAGCATTTATTATTAATTGAATATTATCAAAATCAGGCGAACCTATTTTGACAGCGTCTACATATTTACTTTTACAAATTTTTAAACTTTTTAAATCAAATGGTGTTACCATTACTTTAATTTTTTTTTTTTTTAGAAAACCTAAACAAATTTAAATATTTTTTTTGGTTTAAATTTGTTTTTTTAATTTCATTATAAATATATTGATTTGCATGTTCAGCATTTGAGGGATTTTTTAAAAAATTTGGATGATAAATTTTTTTTAAATTTCTGACTTGAAATTTTACATAATCACAGTTTAATTCTTTTGATTGAGATATAAGTTTTTTAGCTGTTTTAATAGATCCATTATGATTAATTCCAATCTCTGAGATGAAAATAATTTGATTATTTTTATTCATCATTAGAAATCTTATATATAAAAGAATCTTTATAGAATTTTGGTTTCCAACCGGTTAATCTCCTTAATTTTGAAGTATCGCCAACTTTTACATCATTTTTCCTTTTATAATTCCTATACTTAATTTTATTTTTATTTACCTTGAACTTCTGAAAAATTTTTTCGGCTAATTTTTTTACACTCATAATATTACCACCTGAAATAATAAAATCCCGAGGTTTCTTTAAATTCATTATTAAATAAATAGCATCAATAACATCTTCAGCGTGAGCAAAATCTCTAATTGGATAAGGATCATCTAATACAAGTTGTTTTTTTTTATTATCTAAAATTTTTTTGCATGAATCGACAATAGTAGAACTTAAAAATTTTTTATTTTTTCTAAACGACTCGTGATTGAAAAGAATTCCATTAACTAGATATAAATTATATTTTTCTCTAAATAACTTAACAATTAAGTGAGCACTTAATTTAAAACAACCATAAGGATTGTTCGGAGCAAATTTTGTATTTTCATCCTTCTTTTTTTTTGAAATTCCAAAAATTTCAGAACTTGACGCATGAAAATATTTAATTTTACGATTAGTTTTTAAAATAGCATTAATAAAATTGATATTTATTGTAGTTATTGATTTTTGTTTTTTTAAAATATTATCCCATGAAAGACTAGGATTACTTTCTGCAGCTAGATTAAAAATTATTTTAGGTTTGTATTTTTTTATAATTCCTATTAAACTAATTTCATTGTAGTTTGTTTTAAGTATAGAGTTTGAAAACTCAAATTTTTTAGTATTTTTTCTTGATAAACCAATTATTTTAAAACCTTTTTTAAAATATTTTCTTGATAAGTAATATCCATCTTGCCCTGTTATTCCAGCAATTAAAATTGTTTTATTCATTTAATATTTTAATAAATTAATATTTTGAAAAAATCTATAACTAAAGCCAATTTAGTTGATTAATAGGATTTTTATCACATCAAAATTAAAAAATATATTAGTTTTTGAAATCATTAAAAATAAGTGATAAAATAACAATATGAAACTTTCTTTAAAAAGCTATTTAAATTTTTACAAAAGCAACCTTATAAACACACTTGAAAACATACCCACTGAAGATTTAGAGAAAATTACTAATTGTTTATTAACAAAAATTAAAAATAAAAAAAATATTTTTACAGCCGGAAATGGTGGTTCTGCAGCAATTGCCAATCATTTTTTATGCGATTTTAATAAAGGAATAAAAGAAAGTTCAAGGCATAAGTTGAAACCTAGAGTTTATTCATTGTCCACTAATATTGAATTGATCACAGCAATATCAAATGATTTAAATAATAACAAAATTTTTTCATTTCAATTAGAAAATCTTAAAAATAAAGGTGATGTATTAGTTGTATTTAGCTGTTCAGGAGTCTCAAAAAATATTTTAAATTTATTAAGTTTTGCAAAAAGTAAAAAAATTTTGACAATAGGTTTTTTGGGTTTTGCTCCAAGGTTTGTTGAGAAAAAATTTGATTATTTTATTAATCTAGGAATAAAAAATTATGGTATAACCGAAGATATATTTCAAATGTTAATGCACTTAATTTCTCAATATATTAGACAAAAGTCTATTATAAACTTTAATCCAAAAAAAAATATTTTATAAAAAATATTTTTTCGATCTGTAGATAAAAAAATTATAGTTATGATAAATTTTTATGAAAATAAAAAAAAAATGCTTATTTTGTTCAAATAAAATAAAAAAAAGAATAATTGTTGAAAATGAGTTCGCTTTTGCAATTTATGACTCTGACCCAGTTACAAAATACCATTCTCTAATAATTACTAAAAGACACATAAATAATTTTTTTAAGGTAAAAAAAAATGAAATTACATCAATTTTTGAAATAATAAAAAAATTACAGAATATTTTAAAAATCAAAGATAAAAAAATAAAAGGCTTTAATCTTGGTTCAAATTCTGGGAAAGTATCTGGTCAGACAATACTACATCTACATTTTCATTTAATACCTCGTAGAATTTATGATTACGATCTAAGAAGAAAAAAAGATTTTTTTTGGATTAATAAAAAATACTTTAATTAAAATCAATGACGTTTTGAAACTCGGACAAATTAACTCTTAGGACTGACGGTCCTCGAACTTTCAAAAATCTCGAGAAAACATTTTTTAAATTTTTATCACTTCCATCAGTAAATTCAAAAAAATCTAAACCAAAACCATTGACAATTTTTTTTACATCCGGAGGATAATATTTATTTGCACCATCATTTGCGTGAGACCTACCATTAAAAGCAATCATATTACCTAGCTTTGTATTTCCTAAACACCTATTATCTAAAACAATAATTTTAATTGGTAATTTATTTGCTTTAATAAATTCAATCTCTTGTAAATTCATCATTAAACCTCCATCTCCAATCAATGCAATTATTTTTGAATTTTTTCTTGAAAAGTATCCAGCTATTGAGGCACAAACTGCATGTCCCATCGGTGAATGTCCAGAATGATTAATTATTATTTGACCTTTTTTTTGAAGAAAAGATTGAAAAAACCAAACTTGATTTGCTCCAGCATCTGGAAATAAAACACTTTTATCTGGTACTAGTTTTGAAATTTTTTTAAAAAATTCATAAACGTTTATATAGTTCTTTTTATTTTTAGGATGAAGGTTATTGTTTATATATGGAGGGTAAAAGTAAAATTTTTTAATTTTTTCCGCCTCCTGACTCCAGTTCAAAGAAGTTTTTTTTATTTTAAATTTACCTATTTTAATAAAAAAATCTTTTATATTAATTTTGATAGCCAGATCAGGCTTAACTAGTCCATTTTTAAGTTCATTTTTATCAATATCGATGGCAACAATTTTTGCCTTTTTTCCAAAATTTTTTAAAATATTTTTAACTGCAAATCTTTGACCAATACATATCATCAAATCACAACTTTCAGTCAGCATATTCGCTGACAGATGTCCATTTTTTCCAATTGATCCATTATAATTTTTGAAGTTATATTCTGTGAGGTCTTGAGACATCCAAGTTGTAACAAATGGAAAATTATATTTTTTAATAAATTTTAAAAATTCTTTTCTTTTTCCTGCCCTTTTTATTCCTCCTCCTGCTAAAATTAATGGTTTTTTTGAATTATTAACTAAACTAATTAAGTTTTTAATTTTCTTATTTTGTTCAGATATTTTTTGTTTGATTTTAGGAGTTTTAAAACCTTTCAATTTTGCTGGAAATATTTTAAATCTTTGAATATTATATGGAATATCAAACACAACTGGTCCAGGTCTATCATTTTTGGCCATGAAAAAACCTTTTTCTAGTTCGTACTTAATCATTTTTGGATCATTTATCTGAACACAATATTTTGTGATAGGTTTAAAAATATTGTAAACATCAGTTTCCTGAAAACCAAGTTGACGGACACCTCTGTTTTTTTTTAAATGAATTTGTCCTACTTGTCCTGTAAAATAAAAACAAGGAATTGAGTCATAAAATGCACTACAAACTCCCGTTAAAAGATTTGTTGCACCAGGTCCACTAGTTGCCATACCCGCCCCAAAACCATTTAATCTAGACATCGTATCAACCTGCATAGATAAAGCCTGTTCGTGATAAGGAACAAAATAATCTAATTTCTTATTTTCTCCCACTGCATCTATAAGATGCATTACAGCACCGCCTTGAAATACTGGTAGTAGTTTAATACCCTTTTTTCTCAAAAATTCGGCAATATATTTTGCTATAGTTATCATTTGGATATTTTGTTTGGATGATAATTCTCAAAAAAACCTTTGTTTTGTATCCCATCTGGAAAAAAATTTTTAATACCGATTTTTGAATTAAAATTAAAAAACCTAGAAACCATTGACCAGCGTATATTTTTTGAAAAATTTTCAGAGCTTTTATGTAATAAAAAAAAATTAAAAACTGCCAAGTCCCCCTCATTAAGAAATACTTGTTTTTCTTTTAATGATTTTAATTTATCTTTTGTAACATCAATTATGTAAGATTTTGACTTGCTTTTCTCTCTAATGTTGATTTTAGTATTTAAAAGACCCAATTTATGTGATTTCTCATAGACTATAACGGGTCCATTTTTTTTATTTACTTTTCTTAAAGTTGTATAAAAAACTAGTCCCTCCGGCGCTCCTAGATTTTGTATGTAATCTTGGTGAAGCTGAGTTAAAAATTTTTTATCATTAGGTCTATCCATTCTATATCCATATGCTCTATTTAAAACTCCAATTTCTTTTGATTTTAATAATATTTGAGCAAGATTTATAACTTTTTTATTAAACACGAACTTTTGCATAGATAAAAATTTTTTCGAAACATCGTAAAATTTTGATGAAAATTTTTCATTTTTTTTTTAAAGATTTTAAAATAAAAATATCAAAGTTCTTATTATTATATTTCAAACTATTTTTTGAGTTATATAAATTTTTTTGAAATATAAAATATTTCTTTTTTAGCCTCTGTTATTATTTTTTGAGAAAAGAATTTTTTTATTATTACGTATCCCTGTTGATTATAAAGTTTTTTAATTTCGGAAAATTTCATAATTTTGTATACTTCTATTATAATTTATTTTCAACTAAAATAGATTTTAAATTATTCTTATTTTTTTATTAAAAAACCATCGTACGCAGAAGTCATATAAGCTTTATTTTCATAAAATTTAGAAATTCTAAATTCTTTATTTTTTTTTTAAAAATTCTTTCACAGCAGAATGTGGGCTATTTCCTTTGGAAAATAATTTATTCTTCAAAAACTTTTTATTTATAAATTCTATTAGAGTATCTAACACGACTATATAATTATTTTTTTTTATAAATTTTTTATAAACATTCAATTCATTTAATACATGTCTATGAGTATGGTTTGAGTCAAGTATCACTAATATATTTTTTTTATTACCAATCATTTTTTTTATATTTTTTATTACTTTTATGTTGGTAGAGGATCCCTCAATTAATTTGATATTTTTAGATAATTTATGATTTAAAATGTTTTTTTTTATTATCTTTTTTAATTTCAATATCTACTCCTATGATTTTAAATTTTTTTTTAATAACACTTAAAATTGAAGAATATAAAATTAATGATCCTCCATGCCCTATACCACACTCAATTATTACATCTGGTTTTTGCTTATATATGAGCTCCTGTAATACAACAATATCTGAGGGATATTGTATAATAGGGACACCAAGCCAATTAAAATTATATAGGTATTTTGACTCTAATAAATAATTTATAAATTTAATTACTTTTTTTTATTTTTCCAACTAGCTTGATTTTTTAAATTATTTTTTCTGTTAATTTCTATTTTTTTTAAACTCATGTAATTAGTTGAAAAGTTATCATTTATTTATATAATTTTATTGCAATAAATCTATATAATAATAAAGCTGCAGTTATGAAAAATAAAATTTTAATTACAGGCGTAACAGGTTTTGTAGGAAGTCATATGGCCGATTACGTATTGAAAAACTGTAAAAACTTTGTTTTATATGCTACGAAAAGATACCATCTATCCAGGCTAGATAAAGTCCAACATATATATAGTAAAATTAATTGGGTTGATTGTGATTTAACAGATCCAGTTGCTACCGAAAAAATAATTAAATTTATAAAGCCTGACATTATTTTTCATTTTGCTGCAGAGAGCTTTGTTAGTCCTTCATGGGATCATCCTCATAGATATATGTCAGTAAATTATAATGGAACTCTAAATATTTTAGAGTCATTAAGAAAAATTAAAAGTAAAGCAAAAATCTTAATACCTGGATCTGGTGAAGAATATGGATATTTAGATAAAAAAGATATGCCAATAACTGAAAAAACATTGATAAATCCTGTCAACCCATACGCAGTTTCAAAAGTTGCACAAGATTATATAAGTTACGTTTACTTTAAATCTTTTAAGTTAAATGTAATTAGAGTCAGAACATTTAATCACGAGGGACCGAGAAGAGAAAATGTTTTTGGTTTATCATCTTACGCATATCAAATTGCAAAATTTGAAAAAAAAAAATAAACCAGGAACAATTTTGGTAGGATATTTGGAGGATAAAAGAAACTTTACCCACATCAAAGACATTGTAGAAGCTTATTGGCTAGCCATTCAAAAATGCAAATTTGGAAAATTATATCTAATTGGAAATCAAAACATAAGAAACATATTTACATTTAGAGAGGCTTTAAAAAAACTTATAAAAATTTCTTCGATAAAAGGATTAAAATTTAAAAAATATAAACCTTTCGTAAGACCCACAAATGTACCTTTTCTAATTTTGAAAAAAAATGATTTTGAGAAATTAACTAAATGGAAACCTAAAATTTCTTTTGATAATATTTTGAAAGATACATTAAATTATTGGAGAGACAAAATCTAATTAAATTTTTAATTTATTATTTGTATGTTAAAAAAAGATGTTTGTAAAAGAATATATTCATGTAGGCTATGTAAAAGTAAAAATATTGTTACATTTTTTGATCTAGGAAACCAACCGCTCGCTAATAGATTAAAAAATAGTTTTAAAGAAAAAGAAATAAAATTTCCACTTCGCCTTTTTTTTTGTAAATCTTGTAGAACTGCACAACTTACCCACAATATAAACTCAAGAATTTTATTCTCAAAATATTTGTGGCAAACATCTACATCAAATACTGCAAAAAAATTTAGCAATATATTTTCTAGCGAAATTTTAAAGAGAATAAAAATTAAAAGATTAAAAGTATTAGAAATTGCTAGTAATGATGGAACTTTCTTAATACCTTTCAAAAAAAAAAAACATTCAGTCTTAGGAATTGATCCAGCTAAGAATATTAGTATGCTGGCAAATAAAAAAGGAATAAAAACCCTTAGTTTATTTTTTAAAAAAGGTATATCTAAAAAAATTTTACAAAATCAAAAAAATTCCATATTGTAATTGCAAGAAATGTAATTGCACATGTTGAAAATATTCATGAAGTAGTCGAAGAAATAATAAAAGTTATAAATAACGACGGTCTAGCAGCAATTGAGTTTCACTACTCAAAGCACATAATTCAAGGTTTGCAATACGACTCAATTTATCATGAACATTTATTTTATTTTTCTTTAAATTCAATCAAGAGCTTCTTTGAGAAGAAAGGCCTTTTTCTATTTGATGCATTTAATAGTCCAATAAGTGGAGGCGCAATAGTTGCATTATTCAGCAAAAGTAGAAAATTGCTCTCTCAAAACGCAAAAAAAATGTTAAATTTGGAGAAGAAAAATAAGATTAATTCTTTAAATACATGGAAAAAATTTTCAAAATTATCAAAAAAGCATTCCCAAAAACTAAATAAAATTTTAATAAAATTATCAAAAAAAAATAAAATAGTTGGTTACGGAGCGTCAGCGAGAAGTTCAACATTATTAAATTATTCTAACTTAAATCACAAAAATATTTTGTTCATTCTTGATAAAAATAAGCTAAAAAAGAACAAGTTTACGGCGGGATCAAATATTAAAATATTGGATTTTGATGTATTTAAATCGAAATTAAAAAGTATTAATAATGAAATTAAAGGATATAATTTTGTGATATTAATTCTTGCGTGGAATTTTTCTAAAGAAATAATCCAAGACTTAAAGATGTATCTAAAAAAATCAAAAATAATTATTCCACTACCAAAAAAAATAACCGTCAAAAATATATGAAATTCAAAAAAAACATAATTACCGGCTCATACACTATTTTTCCACATGCTTTTAGAGATAAAAGAGGAATTTTTACTAGGAACTTTTGTAAGAAAAAATACAAATCAAAAAAAATAAAATTTAATATAAAACAAACTAATACTTCATTTAATAAACACAAAGGAACATTGAGAGGTTTTCATTTTCAAACAAAAACCAAATATGATGACAAAATCATTAGTTGCATAACAGGCTCAATCTGCAATGTAACAATTGATTTAAGAAAAGATTCTAAAACTTATTTAAAAAAACAAAAAATAATAATTTCGTCAAAAAATAAAAATTCATTATTAATACCAAGTGGATGTGCTAACGCATTTTTGACATTAGAAGAAAACACAACGATAAATTATTATATGAATACTTTTTATTTACCTAAAAATAGTAAAGGGATAAGATTTGATGATAGTTTTTTTCAAGTAAAATGGCCCTTTAGGCCTAAAGTAATTAGTAAAAGAGATAAAAATTTCCCCAATTTTGTAGTAAATAAATTGTCTTAATGAAAATTCTTATTACAGGATCAACCGGTTTTATTGGCAAAAATTTGTTGGAGAATATTGAAGATAAAAAAAAAAATTTAAAAGATAAATTTCTTTTTTTGAATAGAAAATCAAAAATCAAAAAAAAAAAAAATTTTTATCAAATATATGACGATATATCTTTGAGAGATGAGTCTTTAAATAAAATTGAGAAATTTAAACCAGATATTGTATTACATATGGCATGGGAGAAAATATCTGATTATTCCAAAAAAAATTCTCTTAATAATCTAAAAAAAACAAAAAATTTTCTTTAGAAAAGTTTCAAATATAAAATCAATTAAAAAAATTATAATAACTGGATCATGTTCAGAAAATAGTAAAAAATCCTATTTTACAAGTTTATATTTTTCAAGTGCCAAAAAAAAAATTGAAAAAATTTGTTAAAAAAATTTGCTTCAAAAATAAAATTGAATTCTTGTGGATAAAACTTTTTTTTGTATTTGGCAAATTTCAAAAAAAAAAATTCGTTAATAAATTATATATTAATTTCGAAAAAGAAAAATAAACAAATTAAACTTAATAAACCAAATCTTATTTTAGACTTTATTTATGTTAAGCATGTTTCAAATTATATAATTAAAAACTTAAATCTACAAAAAGCAAGAATGATTGAAAAAGATATAGGTTCCGGTTATGGAACAAAAATTCAAGATATTCACGATTTCATTTATACAAAAAAAAAAAAAATAAAAAAATTTTATAATTCATTTAGAGCAAAAAAATTATCTTCAGACTTTAAAAGTAAAATATCAATTGAAAGAGACTTGAGGGATTTTGCTTTATTAATGGGATATAAAATAAAATAAAATGCATAATTTTAGCTCACTAAATTTTTCAAACATCAAATGATAAAACAAGCTGTAATTTTTTGTGGTGGTTATGGTAAAAGACTTTTACCTATAACAAAAAAAATTCCAAAACCGATGGTTAATGTTCATGGGAAACCATTTTTATATCATTTAATATTTCAACTTAAGTCAAATGGTATTAAAAATATATTGTTATTATGTGGATACAAGTCAGACATTATTGAGAAGTATTTTAAAGACGGAAAAAGTATTGGAGTTAGTATTAGTTACAGTAATTTAGATGCTGATACAGAAACTTTAAAAAGATTAATAAATGCAAAAAAGAAATTAAAAAAAGAATTTCTGTTGCTATATTGTGATAATTATTGCTCTCTTAATTTGCATGAACTGTATAATCACTATAAAAAATTAAGATCAAAATTTTTAATCTCTTTATGTAAAAAAAAAAATGGTAATATTTTTTTAAATAAAAAAAAATCTTTAATTAAAAAATATTTATTTATAAAACACAAAACTTCAAAATTTGTTGATATTGGTTATATGATATTAAATAAAAAAATACTTGATAGCTCGTCTATTTTAAAAAATGAAAATTTTAATAAATTCATTTTTCATAAATCCAAAAGTCGCAGCGTTAATTATTATTTAAATAATAATGAGTATCAGAGTATTTCCGACATTAAGAGACTTAAAAAAACTAGAATGTACTTTAAAAAAAAAACAATTTTATTTTTTATTTTATTCATTCCCCCTTTAATATGCTCAGTTGATGAATAATTTAGTCTATAATTTTCTTTAAATAATCTATCATGTGATTTT
>MDTB01046629.1_pt1 | contig 16197 bp, 15 predicted proteins | sample 811161 | NCBI WGS metagenome assembly MDTB01 (sample SAMN05326650, study PRJNA326480) | marine metagenome | isolation source: seawater | place: Mediterranean Sea | collected 2009 | reverse complement strand
GAATAGAACATTTCGACAACTTCTTTGGCTTCACGTTTATTGATGCCGAGTTCATCGAATAGCATTTCGGCTAAATCAGCTTTTGTAAGTGCGCTCATTAAACATTACCTGTGTATCGAAATTATTCTAGCCCAATTAACTTCTTAATTCGGCCCCTAGAGATGATTTAAGTCGTTTAACTACTTTATCTATTGACTGATTTATCTCTTCATCCGTAAGAGTGCGCGAACTGTGCTGAAAGGTCAAGCCTAATGCGATACTTTTTCCTTTAGTTTCAACATCTTTGCCATGATAAACATCAAATAACTTTAATTCAGATAGAGAGTTACCTGCCACGGCTTTGGCTTCGTCAATTAATGACTGGGCCGGTGTTGTCGCGCCTACCATAAAGGCTAAATCTCGACGGACCTCAGGGAACTTACTGACTTCTTTAGCCTTTATAGATGCAAATTCGTTTATCTTGGTTATATCCACATGGAATACATAGAGCGGCTTCGCAACCTCTAACTTTGACTCTATGGCTGGATGTAATCGCCCTATCCAACCAACAGGATCGCCATTTGAAGATACTTGTGCTGATTGACCAGGGTGCAATGCAGGATGTGTCGCCGCATGGAACGAAAGTTTATCAATACAATTATTATCGGCCAGAATAGACTCTAAATCACCTTTGAGATCATAAAAATCTACCTGTTCTTTGTTATCAGTAGCCCAGCCTACGGGTAATCTTGAACCGCAAATAAGACCGCCAAGTGCTAAATTTTGCTCTAACCCTGCCACCGCTGAGTCAATGTCTGACGGAATAAAGCACTGCCCTATTTCAAACAGACGAACTCTGGGTTGCTGTCTATTTAAATTATGTATTGCGGCACTGACCAAGCCTGGCCACAAAGTGGTTCGCATCACAGAAAGATCCTGTGAGATTGGATTACTTACTTTTACACCCTGACGCTCTGGGTCCAATGTTTCAAGTAATTGCGGGTCAACAAAGCTGTAGGTAATGGCCTCTTGATACCCTAGTGAAACTAGCCGGTCTCTGAAGTACTCAAGGGGCTTTATTGCCTCTTTACTAGCGGTAATGTCGACTGCCATGGCTGGGGTTGTTACAGGCAGATTATTGTAGCCATAGACTCGGGCGATCTCTTCTACCAAATCTTGCTCAATAGCAAGGTCAAAACGCCAGCTAGGGGACTGCCAAACACCTTTGTCAGTGTCGCGCTGCTCTTGGGTTAGACCAAGACGGGTTAGCATATCGTCGACGGTAGCGGGATCAATAGCTACACCCAACTGCTGTGCTAGATGCTGATCGCGCAATTCTATACTTGCAGGCTTTGGTAAATAATCTTTAGCTTCAGCTATTGTTATAGGCCCTGCATCGCCTCCACATATGTCTAGCATAAGCCCCGTGGCACGCTCTAACGCCTGTATCTGTAGGTCAGAATCGACACCGCGCTCGAAGCGATGAGACGAATCTGTATGCTTGCCGTAATTTCTTGCTTTACCGGCTATAGCAATAGGATCAAACCATGCGCTTTCAAAGAATATATCAGTGGTGCTATCAGATACGGCTGAGCTAGCGCCGCCCATAATACCGGCCATAGCTAAAGAATGTGACTGATCGGCTATTACAAGGGTATCTTTAGCGACCTTAACCTTACTGTCATCTAATAACTCGAGGGATTCGCTCTGCCCCATACGCACCACAATATCGCCATCTAGTTTAGCCAGATCAAAGGCATGCATAGGCTGACCTAATTCTAGCAACACATAGTTGGTGACATCGACTGCAGGGCCTAGGGTTCTGATACCACTGCGACGCAAACGCTCTTGCATCCATAATGGCGTTGGGCGGGTTAAATCCACACCGCGGACAATTCGTCCAGCGTAGCGACCACAGGCTTGCGGCGCTTCAATAGATACTTTTAGGGCATCTTTAATTGTTGCTGAAACCGCATCAATTTGTAGTTGTTTAACCGGCTCACAATTAAGTACACCCACTTCACGCGCCAGACCGCGAATACTTAAGCAATCGGCGCGGTTAGGCGTTAGGTCTACTTCGATAATATTGTCGTTTAAATCAAGATATTCAAGCAAATCTTGCCCTACACTTGCATCTAAAGGGAGTTCCCATAGGCCAGAGTCGTCATCGCCCAAGGCGAGTTCGGTTTGACCACATAGCATTCCTAGTGATTCAACACCCCGCAATTTAGCTTTTTTAATCTTAAAGCCTTCGGGCAGCTTGGCGCCCAAAGTGGCAAATGGCACTTTAATGCCCACCCTTGCGTTGGCAGCTCCACAAACCACCTGCAAATTAGAATCACCATTACCCGCTACCTGGCAAACGTGCAATTTATCGGCATCCGGGTGTTGTTCTATGGAGATGATTTCACCCACAACTACGCCGCTAATTTCTGGCGATGCAGATTCAGCAGCATCGACTTCTAGCCCTGCCATAGTGATTTGAGCCACCAAATCTTCAGTTGAGATGGAGGGATTTACCGATTGACGTAACCAGGATTCACTAAATTTCATAGATCCCTCTACCTAAAATTGCTTAAGAAAACGCAGATCATTTTCAAAAAATAATCGCAAATCATTGACGCCGTAGCGCAACATAGCCAGTCGCTCTACACCCATACCAAAGGCAAAACCCCTGTACTGGTCTGTATCTACATTACAGCTTTCAAAAACATTGGGATGTACCATGCCGCAACCCATTACCTCAAGCCAGCCAGTGTGACTACAAACACGACAACCTTCACCCTTACAGTTAGTGCACTGAATATCTACCTCAGCAGATGGTTCGGTAAATGGAAAGTAAGAAGGTCTAAAGCGTACCGGCAGATCTGCTTCAAAAAAAGCTTTCAAAAATTGGTCAACCACACCCTTTAAGTCAGCAAAGCTGATATTTTTATCCACCACTAACCCTTCCACCTGATGAAACATGGGGGTGTGGGTTAAATCTGAATCACAGCGATAAACACGACCGGGGCAGATCACTCGAATCGGTGGCTCTTGTTTTTCCATAGTGCGCACTTGAACCGGTGAGGTGTGGGTTCGCAATACGGTATTAGAATCTATATAAAAAGTATCGTGCATCGCCCTTGCTGGGTGATGACTGGGTATATTTAAGGCTTCAAAGTTGTGGTAGTCGTCTTCTACTTCTGGACCCACCTCAACGCTGTAACCAACACTGGTAAAAAAGGCTTGAATACGCTCCATGGTTCGCGTGACGGGATGCAGTCCACCCATATCTTCACCACGACCTGGCAGAGTCACATCAATAGTTTCTTGGGCTAACTTTTGATTTAGCACTTCAGACTCTAGGCTTTGTTTGCGCTCAGTAATCTGCGCCATCAATGCTTGTTTAACCTCATTGATTTTGGCTCCCGCCGCTGGGCGCTCTTCGGCTGAAAGCGCACCAAGGCCTTTGAGTAAACCAGTCAATTGACCTTTTTTACCCAAAAAATCAACGCGCAAGGCATCTAACACCGCTAGTTCAGTGGCTTCTGAAATAGCTGCTTGAGCCTGCTGTGTAATTTTTTCCAATTCAATCATTATTTTTTTACCAGATAGCTATTTAAAAAGCTTAACTTAGTTGTCTACCCTACTCATTGTCTATTCTACTTCTAGTTAGCTCTAACTGTAAAAAAAATAGGGAAAGAGCTTTGGCCCCTTCCCTATTTAGACAGCTAATTATCCATTTAAAGAATAATTAGCTGTTAGATATTACTTAGCAGCTTTAGCTAGGGCAGTCTTTGCTTTCTTAACTACCGCACCAAAAGCAGGCTTATCATAGACCGCTAGATCAGCAAGTACGCGTCGATCGAGAGCAATCTTAGCTTTGCTTAGGCCGTTGATTAGTCTGCTATAACTCAAACCCTCAACACGCGACTGTGCATTTATTCGGGCAATCCAAAGTCTACGGAATGTACGTTTCTTAGCACGACGATCGCGATAAGCGTATTGGCCGGCTTTAGTGACGGCCTGTGTAGCTACACGGTAAACACGGCTTCTCGCGCCGTAATAACCTTTAGCTTGCTTTAAAATCTTTTTGTGTCGACGATTGGCTTCAACACCACGTTTTACTCTAGGCATATTATTCTCCTACCAAAATTAGTTAATTAAAGGCCACGCAGCATGCGGTCGACACGAGGGCTATCAGCAGCAGTTAAGATGCTGGTGCCACGCAGTTGACGCTTACGCTTGGTAGTCATTTTGGTGAGAATATGGCTTTTGTGCTGATGCTTATGCTTGTAGCCCGCAGCCGACTTTTTGAAGCGTTTTGCAGCTCCACTATGTGTCTTTACTTTTGGCATTTTGGTTCTCCTAATACTAGGGTTAATGTTCAGTAAGAGCCGCCCGGACAGCCTGCCAAAAACATTGGCTGAACGCGGGTCGCGCTGTGTTTCTTACTGCTATTGCTATAGCTTTTTGCTACCTTTTTTACTAAAAGGTGCCATGACCATAGTCATCTGACGTCCTTCTAGTTTGGGGTACTGCTCTACCTGAGCCAGTTCAGAAAGATCAGCTTCAACGCGCTTCATCATTTCCATACCCAATTCTTGGTGAGCCATTTCACGACCGCGAAAACGCAATGTGATTTTAGTTTTATCACCATTCTCCAAAAACTTAATCAGATTACGCAGTTTGATCTGGTAATCACCAACGTCAGTTCCCGGACGAAATTTAATTTCTTTAACCTGCGTCTGCTTTTGTTTCTTCTTTTGCAGAGCGGCTTTCTTTTTAATATCAAAGACATGCTTTCCGTAATCCATTACTTTACAAACGGGAGGCTCTGAATCTGGTGAAATCTCAACCAAGTCCAATGTATCCTTTTGCGCCATTTCTAGAGCAGTTGCAATTGAAACCACACCCACCTGCGCACCATCTGCTGCAATTAGCCTAACCTCTGAGGATGTTATATCTTCGTTAAGGCGTGCTCGCTTACTGTCTTTTTTAATAAGTATTACTCCGTATTCGTTTCAAGTTCACGACTGAATTTTTCGGTATCGCTTTGGAAGAGCGCTATAATGTCTTCAACTGCCATACTTCCCAAGTCTTTTCCATCGCGTGTTCGCACTGCTACAGTGCCATTTTCAATTTCTTTATCACCTACAACAAGAAGATATGGAACCCGTTGCATAGAATGACCGCGAATTTTAAAGCCGATCTTCTCGTTTCTCAAGTCCGAATTCACTCTAAATCCTTTATTTTGCATAGTTTGAGTGACTTTTTGCGCATAATCGGCCTGAGAATCGGTAATATTGATCACAATTGCCTGTTGAGGTGCCAACCAAAATGGAAATGCACCTTCGTGCTGTTCGATCAAAATACCTATAAATCGCTCAAAAGAACCCAACACAGCTCGGTGAAGCATAACCGGTATTTGTCGGCTACCATCTTCGGCTACATATTCAGCATCCAAGCGACCTGGCATCGAGAAATCCACCTGAATAGTTCCCATCTGCCATACACGACCAATACAGTCTTTTAGAGAGAATTCTATTTTAGGGCCATAAAATGCACCCTCACCGGGCAACTCCTGCCAAGGTAAATCTTTGGCATCCAATGCCTCAGCTAAGGCCTTTTCCGCTCTATCCCAACTTTCGTCCGTACCTACCCGCTTTTCAGGTCGAGTCGATAGGCGATAAATAATTTCTTCAAAGCCAAAATCAGCATAAACAGCATGTAGCATATCCATAAAGCTGGATACTTCCGATTGAATCTGCTCTTCAGTACAGAAAATATGGCCATCGTCCTGAGTAAAGGAACGAACCCGCATAATGCCATGCAGAGATCCCGAAGGTTCATTGCGATGACAGGCGCCAAATTCAGTCACACGATAAGGTAATTCGCGATAACTTTTTAGCCCCTGGTTAAATACCTGAATATGGCAGGGACAATTCATTGGTTTAACTGCGTATTGTCTGTCCTCAGAGGCAATTGAAAACATATCGTCGCCAAACTTATCCGCATGACCCGATTTCTCCCACAAGCTATAGTCCACAAGTTGTGGCGTTCTAATTTCAGTATAGCCATGTTGAACCTGTTTTTGGCGCATATAGTCCATAATGCCGTTATATATTGCCCAGCCTTTTGGATGCCAAAAAATTGAGCCCGGTGCCTCTTCTTGCATATGGAAAAGATCGAGCTTTTTGCCAATTTTTCGGTGATCACGCTTTTCTGCTTCTGCCATACGGTTGACGAAGGCCTTTAATTCTTTTTTGTTGGCCCATGCAGTGCCATAAATACGTTGTAATTGCTCGTTTTGAGCATCACCACGCCAGTAGGCACCAGATATCTTGGTTAACTTCATATGCTTTAAAAATCGCGTGTTAGGCACATGAGGACCACGACACATATCAATATATTCTTGGTGATAATACAGCCCCATAGTTTGCTCATCGGGCATATCAGCAATTAACTGCAGCTTGTAGTCTTCGCTCCTTGCCTCAAAGGTTTCTATACCCTCCTGACGAGCCGTGACTTTTTTGATCACATCATAATCAGTTGCGATAAGCTTTTGCATGCGTTCTTCAATGGCAGTTAAATCGTCAGGAGTAAACGCGCGCTCATAGGCGATATCGTAATAAAAGCCGTTTTCAATCACAGGCCCAATAACCATTTTCGCCGTGGGGTACAGTTGCTTAACAGCATGACCTAGCAAATGAGCACAGGAATGACGAATAATTTCAACGCCTTCGCTATCTCTATCAGTGATAATTCTGATACTGGCATCGTCATTAATAAGGTCGCAGGCATCAACTAAATTACCATCAACTTCGCCGGCAATAGTCGCCTTGGCAAGACCGGGGCCAATATCGGCGGCTATATCATAAACAGAGACTGCAGAATCAAATTCGCGCTGAGATCCATCAGGGAGAGTAATAACAGGCATAGCTTGTTCCTTTTCAGTGGTGGCCCATACTAGAGGTCACTTGATATTAAATTATTGTTAGGGGCGGCATTTTACCCTCTATTGCAGGGTTTTCAAGTACTTGTTTTAGCTGTTTTTAGGTAAATATCCGTTACAATATTCAAAATGCTCTGTTTAGGAACAAAACCTTTGAAAATTTATGTCGATGCCGATGCCTGTCCGGTTGTGATTAAAGATATTCTCTATCGCGTTTCACAACGCACCGGTATCGAGGTTATTTTGGTGGCCAACCAGCCCCTCAGCACACCGAGAATTCCAACGGTGCGCTCTATTTGCGTGAGTGCAGGCTTTGATGTGGCAGATGATCATATTGTGAGCTTGGTGGAAAAAGATGATTTGGTGATTACTGCAGATATTCCACTGGCGGCCGAAGTAATCGAAAAAAAGGGTAAGGCACTCAACCCTCGAGGGGAGCTTTATACCTCATCAAATATTCGCGCTCGATTGAATATGCGCGACTTTATGGACTCTATGCGATCAAGTGGGGTTGAGGTGGGTGGCGGACCGCCGCCATTAAGCCAAAGAGACCGTATGGATTTTGCTAATGCATTGGATTCTTATCTAAGTCAATATTTAAAGTAAATTATAATATACATTATATAAAATATTGATTTAAATAGTAATTAATTAATATATCGTGCTATCTGAGCGGCGGTAAAAGGCCAGCCTTTTTCACTGCCATCAGAGAAAATAATCACTGGAATAAGTAGACTATATTGCTCAAAAAGGGTCTTATCATCCTTTATATTTAACTCCTTTAACTGAATATTTTTGGCTTCTAACAGCGGGTAAAGTAGCGCCTTTGCCTGATCACAAAGATGGCAATTTGGGCCCGTTATTAGCGTTATTTTATTCGTCATAAGCGTTAACCAAACGAACTGCGTTTGTTGATCAACCACACATTATGAATGCGCGGATTGCGCTCAAAATCCATATCCAAAGTCTGTGTTGTTATATTTTCACAGTTAAACTGACGTGAAGTTAGCTCATCTAACTTAAATTTACGGAAGTTATTGGAAAAAACCAAAATACCCTCTGGGTTTAACTTGGTCATGGCCTGACGTATTAGTTCCGGATGATCACGCTGAACATCTAAGACTATTTCCATTTTCTTTGAATTAGAAAAGGTTGGCGGATCAAGAAAGATCACATCAAAGGTTTGACTGTCTTCCTCTAGCCATTTTAAACAGTCCGCACGCAATAGCTGGTGTTTTGTTGGACTCAGACTGTTTAGATCAAAGTTTCGCTGGGCCCAATCTAGGTAGGTATTGGACATATCTATACTAAGAGAGCTTTTAGCACCGGCTAATGCCGCCTGCACAGTTGCAGAGGCGGTATAGCAAAATAGATTAAGCAGTGATTTACCTTTGCAAAGGTCACCCAACATAGATCGCACAGGCCGATGATCGAGAAACAGTCCCGTATCTAAATAGTCACTTAGGTTTACCTCGAAACGCGCCCCACCCTCTTTGACAATAATGCTTTCAGAGGTTTCTTCGTTTAAACGCTGATACTGAGCATCCCCTTTTTGCCGGCGACGCTCTTTATAATAGACTTTTTTAAACCGATCCCCCGCAAACTCTTTGACTGCGCGCTTAATGGTTTCGAATCGCTGCTTGGCGACACGCTCTTCAATGGTATTGGGTGCGGCATATTCCTGCACATAGATACGTTGCTCATAGATATCAATAGCCGCCGAATATTCAGGAATATCGGCATCATAAAGACGATAACAGCTAATTGACGACTTCTTTAACCAACCTTTTAAGCGCCTTTGATTTTTTTGCAGGCGGTTAAATAGCATTGTTGCTTCTTTTGTAAGTGGCTGAACCGGCGCGGGTTTGCTTAATCGTTCGGCAATTTGCTCAGATTTAGACTGCATATTGTCAAATACCAACAATTTACAGGGAATTGAGCCATTGAATAAACTGTATTGCTTAGTCGGGGACAGGTCTAACTGACGGGCTAAATCTAAATTTCCGGTATAGACTGCGGCACGCCACTGGATAAAGTTTTTCTGCAGCACAGTGCCAAGCTTTTGGTAAAGAGGCACTAACTGCTCTTCTTCGCCCATTCTGGCGCCATAGGGTGGATTGGTTATCAGCAAGCCATTGTCCGCTGTTGCTTTACCAAACTGATCGAGTGGCTTATGAGCAATGCGAATATGTTCATCTAGCCCTGCATTTTCAATATTAGCGACAGTGACTTCTAATAAGCGACTGTTTCCATCATAGCCGCGAATATCATTTTCTAGGCCTTCAAGACCCACATCTCGTCTTGTATGGGCATCTTTAACCACTGAATCCCATAATTCCTCATCATGCTGTAACCAATGATTAAAACCAAAGTATTGGCGGTTAATTGAGGGCGCTATATCTGCCGCTATCATTGCCGCTTCAATTAAAAAAGTACCACTACCGCACATGGGGTCAATCAGGGCACCTCCCTGCTTGGCAATATCAGACCAACCTGCGCGCATCAATAATGCGGCAGCAAGATTTTCTTTTAATGGCGCACTGCCCTGTCCCGTTCTATAACCTCGGCGATGAAGGCTATCGCCAGATATATCCAACGAAACAACCACCTGACCCTTATGATGTCGGGCCTGAATACGAATATCTGGAGATTTGGCGTCTACATTAGGTCGACCGCCGGCAATGCGTCGAATTCGATCGACCACTGCATCTTTTAATAATTGGGCGCCATACATACTGTTGTCGATATGTTTTGATGTGCCAATAAAATCGATAGCGATACTATTGTCGGCGCTAAGATGCTCTTCCCATGGAATTTCGACCGCTTGGGTATATAGATCATCGGTACTATCGAGTTTAAAGCTCAATAATGGCATCAGTATACGATTGGCTAAGCGCGACCAAAGACAGGCCTTGTAGGCCACTTCTAATATTCCATGAAAGTGGACTGCAGCAACGGTTTGCTTGATTTCTGTAGCACCAATTGCTTGAAGCTCATCGGCTAAAAGTTGCTCCATACCTTTTGGGCAAGTGGCTAACCAAGCTGTAACATCTGTTTTTAGAGGCACTTTTTTGTATCCTAAAATGTATGGAACCATTAAGTCATTAAACGGTCGAAAATTAACTAGGGGAGCTTTTTTACAGAATGTGACCTGCCAGCACCGATATAGGTCGCCATTCTATCTCTCTTTGCTCTCTGGTTGTTGAAAAATATATACAAAATATTTTATCAGCATTCAGATGTTAACTATTAAGAATGGAGATTCCTATGAAAAAACACAAAAAAAATTTGTCCCATCGTGCCTTTCTAAGAGGCTATCAAACTGCTATTCAGCAGCGCTCTAAATCAACTTGTCCCTATCAAGCTGATTCTATTTTGGGATTTCACTGGTGTACTGGATGGCGCCAAGGACGCGCAGACTACTGGAGTGGTTTTAGCCAGGCTACCTTGCAACAAAGGGTAAGTAATCTGTAACACAATTTTCATCTATTATTTAATAGTCTAAATTGTAAATTATGGTTTTTTTTTAACATCGATAATTGTTTCTTTTAAGGAGACTCACTAAAATCGGTGTTTGTTTTTCTTATTGCTTAAATTTTAACAGAGGTCCAACTTGCACCAGAATATAGATAGCCTTAAAACTTGGCTCAACAGCAGAATTGTCGGTCAACAACAACTTATTGAACGTATCATTATCGCCCTTTTAGCCGATGGCCACCTTTTGGTGGAAGGTGCCCCCGGTTTGGCTAAAACTAAGGCTATAAAGACAGTTTCCGAAGGCTTAGATGCTGATTTTCATCGGGTGCAATTTACGCCTGACTTGCTTCCTTCTGATATTACCGGCAGTGACATATACCGCCCTGAGCAGGGTATTTTTGAATTTCAGGCCGGTCCATTGTTTCACAATCTTGTTCTTGCGGATGAAATTAATCGAGCCCCAGCAAAAGTTCAATCGGCTCTTTTAGAAGCTATGGCCGAACGACAGATTTCAGTGGGTAAAAAAAGCTATCCGCTACCGGAGTTATTTTTGGTGATGGCGACTCAAAATCCCATTGAACAAGAAGGGACTTACCCGTTGCCAGAGGCGCAAATGGACCGCTTTTTAATGCATGTCTCCGTTGACTACCCTTCTCCTGATAGTGAGAGAACTATTTTGCAACTGTCACGACAGGAGGCACAGGGCGAAAAAGTTGCAGAATTTGAGCCAATTTCACAGCAGGATTTATTTGCCGCAAGAAAAGAAGTATTGGAAGTTCATATGAATGAAGCGGTGGAAGAATATTTAGTTCAGATTATTCTTGCCACTCGAAATACTGATGCCTATGGCGGTGATTTGGCCAACTGGTTAGATTATGGTGCAAGCCCTCGAGCAACTATTGCCCTTGATCGATGCAGTCGTGCCGTGGCATGGCTAGACCATCGTGACTATGTTACACCGGACGATATCCGTGCAGTGGCCCATGATGTACTGCGGCATCGACTGATTCTAAGTTTTGAAGCTGAAGCAGCTGGCATTGATACTAATCAGGTCATAGACACTCTTTTATCTTCAGTTGCTTCCGCTTAATTAGATGCTATTGGCTAATGAGGCTTAAGGTATGAAATCTAATCCTGCAATTGCTGATTCCCATCAGCTGATTAAGCTTCGCTATGGGGCCAAAGAATTAACCCACTTTCCAAAGTTACAGGCTCGTCAAATATTGGCTGGCGGTCATAAATCACATTTTCGTGGGCGCGGTATGGATTTTGATCAAGTTAGACTATATCAACCCGGGGATGATGTTCGCAGTATTGACTGGCGAGTAACTGCTCGCACTCAGGTGCCCCATACCAAAGTATTTATTGAAGAGCGCGAGCGACCTATTTTGATTATTTGCGACCTCAGAAGCTCGATGTTTTTTGGAAGTCAGCGCCTAAAGTCTGTGGTTGCCTGTGAGGTTTCTGCTGCACTTGCATGGGCCGGCTTGGGCATCAATGATCGGGTGGGCGGTGTTATTTTTGGGGCTCAAAAGCAACTAGATGTTAAACCTAAGCGCAGTCATCACACAGCATTACAATTTATCCATGGGTTGCAAAATTTTAGTGAAGCTTTATTAGAGCCCCAGCCTGATAGCTTAGATTTAGCCACTATCTTAGAAGAGTCAAGACGTCTTGCTCTACCAGGTAGTACGGTGTTTATTGTTAGTGATTTCCATGATCTAAATAGCGACTGTGAACCCCATTTATTTTCTTTGGCAAAACACTGCAGTATTAATTTTTGCCAAGTGATAGATAACCTTGAACGGCAATTACCGGAGCCTGCTCTGTATGCCGTTGGCAATGGCGAACGACAGGCAATCTTAGATACTAGCGATGTAAAATTACGCGATCACTTTGCCTATCAATTTTCCCAGCGGGAAAATCTTCTTCAAAAGCTATGTGAGCAGTTATCGGCTGTGTTACTCCCCTTTAATACATCACAACCTGTGATACATCTATTAGCTAAGGCTTACGGCAAACGTCGATCAGCCCGCAAATCAAATTAACTGGGAGGTTATAGTGAATCCAACTGACCCCCTTGCTCAATTAAAAGATATTCATTTGCCTGAAGCCATTTCGTGGTGGCCACTGGCTTTTGGCTGGTGGGTTATTGGTGCTACTTGCATCTTCATTATTGTTATTGCCACAAGACTTATTCTTAAGCATTTTTTTGCTCAACGCTATAGACGGCAGGCTTTAACCCAATTAAAAACCCTTACTAATTCAGCTCAACATCAGCGGCTTATGGACTTATTATGTCTATTAAAACAGGTGGCCAGTAGTGCTTACCCATTGCAAAATTTTGCTAGTTTAAGTCACAACGAATTTATTATTTTTTTACAAAAGAGCAGTCCTAAAATGGTATTTGAAGCATTGCCTGAGGACTGGGAACAGCTTTTATATGCCGAGAATACCACGGTGTCTTCAGATCTGGTTGACCAACTTGTTGTTCAGAGTCGATATTGGATTAAATCTCATTTTCGAGCTGAAAAGCTGGAGTATAACTGCTGATGCTTTCGTTACTCTGGCCATGGGCGCTTGTTCTTGCTCCCCTTCCTCTGCTCTATAGATATTGGCGGCAGCCGATTAATCAGACGGTTAATGCCCTGAGAGCGCCGGCAATGCTAGCTATTAGCGAACCGCAAAATAGTCAATTTAAAAGCGTCTCTTGGCTTAAAAACCTGTTAAAAATACTGCTTGGTTTATGTTGGTTGTGTACCTTACTAGCCTTATCTCGACCCCAATGGATTGGCGACCCTGTGGCTCTCCCCACCAGCGGACGTGACTTGCTTTTAGCCGTTGATATATCACCCAGTATGAGACAGCGGGATATGCGTATAGGTGGCCAAGCATTAAATCGACTTGATGCGGTAAAGTCTGTTGTAAGTGACTTTGTCACAAAGCGCGAGGGAGACCGTCTGGGTTTGGTTTTATTTGGTGAACAGGCCTATCTTCAAACACCACTCACTTTTGATAGAAAAACCCTTCAAACATTACTCTATGAAGCTCAGCTTGGCTTTGCCGGTAGTAATGGCACTGCCATAGGCGATGCTATCGGCTTGGCTGTAAAACGCCTTCAGGATCGCCCTGAAAGCCTTAGAGTGGTTATTTTATTAACTGATGGTGCCAATAACGCCGGAGCACTGGAACCCATTAAAGCCGCTCAACTTGCCAGTCGCGCTAAGGTAAAAATATATACCATTGGCGTAAGTGCAAGAGGCGCTAATGGCTTGGATGAAAATGCCCTAGCCGAGGTTGCAAAAATTACCGGCGGTAAGTTCTTTAGAGCCCGAAACCCCAAGGAACTAGAGGCTATTTATCAGGAGCTTAACCGTCTAGAACCGGTTGATCAGGACGCGGAAACTATTCGTCCGACTATTTCTCTCTATCATTGGCCCTTGGGTATAGCATTTGTAATGAGTTTGTTAATTGCTATTGTTCGTCAGCGCGGAGGGTCTCATGGCTGATTGGCAGTTTTTAACAGATTTCCATTTTATTCGACCCATGTGGCTTTTGGGATTATTACCCGCAGCATTCTGCTTTGGCATCATAAAAAAAATCAGTCAGCGAACAGGGAATTGGGGCAAAGTTATTAATCCTGCTCTACTGCCCTACCTAATGGAAAATGGCTCGGAGAATAATAATTATGCTAAATATTTTGTGCGAGGCCTTGCCCTTTGCTGGCTATTATTTTGTCTTAGTTTAGCCGGACCTACTTGGAGTAAATTGCCACAACCCGTGTATAAAGAAGATTCAGCATTGGTATTAGTGTTAGATTTATCGCCATCAATGCTTGCCCAAGATATATCCCCCAGTCGGTTGGTACGAGCTAGATTTAAAATGATCGATATCTTAAAAGATCGTATACAGGGCTTTACTGGACTAGTGGTTTACAGCGGAGAAGCATTTGCCGTCTCTCCTTTGACCGAGGACAGCAATACCATTATTAGCCTGACTCCGACATTAAACCCAACATTGCTACCTAGTTATGGCAGTAATACCGAAGATGCGGTCGCTACTGCTCTTGAGCTAGTTATTAATGGCGGTTATCAACAGGCAGATTTATTACTTATAACCGATGGCGTGGATAGATCTGCTTTTGCAGATATTTCCTCCCAGCTATCAGAGGGCAATGTACGCCTTCATATTTTAGGTATAGGTACTTCTGAGGGGGCCCCTATTCCATTAGCCAATGGCGGCTTTGTTAAAGATCAGAACGATAGCATTATCTTGCCAAGACTTGAGACATCATCTCTTAAACAACTGGCGGCTATTGGCAATGGTCATTATTTTAATCTGACTAATGATGATGGCGATATTAGTGCTATTTCTGAGGCTATAGCCCAAGAATTCCCCAACACTACAGAAGTTAATGATCGAGACTTTGATATTTGGCAAGATCGTGGCTTTTGGCTAATAATATTGCTTATCCCATTGTTATTAGCCAGCTTCCGCAGAGGTGCAATATATATAGTAATTTTGGCGCCAACATTATTCACCCACTCACCCACAGAGGCATCTGTTTGGCAGGATCTTTGGTATACCGCGGATCAACAGGGACGCAATGCCTTAGAAAAAGGCGATACGGCAACCGCCCAGCTGGTATTTAAAGATCCCCAATGGCAAGCCAGCGCTGCCTATAAAAATGGTGATTATGAAGCTGCGGTAGAACAATACCAACAAGGTAATAGTGCCGATGATCAATATAATCTAGGCAATGCATTGGCACGCTTGGGTAAATTACATAGTGCTATTAAAGCCTATGATCAAGCACTCAAAATAGAGCCCGGCATGGCAGATGCAATTGCTAATCGAAAGCTAGTAGAGCAACTGAAACAACAGAAGCAAAATCAACCCCAAGAGAATGATCAGCAACAAGATCAGTCGCAGGATAGTGAATCACAGAATAGTCAGTCTCAGGATAATCAATCCCAACAAAGCCAGCAACAAAACTCATCGGAACAAAGTGAGCCTGAAGAAACTCAACAGCAATCTGAGCAAGAGCAGACTGAACAAGATAATAATCAGCAGCAACAAAAAGAAGATGAATCTGAGTCTGAGAAGCAACAAAATCAAGAAAAAGCAGAGAATGAACAATCTGCTGAACAAGAATTAAGCGAAATACAAAAATCAGAACAGGAAAAGTCGGAACAGGAAAAACTCGAAGAACAGCAACAGCTACAGCAGTGGTTGCGAAGAGTGCCTGATGATCCCGGCGGTCTGTTGCGGCGAAAATTTCGCTATCAATCACAGCAACGGGCAAATGAACGACAACGTCCACCACCTAATCAGCAAGAGCGTTGGTAAATGAGCAGACAGTATAACAACAGTATCTTAACTATTTTCCTACTTATGATAGCGATCCCCAGTTGGGCTTCGCTTACTTCAAAGGTCGATAGAACCGAAATTGAGGCCGATGAAACCCTGCGACTTACGGTGACTTATTCCGGTCAAGCCGTATCAGGCGAGCCTAATTTTGGCCTATTAAATAGAGATTTTGAAATTATATCTAACAACTCACAACAGCAGTACTCATGGGTTAATGGGCAAACTACATCCTCTACTGACTGGAACCTATTATTATTGCCCAAACGTCAGGGACGGCTGAGCATTCCAAGGTTTAGCTATAAGGGTGATGCTAGTAAGGCCATTAGCGTATTAGTACGCGCAGTTAATGCAGCCAACAAGGCAAAGGGAAATCAACCTGTTTTTATTCAGACTAGCCTAGATAAAAATTCTGCCTATATACAAGAGCAAGTTAT
>MDTB01171852.1_pt1 | contig 16198 bp, 16 predicted proteins | sample 811161 | NCBI WGS metagenome assembly MDTB01 (sample SAMN05326650, study PRJNA326480) | marine metagenome | isolation source: seawater | place: Mediterranean Sea | collected 2009 | reverse complement strand
ATTTCTGAAACTGTTTTTGTCTCTAGCATTTAATGCTATCTAGCTTTTTTAATACTCTTTAAAGTTAATTCTTTAACTTCGTCTAGTGTAGCTTTCTTAGGATTTTGCCCATAAGCTTGATCTAACATTGATTTTTTCGCTATCCTCTCATAACAATCTTCAGGTACACCAATTTCATTTAATCCGTTTGGTATTTTTAATCTATCTAACATTTGATTTAAATTATTTTTGAAACCATCAACCGAATGATCCGTGAATTGCATCGCTTCCGACATTCGTTTAACTTTTTCTTCCAAGTCAGGTAAATTATATTCCATCACTGCTGGAAGGATAATTGCATTTGTTAAACCGTGATGTGTATTATATTCAGCTCCTACCATATGTGATATTGCATGAACAAGTCCAAGACCTTTTAAAAATGCAACTCCTCCTAAATAAGATCCAACAATCATGCCTCCTCTTGCTACTAGGCTATCTGGTTCCTCAACTGCAAGATATAAAGACTTAGAAATTAAATTTAAACTTTCCAAAGCAGAACCATCACATAATGGATGAAATAATGGAACGCTATACCCTTCAATAGCATGTATCATTGCATCAATACCTGTCCACGCAGTTAAATTTGCCGGTAATTTTAAAGTTAATTCTGGATCAACTAGTGCAAGACAAGGTCTAGCTTCGGGGTGCCACAAACAAAATTTCATTCCTTTTTTTGTATCTGTAACCATTGCAGTAATCTCTGTCTCTGCTCCAGTTCCAGCAGTTGTTGGTATAGTAATAAGTTTTGGAAAAGGATTTGTGCCTTTCAGATCCCTTGGTACTTTGTCTAAAAACTCAAAATCCCATAGTGGAATTCCGCTATTGACTGTTAAGGATATAGCTTTACCGCCATCCATGGCACTACCTCCACCTATTGCTATTATTGCATCGTGATTACCTTCTTTAAAAACTTTGCAGCCACCATCAATTTCATCGTCTCTAGGATTAGGTGATATATTTGAATAAATATTAGATTTTATTTTTGCATCTGAAAGTAAATTTTGTAGATCACTTATAAAAGGTAATTTTGTACTTCCACTGTCTATTACAATTAATGGATTAGTAATTTTAAAATTTTTACAAAAAGTTCCAATTTCTTTAAATCTACCAGGCCCATAAGCTGTGAATGTGGGAAATGTCCAATCTTGATTGCTTAAAAGATCTTGCTCGTTTAATTTAAAATTTTGCATATTTAATTAAAAATCTATACTAAAATAACATTTTATACATGAAAATTATTTCAGAAAAGACAGATTTAAAAAAAACATTTTTAGCAATTTTTACAATGTTACTTGGGGTTGTGTGCGTTGACCTATATCTTGTTGTTATAAGGCTTATTGGTAATGATTATTCAGTATTTAAATTAGCTGTGTTTAGAAATTTTTTTGCAATCATTCCACTATTAATATTATTGCTATTTACTCAAGAGTACTCATCTCTTTTTAAAAAAGTGAGCAATAAATTTATTGTTCTCAGTTGTTTAAGAGGATTAAGTTTTCTAGCTATGAATTTATTTATTTTTATCTCAGTTATTAATGTTGAATTTGCAACTGCTATGACTTTAACATTTTCATCACCTTTTTTTATAGTGATTTTGTCAATTTTTTTCTTAAATGATAAAGTTGGTATTTATAGATGGTCTGCAATTATAGTTGGCTTTATTGGTGTTGTCTTAATACTAAAACCAACTAGTGATATTTTCAATTTTTATTCAATATTTTCAATATTTACTGCTATAGCATGGGCCTTCTCAGTTATAATTTTAAAGTTTATTCCAAAAGGTTACTCTACTTCAAAAATTCAGTTTTATACATTATTGTTTAATGTAATTGGGGCGCTAATATTGTTTATTATTTTATCAAGTGACTTTAATATAAATAGCACAAGAGACCTAATGCTTATGATACTAACGGGTATTCTTGGAGGATCAGCAGCAATTCTATTTGTTTATGCATACAGACTTATATCAGTAAGCAAGCTAGCGTCATTTGAGTATTTTGGTATTCCCTCTTCATTTTTATTAGGGTGGTTATTTTTCAATGAAACTCCATGGTCTCAGCTATTTCCTGGCGTATTGTTGATAGTATCAGCAGGATTTATTATTATTTGGAGAGATGCTCAAAAAAAAAAATTAGTTAAAGGTAGTAAAAAATTTTATTAATTTAAGACTTGGACTTCATTGATTTCATAACAATGGACCTATCTATTTCACCTAAAAGATTCCCAGTTTCATTACATACAACTGGATAGCTTTTGTCAGAGTCTACTAATTTGTCAATTAAAGTTTCAATTTTTAGATTATCCATTATACATTCTGATTTTTTTGAAAATAAATTTTTTGTTTCGTCACAACAATCTTTTCTCATAACTTTTCCTGCACTTAACACTTTATATTTTGGAACGTCTTCACAAAAATCTTTGACATATTGATCTTTAGGATTAGCGACAATTTCTTCTGGGGTACCAACTTGTGATACTTCGCCATCTTTCATTATAGCAATATGGTCTCCCATTTTAATAGCTTCTAGGAAATCATGAGTTATGAAGACCATAGTTTTTTGCAGCTTTTCTTGTATCTTTAACAATTCATCCTGCATCTCTCTTCTAATTAGTGGGTCCAATGCGGAGAATGGTTCGTCAAAAATTAGAATTTCAGGATCAACTGCTAATGCTCTAGCAAGTCCGACTCTCTGCTGCATACCACCAGATAATTCTCTTGGATAATTTTTGTGCCAACCGTCTAATCCAACCATCTTAAGTACTTCCATTGATTTATCAATTCTGTCTTGTTTTTTGTTACCTCTTATCTCTAAACCATATCCTATATTTTCAAGAACTGTTCTGTGTGGAAATAATCCAAAATGTTGAAATACCATGCTCATTTTATTTCTTCTAAGATCTAATAATTGACTGTTGCTCATTTTTGTAACCTCAACATCATCCATTTTTACTGTACCTGTCGTAGGCTCTATTAACCTAGAAATACATCTGACTAAAGTTGACTTTCCACTTCCGGATAATCCCATAACAACAAATGTTTCACCTTTTTGAATTGAAAAGCTAACATCTTTAACTGCAACTACATGTCCTGTTTTCTCTTGAACTTCTTTAATTGATAAACTTTTATCTAAATTTTTTATGATTCTTTTTTCATCTGGCCCAAATAATTTCCAAATATTTGAGCATGTTATTTTTTGTTCACTGGGCATGCTTTATTTGTAGGAATAAAATAGACAATATTTTCCTTTAAATGTAAAATAGTTTGTTTTAATTATTATATTATGTCTGCTGAAATACTAAAAGAGTCTAAATCTTCAAAAAATATATTCAAGTATTTAGCAGTTTTATTGATATTTCTTGGTGCATTATGGTTATCTATGCAAAGTGAAGGTCAATCTAAATTTCCCAAATCTGTAACAGACGAATTTACATTTACTGCATGGGTTAATGAGGGAGAGGATTACTTAAAAAAGAATTATAGATGGATCACAAAAATAATTGCAGGTTATATTAAATCTGGTTATTACTTTTTGGAAGATTTTTTATTAGATTCACCTTGGTTACTTGTTGCATCTATTTTATTTTTGCCATGTTTAATAGCTGGTGGATTAAGACTAGGCTTATATTCCATGTTTGTAATTTATTTCTGGGGTGGAGTTGGTATGTGGGACGAGTCACTACAAACTTTAGCACTAATGAGCCTTGCAGTAGTACTTTGTGTTTTCTTTGGTGTGGTGTTGGGTATTCTCTGTTCTCAAAGTGATAGATTTGAGAATTTCATGAAACCTATTCTAGATACTATGCAGGTTATGCCAGCTTTTGTTTATCTTTTTCCAGCTTTATTCTTTTTTGGAATTGGAGGAGCTCCAGCGATTTTAGCAACAATGATATATGCTATGCCACCAGTCATTAGATTAACTAATGCTGGTATTAGACAAGTTTCGGAACAGATTATTGAGTCTGCAACTTCATTTGGTTCAAGTAAATTGCAATTACTTTTTAAAATTAAAATTCCTCTTTCGTTACCAAGTATAATGATGGGAATTAATCAAGTTATAATGATGGCTTTGGCTCTTGTAGTTTTAGCCTGTTTTATTGGAGCAGAAGGAATTGGTGGTCAGGTATGGTTGGCTATTAGAAATCTAGATGTTGGTTGGGCCATGGAGGGTGGGTTATGTATTTTATTTATGGCGATTATGTTTGATAGGTTTAGTATGTCTTTTAGTAAGGAAAAGGAGAGATTGCCTTCAGATGTTCAAAAATTTTACTTGTTGCCACAAGGTTGGGAAAAGTTTCGGATTGCAAGAATTGTAGAGAAACCTCTCAGTTACTTACATTTTATAATAAATTTTTTCTGTAAGAAAATTACAAACTTTATTTCTTATATAGTTGAATTTATTCTATCTGTATTTAATAAACCTTTTGGTAGAGATATTGGTGAGTTTATTGCTAATAGATTTTACATAATACCCTCTTTCATAATATTTTTAATAATAAGTTTTATAGACTCTAATATTTACGCTATCGGAACATTTCCAGAGGAATGGAAACTATCAATTAGACAGCCAATTGCAGACACGGTAAAATCTTTAACAGTTAATCCTGGATTTATAGCTTTCGCAAAAGGTTTGAGGGCTTTTGTTTATTTAAATCTTTTAAATCCTTTAGATACATTTTTAACTCACACACCATGGTGGTACACAACTGCTGTTTTTGCGTTAATTGGATATGTTACTGTTGGTCTTAGATTCGCATTTATTACTGTTTTGTTACTTCTGTTTATAGGAGCATGTGGAATTTGGTACCAATCAATGATTACTCTTTCATCTGTATTAGTGTCTGTTGCCTTATGTTTTGCAATAGGAGTGCCATTGGGTATTATCGCCTCATACAATCCAAGATATAAGGATATTCAAAATGTTGTTTTAGATGCAATGCAAACATTACCTTACTTTTGTTATTTAATACCTGTTTTAATGTTTTTTGGTGGTGGTATAGTTTCTGCTGTTCTTGCTACGGTAATATATGCAATACCTCCTATCATTAGGTTAACATCATTAGGATTAACACAAGTTTCAGGAGCATTCTCTGAGGTTTCTAGATCATTTGGTGGAACAACAATTCAAACATTAAATAAAGTAAAATTTCCTTTAGCGGTTCCTAGTTTAGTAATTGGCTTTAATCAAACGGTGATCATGGCTTTTGCTATGCAAATAGTTACGCCATTAATTGGAGGAAAGGGACTTGGTCTAGAAGTTTTCAATGGCCTAGCAAGGTCAGATACGGGTAGAGGTTTGGCAGCAGGAATTGGAATTGTACTTCTTGCAATTATTATTGATAGAATTTCTTTAGCTTGGACGAAAAAGCAAAGAGAGGCACTGGGTCTATAAGCCCCATAAAATAACATTTTATTTCACTATATTTAAGAACTTTACATTAAGTATAATTTTGTTTTAAAATAAGATTATTAATTAATTAATTAAGGGGGAAAACAATAATGATTATATCAAAAAAACTATCAGCAATGATACTTTCTTTTGTCCTTGTTATTTCTAGTTTTACAACTGCAAATGCTGCTAAGAGATTAACAGCTGCAGTCGCTGACTGGACAGGAGGAGAGATTACGTGTCAAGTTGCTGTAAGTATGCTAGAAGATGAATTAGGATACAAAGTTAAAAGAGTAGTATTCCCATCTGGAACTGGTCTTTGGGAAGCAATAGCAGCTGGTGAGATTGACTTTGCTTGCGAAAGTTGGCCAAGTTACGCGGAAGCTGACACAGTAATGATGAAAGGTCCGCTAATTTATGATGGTAAGACAATGTTTAATTATGAAGGTGATGGAAGTGTAAAACTTCTAGGAACAACCGGTATAATTGGTATGTCTGACTACTACATTCCAAAATATGCTGCAGATAAATTTGGCATAAAAACTTGGAAAGATTTAAATAAACATAAAGATAAGTTTGCAACAATCGAGTCAGGCAAAAGAGGAAGGCTTATAGGTTGTCCAGTAGCAGGTTGGAATTGTCATGACCAAAAAAGATTAGATCTTTTAGGAATTGATTTTCAAGCTGATGAATTGGGAACAGAGGCTGCTGCACTTGCAGAAGCTAGTGCTGCTTACGAAAGAAAAGAACCTTTCTTGATGTATCTTTGGGAACCACATTGGTTTTTTGGTGCGTATGAAATGGTTGGTGTAGGACTTCCAGATCATAAAGATTGTGGCTCATTTACAGAGGCAAATAACTGGAAAGATTGTGGAACTTCAGCTTGGCCGGCGACTGGTTGGGCAAAAGACTACACAATGAACTACGGAAATCCTGAAACATTTGCTAAAGCTGAACATGCCGATGCAGCAAAATTTTTCACAAAAATGAAATTTGATAATGCTGATCAAGCAGTTATGTTAGTTGAAGTTAAGCAAAAGAACAGAGATCTTAAAGAAGTTGTATCGGAGTGGAAGAAAAACAATCCAAATAAATGGAAAAGTTGGCTTCCATAATTTTATAACTTTATAAAATATTAAAGGGCCTTGTTTACAGGGCCCTTTTTTTTTGTATGAATATAATTCACCGAGGAATAGCTAATAAAAAACTCAACGAGAATTGTTTAAAATCCATTAAGGAGTCGTTTAATAAAAAGTACGGAATAGAAACAGACATTCATTTTACTAAAGATAATAAAATAATATGTTTTCATGATTTCACATTAAATAGATTATTTAAGATAAACAAAAGTGTTAAAAATCTTAATTACTATGAAATTAAAAATAAGACAAAATCAAAAATTTCAGTCCCATTATTGAAAGACGTATTAAAGCTATCTAAAAAAAAATATTTAGTTTTTATAGAGATTAAACCAATATTAAACTTGAGAAATATTAAAATATTATTAAATGAAATTAAAAACTATAAGAATTGTATAAATATATCTTTTAAACACATAAATTTGTTTAAAATTCGCAAAATTAACAAAAAAGTAAAAATCGGTTTTTCATTTTCTAAGAGCTCTAAAATTTCAGATATTATAAAAGCATCATATAAAAAAAATTATGATTACCTAATTTTAGATAAATTTTTTATAAGTAATAAATCCATACAAAATGTTAAAAAAAATAAATATTTTTATACCATTAAAGAAAAAAAAGAATTTTTAAAATATTATAAAAATAATAATCTTATATTTGAAAATTTATGATTTTGATTTTTTCAAGTAATTTAATCTTCCAATAATCTCATCTCTATCCATATAATATCCTTGTAAATGTCTATGACCTGAATTTGGGTCAAATGCAGTTCGACCATGCAAGACTCTTCTATTATTAAAGGAAAATATATCACCCGGTTCCATTCTAAAATTAATTTGAAACTTATCGCTATGTAATAAATTTCCAAATTCATGATGAGCTTTATAAACTTTATCCATAATATCTGGGTGGCAGTCTAAGGCATCCATCGTGGCAACACTAAACCTTATATCATGATAATCACTATCTTTAGTTAATCCAATTGCCGGCGCATGAAAACCTCTGTGATTTTCTTGTGTATAATCTTTATCCCTAAATTTTAAATAAACCTTTGTTAAAGTATTAAAGATCTCGCTACTATTATGTTTTAAATACTCTGCGACAGCAAACCCATCAACTGCTGAAGATTCTCCACCATCTGCAGAATTTATTAAACAATGTAAAAATTGATAACCAGGTGGGTTTTCAAACCAGGGTAAATCCATGTGATTTCTCAAAGCATGAGCTGTGTATGCTGAGTTATTAGGCTTTGGAATATTTATAACCTCAAATGGCGTTTTAAAAAAAGTTTCTCTAGTATGACTAATTCTGTTTAGAACTTTAAATCCAGATTTTTCTTCAACTGGTGCGTTTTTAACAATTGCAATACCAGTGTGATGTAGCAATTCAAGCCATTTAATCAAAGCATTGTCACTTTCCATTATTTCGTCATGTTCAACACATATAGATTTAAATTCATTTTTAAGTGAACTGTCCCACAATTTATAAGGTGTAATATATTTTTTTTTATTTTTAATTGTGTAACAATTTTCTCTTAACCAATTTAAGTCAAAATAGCTTGTATGATTGCCCTCGCTCCACTCAATCTCCAATTTACCCTCTTTATTAATATTATAATTTTTAGGATTAATTTCTTTACTTACATTAAGTATATTAAACATTCTGTGATTTGAGTCTTTATCATGAGCAGTCGGGCAATTATCTCTAAGCCATAAATAATTAAACTTACTTTCTTCTCCATCTGACCAAAGAACTTTTAAATAAGTATTATTTTTTTCTAACTTCTTTATTTCAGCCATAAATCAATAATTATTTAAAATACTAAAATTTGCAAGATACAAAATCAACTGTTACAAAGTCATTTAAATGTCCAAAATAGAAATAAATAACGTATATAAAATATTTGGCAGCAATCCTAAGTCAATTCTCCCTATGGTTAAGGATGGAGCATCTAAAGAGGAAATTCTTGACAAAACAGGACATACGGTCGGGCTAGATAATGTTACTTTAAAAATTGAGGAGGGAGAAATATTTGTTTGTATGGGCTTATCTGGATCAGGAAAATCAACTTTAATAAGGCATCTTAATAGACTTATCGATCCAACAGACGGAGAAATAATAGTCGAAGGTACTAATGTGATGAGTTTAAACAAACATCAGTTAATCGAATTTAGAAGACACAAAATGAGTATGGTTTTTCAGAGATTTGGGTTATTTCCTCATAGAACAGTTATTGACAATGTTGGTTATGGGCTAGAAATGCAAGGAGTGTCTGAAGCAGAGAGAGAGAAAACAGCCATGGAAAAAATTGAAGCCGTGGGTTTAAGTGGGTTTGAAAATCAATACCCAGCACAATTATCAGGTGGAATGCAACAAAGAGTTGGTTTGGCTAGAGCATTAGCAAATGATACAGATATAATGTTAATGGATGAAGCATTTTCGGCATTAGATCCATTAATTAGAAGTGATATGCAAAAACAGTTAATCGATCTTCAGTCGGAATTAAAAAAAACTATAGTTTTTATAACACACGATTTAGATGAATCCTTAAGACTAGGAGATCATATTGGAATTTTAAACCATGGAAAATTAGTTCAAGTAGGTACTCCCGTAGATATAATAATGAATCCTGCAGATGAATACGTCAAAGCATTTGTAAAAGATGTAAACAGAACTAAGGTAATTAAAGCAAAAACTATTATGAAGTCTAAAGAAAATGTAAATGGAATTGATAAAAATAATCTTGTAAAAGTAAAAGAAGACCAATTTATAGAGGAATTTTTGCCTCAAGTTGTTTGTACTAATGCTAATTGTGAGGTTGTTGATAAAGATGGTAATGTTAAAGGGTATATAACTAATAAAGAATTACAAAAGACACTCACTAAGTCTTAAAATGCAAAACAATTTATTAAAGAATAAAAAAATAATTATTTCTGCTGGTGTATCTGGAATAGGTCTTGCAATAACAAAAACTTGTTTGGATAGGGGTGCAACAGTTTTAGCGACTGATATAAATAATAAATTTATAAATACACTTAAAAAAAATTCTAAATATAAAAAAAAATTATTTTTATATAATTTTGACGCCTCTGATGAAAATGATGTAGGCAATTTTTTTAAATCAATTAAATCAAAATTTAAAAAAATTGATTGTCTAATTAATAATGTTGGTATAGCTGGGCCAACTGGAACATTAGAAAAACTTTCCTCAAAAGATTGGGAAAAAACCTTAAAAACTAATGTTGTAAGTCATTTTTATTTTACTAAACTTGCAATACCTTTGTTAAAAAAAAATAAAGGTGGTTCAATAATAAACATTTCCTCAGGCGCTGGGGTTTTGGGTTTCCCTTTAAGATCTCCATATGCTGCGAGTAAATGGGCAGTTATAGGTATTACTAAGACTTTAGCAATGGAGCTTGGTAAATATAAAATAAGAGTAAATGCAATTTGTCCAGGAACGATAAAAGGCAATAGGATGGTAAGAGTAATAAGAGATAAAGCAAAATTTTTAAAACTATCTAAAAAAAAAGTAGAAAAAGACTTTTTGTCAATGTCATCTCTAAAAAGTTGGATTTACGAAGAAGACATAGGAAAAATGTGCTCGTTTTTAATATCAGAAGATGCTTTAAGAATCTCTGGACAAATTATAGGTGTGAATGGAAACGAAATAAGATTAGATTGACTTATAACTGACTAATTAATTCGGGAGCGATCTTTTTTGATTTACCTACAAATTTTATAGATTTAATCTTATCCATATTAGATTTGTCATCTCCCACAACTACAAAACCTATCATTCCCATAGCTTTATGAGGTGTACACCAATAAGCATAAATTCCAGGAACATCAAATTTGTAATCTACATCAACGTTCATTTTTGACTTGAATTTACCTACGCCTTCAGGCGTGCCATTTCTTATGAATTCTACGTTATGGCCTTTTGTAGTTGCCTTCCAAGTTACCGTATCTCCTACATTTACTTTTATAATCTTTTTGGAATAAACCATCATTTCATTTCCCGATTTATTTAACATCTCTATTGTATGAGATTCTGAGAATGCAGAAGTTGTGATAAATAATGTTACTAGTAATGTTAAAGTTGTTTTTAATAGCGAAAACATACAGCCTATATAGAACTTTATTTGACTCAATCAATCAAGAATTTTGATACATGTTGCCACAGTATTTATGGTTTCAAATTTTTTTCTGAAATTTCCATAAAAGGGAAGTGTGACTCTTCAAAATAAATATTTTTGGATTTTTTTAAAATGCTAATATCATCTAGCAATCCAGCATAAAGATAAAATTTGTTCCACCTTTCAACAAAAGTTAATACAGGGGCTGCACATTTACCGCAAAAATACTTAGTAATCTTATTTCCACTGCCTCCTATATGCTCGAAGGTAGACAATAGAGATTTATCTATATCTATTGCATTTTCACGAAGTTCTATGATTGACATTATGCCACCTATTTTTTTTCTACAGTCTACACAATGACAACTGAAAACTCTTGGAAGCTCATCTAAAGAAACTTTAAATTTAACAGTACCACAAATACATCCACCTTTTTTATATACAAACTTTTTTTCCATTAATTTCTAATTTTTTTTAAGTATTTGTTTCTTAAAATTTGCAGATTAATCAGATAATCATCTCTTATATCTGCTAATTTTGCCACAGATTTACCTCTAGCCTGACTATGTGTGCCTTTAATAATTCTATCAGATAGCTTTTTTGTAAGTTTTGGAGCTTTTAACTTAGTCCAAGGTAATTTTAGTGCTGGTCCGAATTGTCTTAACATATGTTTCATTCCTTGATTACCACCCGCAAGATGAAAAGTTAAAAATGTTCCCATAAGTGAGTATCGTAAACCTGGTCCATCTTCAATTGCTCTATCCAATTCCTTCGTAGTTGCATAATTTTCATTAATTATATGCAAACCCTCTCTCCATAAGGCTTCTTGGAGTCTATCTGCTAAATAACCTGGTAATTCTTTCTTAACCATAATTGGACTCATTGAAATTGACTCATAAAATTTCTTAGCTTTAGTTAAAAATATTTTTTTCGTTTTTTTACCCGGAACAATTTCAACACCTGGTAATAAATATACCGGATTGAAAGGATGACCGATTAAGCCCCTCTCGGGATGTTTGCATTTTGAGTATATTTTGGATGGAAGTAAACCAGAGGAACTAGATGATATAATACTATTTGGTTTTGAGTATAAACCAATTTTTTTCATGAGATTTGTTTTTATGGTATAATTTTCAGGAGCACATTCAAAAATAAATTCTGCTTTTATTAATGCATCATGTAAATTTGTGTAAAAGGATAGATTATGTAGATTTAATTTTTTTTTTGAGAACATTTTTTTCACAAACGGCCAAGTTCTCTTAATTTCTTTAATTAAATTATTTTTATGTCGAAGATTAAAGTCATATGCTCTTACTTTTTTACCGTGAGCCAAGCACCTAATTACCCAACCAGTACCAATTACTCCAGTCCCTATTATGGTAACGTTTTTAAAATTAGACATTACTTGTGTTTTACAAGTTTTAATTTCTCTCTAGTTTCTTGTGGTGTCATAATAGACGCGCCCAAATCTTCAACTATTCGTCTAGCCTTCTCAACCAATTGAGGATTTGTAGCCAACTTGCCTTTGGATATATAAAGATTATCTTCCAATCCAACTCTTGGATTTCCTCCCATAACAACAGTTTGTGCAACATAAGGCATTTCATTTCTTGAAATTGCAAAACCAGACCATACTGCCTCTTTAGGCATGATATCTTTCATTGCTTGCATTGCTAATGGAGTTGCAGGTGCTCCCCATGGAATTCCTAAACACATTTGAAACATTGGTGGGTTACTTAATAAACCTTCTTGATAAAGCTGAGCACCAAACCACATATTACCAAGGTCAAACGCCTCGATTTCTGGTTTTACTTTTATTTCTTGTAATTTTTTTGCGGCTCTTCTTAAATCCCTAGGTGTGTTAACTGTAATAACAGATCCATCACCAAAATTTAAAGTCCCACAATCCAATGTACATATTTCTGGTAGAAATTGTTCTGCGTTTGCAATTCTTTCCATCACATTAATCATGTCAGTTAATGGGCCGAACTCTAAAGGATTTTTTTCTCCAATATCAAGATCTCCACCCATCCCTGTGGTTAAATTAAGAACAACATCTGTATCAGATGATCTAACCCTATCTATGACTTCTTTATAAAGTTCTAATCTTCTGCTAGGAGTTCCATCCTCTTCTCTTACATGAATATGAGCAATTGCAGCTCCAGCTTTTGCTGCCTCTATTGAAGCTTTTGCTATTTGTTCTGGAGTTTTTGGTAAATCTGGATGCTTGCTAGCAGTATCACCAGATCCTGTTACTGCACATGAGATAAATACTTTATTGTTCATTTTTATTTATTAGAAGTATAATATCATAGTATTCAAAATTATAGGATATAATAACTGAATGGATTTAAATAAAATAAAAGTACGACGTAGCTTTATTTTTACACCAGGTCTTAACCCAGAAATGTTCCCTAAAGCTCTAGCTTCAGGTGCTGACATGGTATGTATTGAGCTAGAAGATGGGATTGCAATTAAAGACAAGGATGAAGCGAGGAAGAATACAATTAATGCATTGAAAACATTAGAGGTAAAAAATGATGTAGAATTAGTCGTTAGAGTAAATTGCCAAAGAACTAAGCCGGGCCTCTTAGATTTAGAAGCTTTTATTTCAAGCAAGCTAAAAGTTAAAGCGTTAATGTTGCCCAAAGTTAAAACTCCAGATGAGATATCTTTTATAGATGATTTGTTAAACGATTGTAATTTAGAAACTGATCTACATGTTATAATGGAAACTAACGAAGCTCTTGAAAACATATATGATATTGCACATTCTAGTAGAAGGATAGTTGCATTGTATTTTGGTGGAGTTGATATGGCTGCAGAACTAAGAGTTCCAAATAATTATGAAAATCTTATTTATGCAAGATCAAAATTAGTACACGCTGGAGCTAGTGTTGGAGTAGATGTTATAGATGTACCATATCTAGATCTTGAAGATATGGATGGAATGAAAAAAGAGGCAGAACTTGTTAGAAACTTAGGATTCACAGGAAAAGGATCTATTCATCCAAAACAAATTGCCATTTTAAACCAAGTTTTTACTCCATCTAAAGACGAAATAACAAAAGCAAAAAAAATTATCGATCAATTTAATGCATCTGATACAGGTCTAGTTGTTATAGATGGTAAGTTGATTGAGAAGCCAGTACTTAGAGAAATGCAAAGACAAATATTAGTAGCTGATAAAATAAATCAATGAGTATCTTTTTAACTAAACAAAAAATTAAAAAAGAGTGGACTGATTACAACGGTCATATGAACGTCGCTTATTATGTTTTAATATTTGATCAATATGGATCAGAAGAATTAATGACATTATTTAAAATGGGAGAGGAATCAGCAAAAACTACAAAAAAAAGTACTATGGTCGTAGAATCTAATATTACATACAATCAAGAAGTTCAAGAGGGTGATGAAGTAGACGTTAATTTAGTTTTTTGTGATCATGACAAAAAAAGGATTCTTTATAAACTTGAGATGGTGCATAGTGAAAAAAAATATATAGCATCAACTATTGAAGCATTATCTCTTTACGTAGATTTGGCTGAGAGAAAGGTATCAGAATTCGAAAACGAGAAAGTTCAAATAATGGATGATTATATATCTAAACACAAAAATAATTTTAAAATTGAAAATTTAAAATTATTATCAAAATTGAAAAAATAATTTTAAAATTCTTCGTGACAAATTTAAACACAATATATATTCTTTAATAATGGAAATAAATTTACTTTCAGGTGCTCTTGGTGCTGAAATTACAGGTATAAGCTTAAAAGATGCCTCAAAAGAAAATTGGAAAAAGATTAATTCTTTGATGTTGGAACATAAAGTAGTTTTCTTTAGAGATCAGAATATATCATCGAATGAACAGATAGAAATAGCAAAACACTTTGGACCACTTGAAAAACATATATATGTAAAAGCTAGAGAGAATTATCCGGAAATTTTAAGAATTATTAAAGCACCAGATGAAAAACATCAATGGGGCGAAGGTTGGCATACAGATGTAAGCTACAACACAAAGCCAACTAAAGTGATAATATTAAGATCTCATAAAATCCCGCCTGTAGGTGGAGATACAATGTTTTCAAACATGGAGTTAGCATACGAGACTTTAGATAACGACATTAAGAACAAAATTAAAGGAAAAAAGGCAGTTCATAGTTCTTTAGGCGCAGCCGCGTTTACTGAAAATTATAAAGAGATGCAGGGAAATGGAAATTTAAAAGAATATTCAAATATTCACCCTATAGTAAGAGTTCACCCAGAAACTGGAAATAAAATTTTATTTGTTAATTCTATGTATACCAAAAAAATTTTAGATTTGAGCAAAAGAGAGAGTGATGAAATATTAAAAAAAATTTTTAAACATCAAGAAAGATTAGATTTTACTTGTAGGATTAGATGGACAGAAAATGCAGTAGCTATTTGGGATAACAGATCACTACTACATCAAGGATTAAGTGACTTTTTTCCTGGTCGTGGCTTAGGATATGAGAGAGTTATGGATAGAATAGCTATTGAAGGCGATGAACCAAAATAAATTATGAATTTTAATTATATAATAATCGGTGGAGGATCTGCTGGTTGTGTATTAGCCAACAGGCTAAGTGAAAATTCAAAAAATAATGTAGCTCTTATAGAAGCGGGTAAAGATAGCGATATTTGGAAAGTTAATATGCCATTGGCAATACTTTATGCTATGCACGATCCTAAGTATAATTACAAATATTATTCAGAGCCAGAACCACATTTAAATAATAGAAAAATTTTTTGTCCACGTGGAAAAATGATTGGTGGATGCTCTGCACATAATGGTATGGTTTATGTTAGAGGAAATCCTAATGATTATTCAAGATGGGCTAAAATGGGACTTAATGAGTGGTCTTATGAAAAAGTTTTGCCTTATTTTAAGAAAATTGAAACTTGGTCTGAAGGAGGAAATGAATATAGAGGTGGTGATGGTATTTTACCAGTTAACCAGTCAAAAAACTCAAACCCTCTTTTCAAAGCATTTATAAATTCTGCTGGAGAAGCTGGATATAAAATAAATTCAGATATGAACGGCAAAGATCAGGAAGGCTTTGGAATGTATGACGTAACCATACATAAAGGTGAAAGAGCAAGTGTTTCTAAATATTATTTAAAACCAGCTAAATCTAGAAATAATTTAAAAATTCTAACTGAAAAATATGTCAAAAGAATATTATTTGATGGAAACAAAGCAATTGGTGTAGAAATTTTAAGCAAAAACAAAAAAGTTGAAAAAATTTACTCAAATAAAGAAATTATTTTAAGCGCTGGTGCAATTAACTCTCCACAAATACTAATGCTATCTGGAATAGGTCCAGGAGATCATTTAAGAGAAAATGGAATAGATGTTATTCATAATTTAGAAGGCGTTGGTGCTAACCTTCAAGATCACCTTGAGGTTTATATACAACAAGAATGTAAAAAACCTTTAACACTTTACTCTTATGTTAATAAAATTAAT
>MDTB01097509.1_pt1 | contig 16198 bp, 30 predicted proteins | sample 811161 | NCBI WGS metagenome assembly MDTB01 (sample SAMN05326650, study PRJNA326480) | marine metagenome | isolation source: seawater | place: Mediterranean Sea | collected 2009 | reverse complement strand
TCTTCTTCTATCTGAAAGCTTCTCACAAGAGATAGTATTGAAGCATTTTCTTTTTGCCTGTTCTTAAGTCTTTCAGACCTATCTCCATTAAGTTTTTTGATAAGAGACTCCATTCGTTTTTCGCATTTATCGTACTCATCTGTTTTAGACTTCAGGACTTCAGCAAGCCTAACTGTCATATCTTGTTGGTCTTGCACTTCATTAAACATTACATTTAATTTTTCTATGTGAGACGATATATTTTTAAGATTAATATAATCAACACACACATTAATATAAAGATTTATTTCGTCATTTGTTAAATCAGGCTTATCCCATGTAGCTCTTACGAATTCAGCTTCAAATAAAACTCTATCTTTTAAGTTGCTGTAAGTACTTATGATTTGTATAAATCTAGGTGCAGATAGCCTTTTCCTTAATTGCTCTACGCACTCTAGCTCTTCACGGTTAAGTCTTTCTTCTTTTATCTCTTCCTGGCAGTGTTCGTTAATCTTTGATATCGTAGTAGGAATTATTTTCGGCGGCACATAGTCTTTATTAACCCCAGTTTCACTTTCATGCACAAATGCGGGCTCGTACTCTCTTAGGAACTCTAAAACGCTTAAATGATGCTTTGATAGCCTTTTCACACTGATGTCGGGAAAAAGAATCTCTGATATTTGGAAAGCACTTAATCCGTTTTCTGCTTGAGCTTTAATAAAGTCTATTTGTTCATCAGTTAATTCTATGTCGGCTTGTTTTTCCCAAGCCGTCGTTTCATATTCTAAATTTAGTTGAGATAAATATTTTTTAACAGCCCTTCCCTCTTTAGACCTGCCATCTAAATCTTGATCATCAAAAGCCTCCCTGGTTAGTGATATCAAACTAGGATTGTTTTTGAAGTTTTCTCTTATAAAATCTTTTTGTAAATCTGTGAGTTCCATATTAAAATATAATATCTTCTTTTGCTAAGATTTTTTCAGCTTTTTCTTTTATTGTATTTTTTAAATTTTTAATCTGTTTATATCCGGCTTTTCTCCCTGATTCAGAGCTCTTAAAGCCCATCCTCTTGGCAACTTCTTCATCTGATAAATTCTGTATATAAAGCAAATCAAATGCTTGCAGTTGTCTCTTGTTTAATACTTTTTTCAAAGAATCTATAAGTTCTTTTACTGATTCCTCTAAGGGTTTAGATATATTATCCGTACCATTTTTTAATTCATGTATATGGCCTTCTATAGGAACTGTTATTTTTATATTATATGCGTGCTTCTTTGATCCGTTCCATTTTTTATATAAAGGACATGTTGAGTCTTGCATTTTGCTTGCAGTAAAAGAGCATCCATTTTCTTCCGCATCAATATTAAATGGGCAATTAAGGCAAGGCCTAGCATAATTACTATAATAATTTCTGAGTATATTTTTAAATTGATTAGATATTATTTTATTTAGCCACGGCTTTAAAGGTCTTTGTTGATCCCATTGGTCCCATTTCCTAAATATATGTGTTCTGATTATTTGGCAAACATCATCAAAGTCTATCCAATTAACAGAAGTTAAAAACCAATTCTTTCTTCTTTTTTTTAGTTCTTTGTCTATATCTGAAGAAAAGTAATCGTATGGTTTTTGATTACTTTCTTCTTGGTGCTGCATTATTTTTAAGATCCTCGAAGGTGATTTTTTTAAGTGATGCATCGCTAGAATATTCTACATCATACTCTAATTTCCCTATATCAGGTACATGAGAATAATTAGTTTCGTCCCCAAAAGATTCTGTAGTAGGTGCATTTTTGCTAACCCTTCTAGGGGAAGCAGCATTATTATGATTTAAAGACTCTAATAGCTCTCCGCAATTAGAACAAAATTTAGGCTTTTGTAAAGAGTATTCAATTTTACTCCCACAGCTGGTACAATATGTTTTTTGCATAATATTATTATACAAAAAATATTGTTAAATATCTAATTTATATTAAGTAGCCAGTCATAGTCCTAGACTGCCTTCTCATAAATGAAGTTAAGTCTTCTTTGGTATGTATTTCCTTAAACATGTCTTCGATAGATTCAGATGGTTTTGTTTTTACATAATCTAGGCCCAATATACCTATAATTTTTCCCTCTAATGTTTTAAGCGGAACATTATATATTGCTTGAACACCTTTTGACTCTAAAAGATTCCTAAAAGAATGGTCATCAATCTCACCTATATTTGTATAAGTATATTCTTTACTTCTTAGTATTTCTTTTACATAATGACTGAAATTAGAAACCAGGTGATTTTGAGAAGTTTCACACTCTTTACTTATGCCTTTAGCGCATACTTCGTGTGTACAGCTAAATCTCTGCTGGCTTTTTCCTGATACATAATGGCCTCCATTGTGAAATTGCATTACATATGCACGATCACAATTTGATATCTCCATTAAGTATTTCAGGCTTAAATATACATTTTCACTATTTTCTGCATCGGTAACAATTGGGTCTTTAATGGACTTGCTTTTTTTTTCAAGAACAATTTTCCCCAAAATTACAGAGAATATTGTACCTATGCATGTAATTATCGATGCTATTATTGTAGAGTACTCTTCCATAATAATTAGTTACACACTCTTTATTTTTTTTATTATATATTTTAATATCTCGCTTCTTAATATATCAGATTCTTTAAAGCCAAAGCAATGTATTCCCTTATTTTCACTTTCAGGATCTTTAAATATATTGTACATATCAGAGAATCCACTCTTATGGCCTATATCGCTCTGCATCGTATCTCCGCATATAAATAACTTAGTATTATTGCCTATTCTGGTAATTAGTGTGACTAATTCTTTAAATGTAAAATTTTGAGATTCATCTGCTATCACAACCTTGCTTTCCCAGCTTGCGCCTCTTAAAAAATTAATAGGCATAGCTTGTATTCTTCCGCTTTCAATCAATTGACTTTTTAACATATTATTTTTTGGCAACAGTTCGTCTAGCTTATCTTCAAGGGGAACCATGTATGGATTAATCTTTTCCTCAAGTGTTCCTGGTAAAGCTCCAAGCCCTTTTTCTGCACTTTCTATCGCAGTCCTAACATATAATAGATCTAGCGACGAATCTGCTTTAAGGCATTGTAGTGCCGAGTAAACAGCCATGTAAGTTTTTGTTGACCCGGAAGGCCCAGATACGAAAACTACTTTTGTATTATTATCTGCAGCTATTTCTGCAAACTTTTTTTGTCTATCTGTTAAGGCCTTGCCTTTGATTATAAATTTTGTTCTAAGGCCATTGGCGGACATCTCTTCAACGACTCCTTCGGGAATTCTAATTTTAGACATAGTTTTATATTTGTTAGACACAAAAATTGTGCTAATGTGTATATATATTATATGTCTAAAAAATTAAAAGTAGAAATTTTAAATATTCTATCAAAGTCAATGAGTCCCTATACTGCGACACAATGGCTTAAAAAACCATTGGCTGATTTTAATAACGAGGTGCCTTCAGAAATTTTTAAAAAAAATAATAAAAAAGAAATGGCTAAATTACTAAAAATAATAAAAGAGGAAAAAGATAAATGAAATCTCATTTTTTAAATCCTGCCCACGAAGTTTTCAAATTTACATCGCTAGATCAAGTTCAAACTTTAGATAGCTGGCAAAGGGTGAATGGTCATGCAGATTGGGTAGGAGCTGAAAACTTAATTATTAATGTAGACGTTGCTGATGTAGATGATTTCGATCCTTCCAGTATAGCTGTAGAGGTAAGAGCATCAAGCGGTGACGCTGTAGTAGAAGTTGTTTACCTAGAGGGGCAGAAAGCCTTTTCCAGTAAGCAGGTACAAGCCGTAATCCCAATTAGCTCAACCAATGGATTTGACTGGAGAGTATCAAAAGTTACTGGTGCTAAGCCAAAGCTTTGTTCTATAAAAATTGTGGGATATGTTGGAGAATTTGATGCTGATAGATTTACTTATGGATCAAAGATTAGTCAACTGCCTGCATCTGAGGAAATTAAAAAAGATGATTTATTCATAATTTCTAGAAATTCTTCTGGAGCAGGCGGCTATGATGCATCAGGAAGGCCAGTTGGGGCTAGAGTTTATGATGAATCTAAATCAGTAAATCTTTATGACCTCAGGCAGAGCTTGGGTCTAGGTGCTTTTGCAAAGATAGGCAATGCAGGTTCCCAGGATGGTCCGTATTTAAATTGTACCGTACTCGAAACTGAGGAAGGTGTTTTTAAGCTAACTACATCTGGTGGGCTTTTTCCTGAGCAAAAAGCAATTGTTTTGGCTTCTTCTAGCGGAACAAATGGAGCCCTGAATGGAGGCCATATAGAAGTTGGAGATCCTAAATATGTTGCAACCACAATAGGTTTCGGCCCTCAAGCAAAAGCTTCTTTTGATGTTGAAGTTATTGTTAAGCAGTGGGGTATACCATTAACCCCCCACTATGCTGTTACCGCCGCAGGAGGAGATGATAGGAAGGACGAATGGCATACTGGATTTAATGATTTCGCAAGAATGGGAGAGGCCCAGACATATCAACCTACAGTTTTATGTATAGCAGTACTTGGTGTTCCGCCATCTGAATAATTATGAAAGAAATAAAATATTTTGCATATACCGAAGGAGAGGGAGTTTGTATATCTCGAATACCTGGTGAAAATCTCGAAGCTATCAATCTTGCTAAAAAAAATAATTATGTAGAGATCACCATGCCATTTTGCATGGATGATCCAAACCATATAGCCAGGCAAGCATGGGAATTAGTTGAGGGAAAAATAGAAGTTAATCTCGACAAAGCAAAGAATCTTTTCCTAGATCACCTCAGGAAAATAAGAGAAAATAAATTTAGACAGTTAGATATAGAACAATTAAAGGCACTAGCAACTGAAAACAAACAAAAAGTAAAAGAAATAGAGCAAGAAAAAGAAGCTTTAAGAAAAATGCCAGAAAGCATTAACTGGGAAATGGTTGAAAGTGTTTACGACCTATTCCACGTTATGCCGCCTATTTTGCTGTAATGTATAAACAAATACCAGTTGAATTTAATAATTATTTAAATTTAATTAGTAATAAATATTATAATAAATATCCACCGCGTTATCCCGGAGACGCGAAAACGTATACTGGATACGAATATTATTTACAAATTCAAAAAAATATAGATACTGCAGAAGAAAGTGTTTATAAACCAATTGGATTAGATCAAAAAGAAAAAGTTAATATAATTAAACATATTTCTAATATATATACAAAATCTTCTATAACACAGAGCGGAAACTTCTTTTACCCAGAAAACGGCTTTATGTCATGGCATACAAACATAAATAGTCCGGGGCGAAGAATATACCTGTCTTATGTAGAAGAAGCAAATAAATCAGCATTTAAATACATAAAAAACAATAAAGAATGTGTTTCTCTTGATTTAGTAGGCTGGAATATGCGCGAATTTGAAGTTACTGAACATAATCTGTTTTGGCACTGTGTGTATACAGAAACGCCTAGAATGTCAATAGGATTCAGAGTATTTGATAATTTAAAGTGAAACATGTATGTGCTAAGCCTTTGTTTGGCAGAGACTGGTCTGTGGATAAAAAACCCAAGGTTATATACTGTGAAAAACTTTACGGCAAATTAAAACAAAAAAAATATATTCAATTCAAGGACATATGCTGGGCTTCATCTGAAAACCCAGAAAAGAAGAAGTATGGGCCCCGTAAGACAATAAGGCAAAGATACAGAGATGCTGATATATCATTTCTGCCCATAGTCGCCGATGGGGTAGTCAATCCTTGCGATAGAAGATATAGGATGATCGACGGCTCACATAGGATGGCAAAAATGATTCTAGACTTCAATCAGGAAGCCGCCGAATTTTTTATTATATCAAAAGAAATGTTTTATTTTTTACTTGAAGATTTATAATTTGTTTTTCTATTATATAATAATACAAACTTATCATGCCAGTATTTAGAACTTAATCTTAATGCATCATTGCTTGTTCTTAAGTATTCTAATAAACTATTAAGTAATTCTATCTTTTCTTCTGTAAACAAAGAGTTACTTTCATCTTTTATTTCCTGCAGTATATCTTTAGTAAAGTCTATATATGGACAGGTGATATTAGGAATTTCTGGACTTTCTTTTCTGTAGTCATTCAGGGTCTTTCTAGGCATAAAAATATATACACAACAAAAAGGGAGCTCTAATTAAAGAGCCCCCAAATTTTATCGTTTCAGTCCAAATATTAAAGAATTTTTACTTTTTGTGGTTTTTCAGGTTTATTTTTAGGTACACTAATTAATAGTAAGCCATTTTCAAACTTAGCTTTTATCTTACTAGAATCAAGAGAATTAGATAATTGAAATGATCTTTTAAAACTTGATCTTTTTAATTCTTTTCTAATGTAAGTTAAATCTTCAGTAGACTTATCTTGTCTTTTATTGCCAGATATAGATAGAATGCCTTTTTCTACTTCTACGGATACTTCGTCTTTTGACAGCCCCGGAATTTCTGCTTCGAAGTCAATTGACCTAGGTGTATCAATTACATCTACTTTTGGGTAACTGTTATTACCGAAGAACTCAACTCCGAATTCTTTTTCAAAAGAAGGGAAGGCTTTCCCTATCATTTGATCAAACATAGAGTCGAATGGCGTTAAGAAATCATTCCTGCTAGCAGGCAAGTGTTTTCCATTGAGTAATTTTGTCATAGTATATATTATATTTATTTGTTAATGAGTCCTTTCGGCACTCAAGAAGCCCCGTTTTGAGTACTTCCAATATATATTATGCAGGCTAGGCGCCAAATTTTACTTTTTAGATTCTTTTTTCTTTTTAGAACCTTCTTGGGCTTTTTTTAAAGATTTTGGATCCGGATAATCTTTATCGCCTGGTTTTGCAGGTTTATAGTTTTTTCCTTCTCTTTTCTTTTTATCTCTGATATTTTCCCATAAACCTTTTTTCTTGGCATCAGATTTTTTTTCAGAATCTTTTCCAGGTTTTTTATCAGATTTTTCTTCTTTTTTATTATCCTTTGACTTTTTGTCGTCTTTTGGATCGCCGCCTTTTTTCTTTAAAATAGATTTTTTAATAGCATCTGGTAGTTTTTTTTCTTTTTCTGATAATTCTGATATAGATTCATCTAAAAAGTCAATCATACCTTCTTCTGCAGAAATTTCTCCTTTTGTTACTTTTGATACAGGCTTGCTGCTCCACATCTTACAAGACCAGTATTTGGCTTTTGTCTTTGGTCCGGGGTTGTCGCAGCCGTGTCTGGCACGAAAACTTTTGCGGCGAGCAGGATCATCTCGCTTGATCGACATGTTTGGATCGCCGAAATTTACCTTAACAACATTTCCTTTTTCATTCTTTACATAAACAGAAAACTTTTTGGGGCCTCCTGATGTCCTGAATGGCTTATTAAGCTTTTTGCCCGATTCTTTTTCTTCAGCCCAAGCTTCTTCTGTTATAATTTCTTCAGAGCCTTGCTGTTCAGCCAAAGCTTTCTTGATTTGATCTGTGAAATCTAATTCCTTCATAATATTTATATACACTAAATGGTAACTATTTTTATTATCTAATTCAAATTTTTTATAATTTTATTAAACCCCACCACATTAAGCCTGTGATAATTGCTACTAACAATAATTCTATTATAAACCCTATTTTCATCAACTTTTATTTACACTTTATATTATATGTGTTTTTGCCTTTTTCAAAAATACAGCCCCGATTTTTTTTTAGTAAGCAATTATATTTGGTATTTTCGCTTTTCGGAGAGTGAAGAAAAGGCCCCCCCGCCGCCATGTGGTCTATTGCTATTAAGATAAATTCAAAAAACCGGGCGGGTCTATTAGCCTCCTATAATTTTTTGAAATAAATTTACAAAATAGTTTGACATACACCCTTTAATCGCTTAGATTATACTTATATGAAAAATACTAACAAATTCAAGAAAGGCGACGTTCTGATCTCACGAGATAATAAAGTCTTTCAATTCATTCAAGCCACCAAGCATGACACCCTTGGCACTATCGCAATGGTTCGACCATACCGCACCAATCGCAAGGTTGGCATCCGTTTCGAGGATGTGAAACTTCACCCCTTCTTCGCCTAATGATACTGCAAATATTCGCTGTCGTTATCATAACTTTAATTCTAATAAATAAGGAAAATCAAAATGCGTAAAGTAACTAAGTTAATTAAGCAAGCCTTTGAGCAAGGCAAATCTAAGAAAGTCGGCAACACCGAGACAGACGGGCAAACCGTTTGGCTACATGGTAATGCCATTGTGAAGCGTGACGGTTGGGGCGTGGTCGAGTGGTCGCTTGCGGGATGGAATACACCCACCACACGCGAACGCATTAACGGCATCACGGGTGCAGGTGTTCACCAAGTCAACTTCGAGCCTGTCTTAAACGGTGAGGTAATTGACTCATCCGATTGGTACTTCTGCAACCAAAAGTTGCCCGATCCTCTCGTGTTCTAACTTGGCGCGGTACTTGAACGCCGCTTTCCTAAGTCGTTGACAGTCAGGCACTTGCGGCGGGCGGGCCCGCATAAGTCGTTGATATACAGCAACTTATGACAAAATAAAAAAAAGTGAAAAAAAAGTTTGCAATTATCTGAAAACTAGCTTATATTGTATATATGAATCAAATAGAAGAAGTAAGAAAAGAACTAAACAGAGATCTCGACCTTGGGCTTGCTCTGTCTAAAGCAGAGGGAAACCTCAACTACCTAGCAGGAGAATCTAACCAAGAGAATTGGCAATCTTCCATGACTCAAGGAATGGCTATACTCGACGCCTTGGAAGCCGTGCAGGTTGCCCGTAAAGCTTGGCAAGAAATCATTACCGAGAAAAGAGCAAATAACTAAAGAAAAAGTTTGCAATTAGCCCCTACGTGTGCGATATTGTTAGTATGTTAAATAAAGAAGTTAAACAATTCATTCAAGACAATGGTCTTGTCCGTATTCAAGCAAGCCCGATGTCCGAGGCTTTTGATCTTTGGGAATGCCCAGGTGGTCACGTTTGGACTTTTGACATGATCAAGGAATCAGTAAAATAAATTTACTTTTTTCTTGCAATTCAACAAAAAATCCTTTAAATTTATAATATGTTAAATACTTCAAATAGAAATGTTCCTACTCGCAAAGTCGAGTTCCTTAATGTAATCATGCAAGTCACTAAGAGATTCCAAGATGATCCTAGTATTGTCAAGACTGAGCGCTTGCGCTTCTCTGCTGACCTAGATCAGGAGCTAGATCATGCTTTTCTCAAGTCTCATGCTGATATGGTTTTTAAGTTTTGGGACATCTTGGATGTCGAGCTTGTTCACTCTTTCGTAGACTCAACAGATCAATACATATACTAAAATGATAACAATAAAGCAAAACCCTAACTTTAGTAAGTTCTTCCAAGTCTTTGCCTTTGGGCAGTACATTGACGAAGTAGAACGGCGCAGCAAAGCTATTCGCATAGCTACCAAACTAGCAAAGCAACACAAGCAAGACTTTATCAATGTTGACGGCTTGATGCAGAATATCCCGTAAGTCGTTGGTAGTCAAGGGGTTACGAGGGCCCGGCCCGCCCAAGTCGTTGATACTCAACGACTTAGGCTACAGCGCGCAGCGCGGGTCCGGCTGGCGCTTTATTTGGCTAACCCGCATTTATTGTTGAATTAATTTGACATAGGCCCGCAATACCCTTATGTTGTATATATGGAAAACGAAAATGATTCACTCGCCCGCACTGCTCACGCCTACGGCATCACTGATGTCGAGTACGAAGCTCAACAAAAAGAGCTTGCCTATCAGGCCCGTCTTCAGAAGATACTCGCTGATGTCAGAAACAGCGACGAGCCCGCTGAGATGCCAGAAGTACACCGCAACCATGAGGAGCCAAGTTATGACTAAATCAGAAATAGAAGCAAACATCTCTCACCTTCACGCCCACCTTGCCGAGGCACCTGATCTCAGCGAGGCTGACAAGGTTGCCCTGCGCAACGGGATCGGCGACTTGCAGGACAAGCTCGCTCTCCTCGAGTTCCGCCAGGAGAACGAGGACATCGACTACGGCTACCACGACCAATACGACTTTTAACACAAGTCGTTGATAGTCAAGGGTTTACGGCGGCCCCCGCGCCGCAAGTCGCTGATAGTCAATGACTTACGGGCTTTTCTAAACTAGATCGTAGTACCTCGGAGAATAGTCAACCTCACACTCGTTTCGCTCGATGTCAAGCTCAATACCCTTGAGCTGAGTCTTAGCCTCTTCTAGTAAATCTTCCGGTGGGTTGATTGGAAATCCATTTTTACCAAATGCTTCAATACTCTCGATTTGGTCGAAATATCCAACCACATTAATTGCTGAAACTTGATCGCCATACAATTCCTCAACTTCGTCTCTCCAGAATGAGCAGGTCAGGATCATCTCAGAGATGTCGGCATTATCGATTGAAACGAAGAAAAGATCTTCGCTTGTGTCTATGTCGTCTATGTTAATTTTATTCATACCTTAATGTAGCACTGATCGCCCCCTATGTCAAATCTTTTTTCATTTTGTTGTAAGTTGTTGATAGTCAAGGGGTTACGGCGGCCCGGCCCGCCCAAGTCGTTGATAGTCAACGACTTAGGCTACGGTGCGCAGCACAGGTCCGGCGGGCATCTTATTTGACACTATTTGGTTTAATGCCAAAATAAATCCATAAACATAATGTAGAATACAGCTAGCCAAGGTAGGAGTAAAAGTATGTCCCAATTCATTTATAAACCCCTTTCATTTCGTCAGATAATCCGATCCCTTGATCTTCTTCGTCAATGTCTTCTGCCGAGTCTCCGTAAAGAAATTGAGATTCATCCTCAAGGTCTTCTTTCTGAGCATTAAGCAATCCATGCTCTGTGACTACATCCTCTGTTTTTATCTCTGCGATGAATTCCTCAACGGACTGAGATGGCGCTATTGATTGTGAGTTTTCGACTGCTTTGGCGATAACTGCGATTCTTTGTTCTTCTGTCATATTAGTAATGTAGTTTAGTTGTTGTGATTAGTCAAGGTTTAATTCGTCACGAAAGTCTTTTCTTAACTTCCTGAGAAGATCGACCCAAGCATCTCCGTCAATTTGAGCATCTCTCATGTGCTTGCTAACTTGGGCAGGAGATTGACCTGCGAGAACATCATCTCCAGCACCGAGAGGAATCATGTCTGAATCTCCTTTTTTCCACATTGCAACTTCGTACTCATCATCGTCAACATGACCATAAAGACTATTCCCATCAAGAGTGTTTGCTACAACTGAAATAGTTATGTCGCCCATGTTTAGTTGAGCCATAACTGCCTTGTCGCAAGAAGGGTGCTTATGGAAAGCGAGATTATCGAAGTTAAGTAATTGCTTAAGTTTTGCTATCATATAAACACAATAACCTATCAAACTAATAATTGCAAGAAAAAAGTTTAACTAAATCGCACTTTGTTGTAAGTCGCTGTATATCAAGGGTTTCCGACGGCCCGGCCCGCCTAAGTCGTTGATAGTCAACCACTTAGGTCATCTTTTAAAACAAACACTCTGCCTGAATAGTTTACCTTATTTGTCATATCAACAAACAAGCCCGATTTGACATTAAGTAGTAAAGTTGCAAAGCTAATCTTTCTCTCTCCTTTTAATGGTTCTTCTGAGTCATCACATTCGAGAATTGCCACCTTACTATCTCCTCCTATTGTTGTTAGTACATATGTCATTAGTTTTTGTTTATGATTGTCAATCTTTCGCCCGTTTTTTGTTTATGCTCAATTTGTAGCCTCATAGCGACATGGTTTGCCCTAGCTCTACTTTTTACATTGTCTACTAATTTACCGAATACTCTTATATTGAGCCATTCCTTGAAGTTTGGATTTGTGTTTATAGTTATCATTAGAATTTTAGTGTTTTAATTGATGTGTTTTGTTTTAGCCAACGCCTTAACGGATGAAAGGCTTTAGCTGAGAAATGAGTAAGATATTGTTTTCCGTTCTTTGCCATTATCATATGTCCGCTTGCCGTAGCTCTAATATCTTTTATATCGGGACATTTTTTAAGTTGTTTTAAAACTTTTCTAGTTCCGCTTTCCGAGTGCTTCATAACTAATAACCAAGCCAAACAAGAACCCGTTGGGCATCATATTCTTCATGTTCGCCCATGTCAACAAAGAATTCTAAAATATCCTCGTTTGACGTAATGCCATGCTTTGCTAGTTCTTGCAATGCGCGATCTCTCGTTATAATTAAATCTTCGGCTGAATCGTAATAGTCCATGATATAATACTAGAATAATTGTTTTAGCTTGTCAAGAGTCAATGCCTTCTTTTACAAAGCCTGTTGCATCTTTCTTTGCCATGCCTTTTTCGATAAGCCCGACAACAACACCCTTTTTGTCTAAGAAGCGCAAATCTGATTCGTCGCCATTGACAACTTCAAATCCGTTCCAAGTTTTAGGTAATTGGTTACGAAATACAACTGCAACGTTGCCACCCATAGCAAGTACCACCTTGCATTTTTCCTCGTTATGCTCCGAGCAAGAAAAAGTCAAATGATAATTAGAGGGAAATTTTTCGCCTTTAATAAATGGCTTATCAAGAAAAGCGCACATTCTCTTAAATGACTTAGTATAATCATAGAACTGAATTGAGCTATGCTTCTCAAAAATGTTCACACCATCTTCATTGACAATGTCTTCCCAGGAAATGTCACTTGTAAGGTTAGGGCGGAAAACCGCTTGCAAGCCTTTCTTGCTTGCTGACTTAATTGTAGAAGTAATTTCCTTAGATAGTTTTGCAAGGAAGTTAAACCTTTGCTCAAAGAATAACTTTGTCTTGGCTACACGAGATGTTTGAACAGAATCCATTTGCCCACGACCTGCCGTGTTAAGGCAAGCCATCGTGCAACCTTTTGAGCGCCAACGGCAAACTTCGTAACCTGATAAATTAGCGGGAGCAAGATGCAACCCTTTAGTGAGATAACCAAATGCCTCGCCTTTGGCGATTTTAGCATTTCCGATAGTAAGTAATGTTTGCTTGATCATATATACATACTAGGCTAGTTTTATAATTATAGCAAGAAAAAAGTTTAACTAAATCGCACTTTGTTGTAAGTCCTTGACCACCAAGCACTTGTGCCGGGCCGCGTTCCGTAAGTCGTTGAGTAAGAGGATGTTACAAGTGTCAAGCATAAAAAATACAAAAAAAATATCTTAGGGGTTGACTTTAGTCATTCAGGCTGGTAGACTAAAGTCATAATTAATCACACTAACAAAAGGAAAAATATGTCATTACTCCCACAAGAACTACTCGAATCAGCAGTCAGAATGAAAATCGGTAAAGCTGCGTATAGCGTCGAAGACCTCAACAGATATGTTGGTCAAGTCATTCTCACTCTCGCTGAAGGTTACGATATTCTCGGAAGAACGCAAGTTGCGGATGCAGTTAAATCAGTCGCAAAAGCTGAATGCGAAAAAGAGCATGGCAAGACTGCCGTGTCTTGGGTTGACTATGCTGAAAAGTATGGTCAAGATACTCCTGCTCAAAATGCTTACTGCTTCCAAGCTCTCAATCAATTGAGCTTAGAAAGGTCTTAACCCTTAAAGCCCCTAAGTCCTTGGTATTCAAGGGCTTAGGTCGCGCGGCCCCGCCTAAGTCGTTGAATATCAACGACTTATGAAATTGTCAAGCTTAAAAAAATCCCCCGCCTTTCCGAAGGGCGAGGGACTTATTTGGGGGTATTTGCCTTATTATTAGAAAGACTCTACCTCGTATAGATCGGCAGGGACTTCTCCATCCACATTGCCGACAATACTATCTGAAGTGGCAACTTCTGCCACTTCAACTAATTCAGCATCCTCTAAAAGTGACTGATCCATTTTGAAATCTACAATTCCATCCAATACAGAGTGGAGTGCATCAGAGCGAGAAGGTAAGGCAACTAAGTTACCCTTGTAAATCTCGGTGAAAGCATTGTAAAGAGAATTTACATTGCGATCCCAGAATTCAGAATGATCTGAAGCTTCCCATTGATTGACAACGTCCATGATCTTTGACTTGGGCAAAGCACCTGCCTTGCAGGCGCGAATAACAATGTCATTGACTTGAGAATTTTTAAGCTCCATGCTTTTGTAAGCCTCGATACGATTATCTTGACCATTCCAAAAGCCGAACAACTTGCCCAAAGCACGATTGATGGTCGCATCTAAGTCTTGCAAAATGTTGCGAGTATGGCGACGCGCAAGTTTGATCGTATTGGTAAAGATCAAGTTATCACAAACAAAGGGGGCATCACCTGCGCATAATCCCGCAGGAAAAGTTTTGTCGTGAGAGTTGCGAACTCCAATAACACAACCACGATCAGACTCTGCGCGATTGACATGATCTACGGAAAACAAACCAAAGTAATGCTTGTTATCCCTAGCAAGAGAGTGAACCTCATCTTGAATGGTAAAACCTTGATCTCCCAAGAATCCCTTGGTGCGAGTAACTAACTCATGGTGAGCGATTGGTTGGTAAGAGATTGCTCTCTCGCCATTAGCATTTTCTTTCTTGCGAAACTCTACAGGTGGAGTGGGGACTCCTACGACTTGGTCATAATCTACGAGAGTGCGATTACCTCCACAAATGTGCAAGTTAACAGATTTGCGAGGAGCGATAGTGGTATTTTCTGATTGATTCATGATTATAATAATATAGTTATATGGTTTTTTGTCAAGGATTAATTTTTTGAAAATTGGTCTGAATTGTTTTGCATTTGGTCGTAGGCATCTGCACGACGGGCAATCTCCTTTAGGGTAAGCCCCATCACGGCAAGTAGCATGGTTTGGTCTTCGTCGATTTCACCCTGCTTTGGTTCGATGAAGGTTTCAAATAGCCACCCCATAGTATGATCCATTGCATCAATGGCAGTTTCGATTGAGTCATCCGATGAGTAGTCTTGATTAATATTCATATGCTTTTATGTGCTTAGGTTTTCTATTGTACTTAGAGTTATCTTTGTGAGGACGTGCTTTAGTGAAAAGAACTTTGAGCCTAATCTTTGGGGTCTTTGTCTTTCTCGCTTTCATATATATATAGTAAGCTAATTTTTAACTTATAGCAAGAAAAAAGTTCAATTAAATGCATTTTGTTGTAAGTCGTTGAGTATCAAGGACTTGCGCGGGGCAGGCCCGCCTAAGTTGTTGATAGTCAAAGGTTTATGGAAACTTTTATCAAAAAAAAACCCTCCCCGAATACTCAGAGAGGGTCTTATTTAGTAAAGCCTTATTTATGAGTGGGCCTTAGATAATCGATATAATTTTTGAAGCAAGTAATTATGCTCTCTCTTAAGACTGTAATAGGCCGGAGTGTTTTCACCGTAGATTTCTCTACAAGCTAATTGGTACCCTAGCGACCTAACTTTTTGCTTTAAGGTCTCCATGTCTTAAGCTTTGTTGAGGCTTACGATTCTGTCGTACCTAAACGAACGAACCCCATTACGATTATAGCAATGAGCGCGAAAGCCCACCACCGATAGACCTTGCTTGGCATTGCCAAATTCATTGACATGCCTTGGTTTGGTGATCGTGTACATTTGGGTCAAGCCCTTAGCATCAGTATAGACCAAGCTATACACGGGGTTAAACAAACGAGCTATTTTAGTTAGCAACTTTTTCATCTTCAGTTATCTCCTTTACAGGGTTTTGGTTGTAATAGTTGTAGATCTCGCAAGCTTCGTCTGCGCTATCGCAACTATAAGAAATTAAATCTTGTTCATCATATGGATGCCAAGGGGTGGGTGATTCCTCAAAGTGAACCTCCCAAAGTTCTGTGTCTTCATTGTATTCGGGTAAGTCTAATGGTTTGCCGATACAGATTGCTTCTATGTAATTGTTCATGATTATAATAATAGACTACTTGGTTGTTGGTGTCAAGAGTGTTTTGAATTTTTCTATGAAATGTATAGCGGCAAGAGCTTCGTCTCCACTTATCTTGCCTTGACTCCACATCTCTCTAGCTTCATCATCTAATTTTTGTGCTACTTTTTCTATCTTAGTCATTTTAGCAAGGGATTGGTGAGTCTTCGTCTGTTTCAATAGTGATGCCGAAGTGACATGCTAGATCTGCGATAGCTGAATCTTTATTGAAATAATTATAAGCAAAAGTTAAAAGTTGCTCTTGCTCTTCTCCTGTGTGCCCATCTCTGAGTTCGTCATATATCTCAAAGATGTTCATGTTC
>MDTB01230970.1_pt1 | contig 16200 bp, 20 predicted proteins | sample 811161 | NCBI WGS metagenome assembly MDTB01 (sample SAMN05326650, study PRJNA326480) | marine metagenome | isolation source: seawater | place: Mediterranean Sea | collected 2009 | reverse complement strand
GTCTACCATATGGTCTACCCCCTTTTATAAGTGAGACCTAAAAAGAACCAATTACAAAGGGTTAGCTATATCCTGTAAGGACAATGGTGCGGTCGAGAAGACTCGAACTTCCACGGGTGTTACCCCACAGCGACCTCAACGCTGCGCGTCTACCAATTCCGCCACGACCGCACTGGAGCCATGGGATAGCAAATATCGAGTAGCGAAACAAGCAGCTTGAAAGCCGGGAAAATGCTAGATGCCGTCACCATCAATGTGGATGCCGCACTCGTCTTTGTCGGATCCGGCCCAACGCCCTGAGCGATAATCACCTCCGGCTTCGACGCGCGATGTACAGGGCATACAGCCAATAGACAGATAACCATCTTTGACCAACGGGTGACGTGGCAGATTATGCGTTTCGATATAGTCTTTCAGATCATCTAGCTGCCAATTCGCCAACGGGTTAATCTTGTAGCGGCCGTCACTATCTTGTTCGATAATGTCCATATGCTCGCGCGCGCCGGTTTGAAACCGTTTGCGTCCAGTGATAAGTGCATCAAAACCCTCAATCGCCCGTGCCTGCGGCAAAACTTTTCGAATATGGCAACACCCATCCGTATCACGGCTCCAGAGATTGCCTTTGGGGTCATGGCTTTTCAAATCTACTGGATGAGGGCCGATCGCACGCACATCTGTTAGGCCTAAAAGCCCCTGCAACCTGTCGCGATAGCGCAAGGTCTCTCCAAATAGCTTACCAGTATTAAGAAAAATGACCGGCGTCGTCGGGTCAATTTCAGCAATCATGTGCAACAAGATGACGCTCTCAGCACCAAATGACGACACGATACCAATGCGTCCGTCAAATTGGTTTTCTATCGCGTCACGCAAAATATTCTGCGCAGTCAGATCACGATAGGTCGCATTCAAATCCGGCAAAAAACCATCAGGTGCCGGCGGCCGAATAATAGCCGCGGTCATGACAACCACTCCTGCTCGTCGATCAAGGCATTTGTTCGGTCAATAAGTTCGGCAAACTCTGCACCCTCGTCGCGCCAACGGTCCCGCGATTGCGCAAGCACATCCAGCCGTTCGGCCCAGGCTTCGGAGTATTGCGCTTCGAGATTAGCCTTAAGGCGTCGCGCCAGCCCCGGCGATTTTCCATTGGTCGATACTGTCAGCAATAAATCGCCACGCCGCACGATCGCCGGTACATGGAAATCGCATAGCGGTTTCACGTCTTCGACATTGACGAGCGTCTTGTTTGTTCGCGCCAACGCCGTCAGACTTTCTTGCAACGCGGCATCAATATTAGCCATATAGACAATATGACACGCGGCCAGATCTTGCTCGGATGGCCAGTTTTCAACCAGCCGATCGCCCGCCAGATCGCGCATGTCGGCTTCAACATTTTCTGCAAACACCCGAACAAAGCGCGCGCCCGCTGCATCGACCATTTTCAGGCGCCGACGCGCCTGCGGCCCACTTCCGACGATTGCGATCGTTAGCTCAGCCGTATCCAGAATAATTGGCAGCATGTGTATCTCCGTTCCTTCCTATATGGATGATCTGCGCCTATTTATCAATATATTTCGGTAAATAATTATTTATACATATTTTTTATGTTTTATTATCAAACCATCCCGGTGATAAACAAAAGATATGGCGACACCGCACGAGAGCACGCAAACACCTGAGTTTATTATCTCAGACAAGCCGGTTGATTATGCCGAAGCGCTGTCTTTCATGGAAGCGCGCGTGGCAAATATCATTGCCTATCGTGCGCGCGAATGTGTCTGGTTTTTAGAGCATCCGCCCATCTACACAGCAGGCAAGCGCGCTGATAGCGCGCATCTTCTGACCCCCGACCGGTTTCCGGTCTATGAGGCTGGACGCGGCGGCGACTTCACCTATCACGGTCCCGGCCAACGCGTTGTCTATCTGATGTTGGACCTGCGGACGCGTGGGCGCGACATCCGGCGTTTTGTAAGCCAGGTAGAAAATTGGGTTTTGCATTCGCTGAGCGAATTCAACGTGCAGGCAACCGTCCATAAAGATCGTGTGGGTGTGTGGGTGCCGCGCCCAGAGCTTGGGCGAAACCGTGAAGATAAAATCGCCGCGATTGGCCTGCGCGTGCGGCGTTGGATCAGCTTTCACGGGCTGGCTCTGAATGTTGAGCCAGATCTTTCCCATTTTGATGGCATCGTGCCGTGCGGCATTCGTGATCAGGGCGTGACCAGCCTTGTCGATTTAGGTCTGCCGCTAACCATGGAAGACGCAGATCAAGCGCTCATGAAAACCTTCGACACCGCATTCAGCGCGGCACGGGAATGAGGCGGGCATAAAGGGCTATTTATTCAAACTCGAGAATAATGTCGTCGACCGCCAGTTTGTCGCCTTGAGCAACAAGGACAGCGGAAACCGTAGCGTCCTTCTCAGCCCGCAAAATGTTTTCCATTTTCATCGCTTCGACCACTGCCAGCGCCTCGCCTGCCTTCACGGCCTGCCCCTCTTCCACATTCACGCTGATGAGCACGCCCGGCATCGGGCATACCAGCGCTTTGTCGCTGGTGCTGTCGGATTTTTCCGGCATGTGCGCCATGAATTCTTGGGCACGCCGCGTGCGCACAGCGACATCGACCGCGGTACCGCCACCGGTGAGACGCATCCCTTCGGCCAGCAAATCAACGCATAGGCTAATGGGCTCCCCATCAACATAGCCATAGAAAAACAAATCTCCCGGCTTCCAGTTGCTTTCCAGTTCAATCGTTGTGTCATTGACGCGTGCGCCGTTCGGCGTGCCGCTAACCTCGAATGCATGAGCATCAAGATGCACAATAAAGTCATCCGGCACCGTATATCGGTGACCGTTTAAAATCTGATCAGTCTGGGACGCGCGCGCATCTATCTTGCGCTGCATAAAATACGAGATTGCGGCAAGCTGGCTGGCCCGTCTTGCCGAAATTTCTGCACCGGAAAACCCTTCGGGAAACTCTTCATCGATAAAGGCTGTCGTCAGGGCGCCTGAACGGAACCTGTCATGATGCATAATGGTGGTCAGGAAATCGATATTGTGGCGGATGCCATCAATGCGAAAATTATCAAGCGCAGTAGCCATGGCATCAATCGCCATATTACGGTCATTGCCATGTGTCACCAGTTTGGCAATCATCGGGTCGTAAAACAGCGAAATCTCACCTCCCTCATAAACGCCCGTATCATTGCGCACCGTAATATCGTCGCGTGCATACTCTTCCGGCGGGCGATAGCGCGACAAGCGACCTGTCGACGGCAGAAACCCGCGATACGGGTCTTCGGCATAAATACGACTTTCAATCGCCCAGCCATTCAGCTCAACATCTTCCTGCTTAATCTGGAGCGCCTCACCATCGGCGACACGGATCATCTGTTCAACCAAATCAAGCCCGGTGATCAGCTCGGTCACCGGGTGCTCAACCTGCAGGCGCGTGTTCATCTCAAGAAAGTAGAAATTACGGTCACCATCAACAATGAACTCAACCGTACCAGCGGAGCAGTAATCCACCGCGCGCGATAATGCGACCGCCTGCGCGCCCATGGCCGCGCGTGTTTCAGGGTCAAGGAACGGGCTGGGTGCCTCCTCAATGACTTTCTGATTACGCCGCTGGATCGAACATTCGCGCTCGCCTAGATAAATTATATTGCCGTGCTTGTCGCCCAGCACCTGAATTTCAATGTGGCGCGGCTGGGTGACAAATTTCTCGATAAAAATACGATCATCCCCAAAACTGGCAGCCGCCTCGTTTTTGGACGACTGAAACCCTTCACGCGCTTCATCGTCATTAAAGGCAATCCGCATGCCCTTGCCGCCGCCGCCCGCCGACGCCTTAATCATGACCGGGTAGCCAATTTCGGCAGCAATCTTAACTGCTTCATCAGCGTCTTCAATCAGACCCATATGCCCAGGCACTGTGCTAACACCGGATTCAGCTGCCAGCTTTTTCGAGGTGATTTTATCACCCATGGTTTCAATAGCACCAGGAGGAGGGCCGATGAACGCCACGCCTTCTTTTTCAAGCGCTTCAGCAAACGCCTTATTTTCGCTCAAAAACCCGTAGCCCGGATGCACAGCTTCCGCACCAGTTTGGCGGATGGCATCCAGTATTTTGTCAATAACGAGATAACTTTCGCTCGCGGGCGCACCGCCAATATGCACCGCCTCGTCAGCATCTTTGACATGCTGTGCACGAGCATCGGCATCGGAATAGACAGCCAAAGTTTTAATGCCCATTTCTCGCGCGGTTCGGATAACTCGGCAGGCGATCTCTCCGCGATTAGCGATTAGTATTTTTTTGAACATGCTGCGAACCTATAGAGGGATGTTGTCGTGTTTTTTCCATGGATTTTCGAGTTTCTTATTGCGCAGAAGCGACAATGCACGTGCGACACGCCGGCGCGTATTGTGTGGCTGTATTACCTCGTCAATATAGCCACGCTCGGCGGCGACGAATGGATTGAGGAATTTCTCCTCATATTCTTTCGTGCGCCGGTCAATCTCGTCATCGTCGCCAAGTGCATTGCGGAAAATAATCTCAACCGCACCCTTAGCTCCCATCACCGCAATCTCGGCGGTTGGCCACGCATAATTGACATCGCCGCGCAAATGCTTGGACGCCATCACATCATACGCACCCCCATAGGCTTTGCGCGTAATGACCGTAATTTTCGGTACGGTGGCCTCGGCATAGGCAAACAGCAGCTTGGCGCCGTGTTTGATAAGCCCGCCATATTCCTGCGCTGTGCCGGGCAGAAAGCCGGGCACATCAACCAGGGTCACGATGGGAATATCGAAGCAATCACAAAACCGAACAAACCGCGCAGCCTTGCGGCTGGCATCGCTATCCAGCACACCGGCTAGCACCATTGGCTGGTTGGCCACAAACCCTACTGTACGGCCCTCCATACGCCCGAAGCCGACAATGATGTTCTTGGCGAAATCTGGCTGGATCTCGAAAAAATCGCCTTCATCGACCATTTTTACCACCAGTTCGCGCATGTCATAAGGCATGTTGGCGTTTTCGGGGATGAGCGTATCCAACGACGGCTCGACGCGGTCGCGTGTGTCAAAGGAGGGACGCTCCGGCACGCCTGTGCGGTTGCTGAGTGGCAGAAAATCAATGAGGCGGCGTAATTGCGCCAGTGCTTCGACATCATTATCAAAAGCACCATCTGCGACAGAGGAACGGGTCGTGTGCACTTTTGCGCCCCCCAATTCTTCTGCCGTCACTTCTTCATTGGTCACTGTTTTGACGACATCGGGACCAGTCACGAACATGTAAGATGTGTTGCGGATCATAAAAACAAAATCTGTGATGGCTGGCGAATACACATCACCCCCCGCGCATGGCCCCATAATTATGGTGATCTGCGGAATGACGCCCGAAGCCAGCGTGTTGCGCTGGAAAACTTCGGCATAACCGCCCAGCGCATCGACGCCTTCTTGAATACGGGCGCCACCAGCGTCAAGAATACCGATAATAGGCGTGCCATTGCGCAAAGCCATATCCTGCACTTTGTTGATTTTGCGCGAATGCGCACGCGATAGCGACCCACCAAACACCGTGAAGTCCTTCGCGTAGACATATATCGGGCGTCCGTTCACCGTTCCCCAACCGGTGACGACACCATCGCCGGGGATCTTGCGCTCTTCCATACCGAATTCGTGGCAATCATGCTCGACAAACATGTCGATCTCTTCAAAGCTGTCCGTATCCAAGAGGAGTTCAATGCGCTCGCGTGCGGTCAGTTTGCCCCGCGCGTGCTGGGCTTCGATACGCTTTGCACCCCCGCCCTGCCGCGCAATCTCGCGACGCTCTTCGAGCATTTGAGTAATATCGTTCACGTGACAGACCTCCCCGTCCAAGCCAGTAAATTACGGCTTAAGTGCCGAAAAGTATCGACTTAATGCCTGAATATCCAGCGCAATTTGCTCAAGCCTTTGCATAGCTTCGGCATCTGCGCCCCATTCGTCAATCTGAAACAGCGCATCAAGATTGGAAAGTGCATGCGCGCGAGCCGGCGAAATTTCTTCGGCTTCCAACGCCAAAGTTAATATCGCAGAACCGAACAATGCGGCACCATGCGCCAGCCCCGCCACCCGAAACACATCGCTGCCCACAATCTCGCGTAATCGCGTTTCATTTTCCGCCGGCTGTTCAACCGGCAGCACCCCGCTCGTTACATTAAAGGCAAGGTCGAAATGCGTGCGTACCCAGTCAAGCAACGGCGACCAGTTTTCGTGTTGATGCGCCACAAGACGCTGAGGCGCGTCAGCGCGATATAACAACATGTCCGAACTGCTATAAGCCATAAAGCTTTCAATCGTTGCATCCAGCGCATCAGTAACGCGGTCTATCGCAGTCGCGCTCAACCGCATGAGCGGCATGGACTGCGGCAGAACTTCGTCGCCTTGCGCATCCCACTCTTCAGCTAGCGCCTCGGCTAATGCCAGTGTCGGCAGAGCCAGGTCGCGCTTAGCCGGTGTTTTCAGCCGGTGCGTATCAAGGGAAACAAAATATCCAGTGTCCGCCTGCTGTGTGGAAACAGACGTATAAAAACGCTTAACCATCCACGCTTAGGCTTTCCAACAATTGCGCGAGTTGGTCGGGATGTTCGGCAATTGCATCTGCGCCGGCCTCGACAATTTCTTCAACACTCTGATATCCCCAACCGACGCCAATCGCGAACACGCCAGCGGCCTTTGCCATCAACATATCGAAACTCGTATCGCCGATCATAATCGTCTGCGCCGCGCTGACATCACACGCGGCCATAGCGTCGAGCAATAAGTCCGGGGCGGGTTTACCTGGCCCGTCATCGGCGCTTTTGAGGGTCGAGAAATATGACCGGATATCATAAGCATCGACGACACGGTTCAACCCGCGCCGCGATTTCATGGTGACGATGCCGAGCCGGGTTTGCGCTTCTTGGCCCAGTTTCTCGATAATCGCCTTCATGCCGTCAAACAAAACCTGCCCTCGATCGCTTTGTTGCGACATGCGAATATGCGCTGCGCGGTAAAGCGTTAGGATTTCATCAATCTGGTCGTCATCCGCTGCGGGCGCATGGCGGCGCATCGCAACTTCAATAGGCAGTCCAACGGCTGACAGTATATCGGGACGCGCGGGCACCGGAACGCCGACAATCTCAAAGGCTTCCGTCGTGGCAGAGACAATCGTCTGCTGACTATCTACCAGCGTGCCATCGCAGTCAAAAACAACCAACCGCATCACGCCTCCTCTGCAAATGCTGATAACCCATCTTCAAGATCAAAACCTAAAACGTCCCATGTGTCAGCCATGTGATCGCGCAAAGGGGCTAGCGCGGAAAACATACCCCCAGCAGGATGTGGCATTTTAATCGATCGGGCGTGCAAATGAAGTTTTTTCGGCAACAATCCGCCGTGATCGGCGTTTTCTGCATCGCTACGATACTTACCATCGCCCACGAGCGGGTGACCCATCGCCGTAGCGTGCGCGCGTATCTGATGGGTGCGGCCTGTCCTAGGCCGAAAGGCAACCCAAGCAAAGCGCTGCCCTACCCGTGCAACCTCAGCAAAATCTGTAATGGCGCGCATGCCATCGGGGTCCCCGTGCTCAACCGGGAAAACGCGTTCGCCGCCATCAGCCGCGGCGCGCTTTGCGAGCGGGGCTGTTATCGTGCCATGCGACGGACGCGGCACGCCATAAACCAGTGCCCAGTAAATTTTCTCAACCTCTTGGTCAGCAAATTGGCGGGTGAGAAATTGTGCCGCCTTGCGGTTGCGCGCCAATACAAGCAGCCCCGACGTATCGCGATCAAGCCGGTGAACAAGACGCGGCGTTTCAGGCGCGCCAAATGTCAGTTCTGGTAAGGCACCATCGACATGCTGATTGGTTTTGCTGCCGCCTTGAACCGCCAAACCCGAAGGTTTGTTGATAATTAGAAGGTCGTGGTCGCGGTGGATAACGGCATTGCGCAAACCTTCGACCAGCGATTGTGATACCTGGACCGACACCGGCGCGGGGGATTTACCATCGCGGGGCACTTCAGGCGGTATGCGCACCTGCTGGCCGGTTTTTAGCCGATCACTCGCCTTTGCCCGCGCACCATCCAAACGGATGCGACCCTGACGCAATAGCTTTTCCAACCGGCCATGGGTTAGTCCAGCGAAGTATTTGCGGAACCAGCGATCGAGCCGCACACCGTCATCATCTGCTTTAACGGTTCGGTGCTGCACACTGCTCATGACACGAATGCCCGCACAAAATAATATCCAGCGGCAAAGGCCAGCACCCCGCCAATGACCGATCCGCCGGCATAAAACGCGCCAAGCAACACATCACGCCGTTCCAATAATTGAAACAATTCCAGAGAAAAAGCCGAGAAAGTTGTAAACCCACCAAGCACGCCAACACCCAAAACAAGACGTAGCGTTTCGCTAGTTTCCGGGGGTAAACGCCAAAGCCAGCCCATCAGCAGACCCATTAAAAGACAACCCATCAGATTGACCCCAAATGTTGCCCACGGAAACCCGCTATTGGTGGTTGAGCGTAAAAGTACAGACACGATAAAGCGGCTCACGGCACCTGCCGCGCCGCCCATCGCAACCAGAATAATTTGATGCGTTATCGCCATTTTTGATTCCTAACGCCGCAACGTAACACGCAGGCGGCGATTACCGCGTTCAATTTCGAGTGCTAATTTTGCCGAGTTTGCACGCGCCAGTCGCTGTAAATCCTGCACGCGTTGTACCTCCTCGCCATTGATTGCTAGCACAATATCACCAATCCGAAATCCCGCGCGCCGAGCCTGACTGCCGACCGCAACGTCGAGCACAATGACGCCTTTTTTCGTCGGCCCAAGCCCACGCTCTTCGGACAGAGCCGGATTGATGTTCGCAACTTGCAAACCAGCAAAATGGCTATCACCACCGATACGCTGTATATTGCGCGACGGTACTTCGGGCGCAGCGACCAGCGCAACGCCGACAATAATTTCGGCTGTATCACGATAGGCACCAAGTTCCACCTGCCCACCAATTTCAAGCGTCCCGATTCGGAAGCGTACATCAGCAGGTGAAAAAACATCGCGCCCATTTACTTTTTGTATCACGTCACCGTTTTTGAATCCGGCCTGCCTGAGCGGGCTAACCTCGTGCAAATCGACAATAACTGCACCACCGGCCCGACCCAAACCAAACGCCTCGGCAATATCCGAGCCAACATCTTGGAACTGAGCTCCCAGCCATGGTCGCTTGACTTCGCTGTCGGTTTTTGCGGCGCGTATCACACGCCCGACCATATTGGCAGGAATGGCAAAGCCAATACCAACAGAACCTCCCGATTTTGAAAAAATTGCCGTGTTCACTCCCAGCAGGCGCCCGTCAAGCGTGACAAGCGCGCCGCCGGAATTACCCGGATTAATAGCCGCATCGGTTTGAATGAAAGACTGGTAATCCGACACACCTATCTGACTACGCGCCAATGCGGACACAATGCCATTTGTCACGGTTTGTCCAACGCCAAAGGGATTACCCACCGCCAATACAAGATCGCCTACGCGGATGTCATCACTATCACGCAATTCCAGGGCCGGCAGCGCATCAGGCGGGTTTTGCAGTTTTAACACAGCGAGGTCCGTGCGCGCATCATCAAGCACAAGGTCAGCCTTGAACTCACGTCGATCCGCCAAAACGACCGTCAGCTCCTGCGCGCCATCGATTACGTGGTGATTAGTCACGATCAGGCCATCTGAATCGACAATTACGCCTGACCCAAGCGATTGCTGGGTACGCTGGCGTGGAGCGACAAAATTATCGCCAAAGAATTGCTGGAAAAACGGGTCATCAAACAAACCACGTCGGCGCTGAACAATACGACGCGCATAGACATTGACGACACTAGGTACAACTTGCGCAACCACAGGCGCGAATGACAGTTGCACCTGCGCGGCACTATCGGGCACAACGCGCATATTTTGCCCGCTCTCTTCCCTTTGAGCACCTTGCAGGCCTTGAGCATCAGCACTTAGTGGTGTGCCAACCAGCATCACGATAATAAAAAAAACAAAAAGACACGGAAACGAAATCCCGTGTCTCTCTTCAATACCCAAATTCATGTGCATGGAATTTAAGCGGAGGCTTCGGCGTCCTCATCCACCAGCACAGGACCCGAATCTTGCCCACGTGCTTCTGGATCCCGATCGACAAATTCGATAACGGCCATAGGCGCACTGTCGCCATAGCGGAAGCCAGCCTTCAAAACCCGTGTGTAGCCACCATCGCGTTCGGCATAGCGCGGACCGAGAGTTTCAAAAAGTTTGGCAGCCCACTGCTCTTCTGGCAATTGTGCAGAAGCTCGACGCCGCGCGCTCAGATCGCCTTTTTTGCCAAGAGTCACCAGCTTTTCGACGAATGGGCGTAATTCCTTGGCTTTGGGCAAGGTCGTAATAATTTGTTCGTGCTTAATAAGCGCGGCCGCCATATTGCCAAGCATGGCTTTCCGGTGGCTGCTGGTCTTATTCAGCTTACGTCCTGATTTTCCGTGGCGCATAGCCCACTCCTTCGTGATCCGCTGGGCGGATGATTAATAATTCTCTTCAAACCGCTTGGCGAGATCTTCAATATTCTCCGGCGGCCAGTTCGGTACGTTCATGCCAAGGTGCAGACCCATTTCCGCCAGAACTTCTTTAATCTCGTTCAGTGACTTACGGCCAAAATTCGGCGTCCGAAGCATTTCGCCTTCAGACTTCTGGATCAGGTCGCCAATGTAAACGATATTGTCGTTCTTGAGGCAGTTGGCCGAGCGCACCGACAATTCCAGCTCATCGACTTTCTTCAGCAACGCTGCCGAGAACCCAGCCTCTTCAATGGCCGATGTTTCTTCAACACGCACCTCAGGCTCTTCAAAGTTGATAAAGGTTTGCAGCTGGTCTTGCAAAATACGCGCAGACAGTGCCAGTGCATCTTCCGGCGTAACAGTGCCGTTTGTTTCAATATCGAGCGTCAGCTTGTCATAATCGAGAACCTGTCCTTCGCGGGTGTTTTCGACATTGTAAGACACACGGCGCACAGGGCTGTACAAGCTATCAACCGGAATAAGGCCGATCGGTGCATCGTCAGGACGGTTCTTCTCGGCGGGAACATAGCCATTACCGGTATTGACGATAAATTCGAAGCGAACCTCTGCGCCCTCATCCAGTGTGCAAAGAACAAGATCGGGGTTCAGCACATCAATATTGGTAACATCATCAACATCGCCTGCCGTTACAACGCCAGGACCTTTTTTGCTAAGCGTTAGCCGCTTCGGACCTTCGGTCTGCATTTCAAGCGCCATTTTCTTGATATTAAGAACGACATCCGTCACATCTTCACGCACGCCGGCAATCGATGAAAACTCATGCAGCACACCGTCAATTTGCACAGCCGTAACAGCCGCACCCTGAATTGACGACAGCAAAACACGACGCAAGGCATTACCCAGTGTCAGGCCAAAGCCGCGTTCGAGAGGTTCGGCAACAATGCGCGCATGGGAGGCCGCGTCATGGCCTGGGATGATTTCAAGTTTGGTCGGCTTGATAAGCTCTTGCCAGTTTTTTTGTATCACGGTTTTAACCTCTTGCTACGGGAGTGGGAAAGCAGTCGTCTTAAACGCGACGACGCTTCGGCGGGCGGCAACCATTATGCGGGATCGGCGTTACGTCACGGATGGTCGTGATGGTAAAACCAGTGGCCTGCAGTGCCCGCAATGCGCTTTCACGGCCAGAACCCGGCCCACGCACATGCACTTCCAATGTTTTCATGCCATGTTCCATGGCTTTCTTGGCGGCATCTTCAGCGGCGACCTGGGCAGCATATGGCGTCGATTTACGCGACCCTTTAAAGCCCATAGATCCGGCCGAAGACCAGGAAATTGCATTTCCCTGCGCATCCGAAATTGTAATCAACGTGTTGTTGAACGTTGAATTTACATGCGCAATGCCGGATGTAATATTTTTGCGTTCGCGGCGGCGAACTCTGGATTTCTCGGTAGCCATTTTCTAACCTGTCCTCGCCTGCCTATTTCTTTTTGCCAGCAATCGCTTTTGCCGGTCCTTTGCGCGTACGCGCATTTGTATGTGTCCGCTGACCGCGAACCGGAAGATTGCGACGATGGCGCAATCCACGATAAATACCCATATCAAGCAACCGCTTGATATTCATTGAGTTTTCGCGACGCAAATCACCCTCAACCACGTAATCAGCATCAATCGCTTCACGAATTTGGATAACCTCGGAATCGGTCAGTTCATTGACACGACGCTCAAGGGGAATACCGACTTTATTGCAAATTTCGAGTGCCTTGGTATCGCCGATGCCATGAATATAGGTCAGGGCAATAACGACGCGCTTGGCAGTCGGAATGTTTACACCAGCTATACGAGCCACTCGTTTCTCCTTCGTACCGGCCTTCCGGTCACTGTTACGGGCCTTGCGCCACTTAGGAAAAACGCCTGAAAACAAACGTTTTTCGCCAAAAATGCGGTTTTCCTATAGAAGCGCGGATTATAGAAATTCCCACCTTATAGTCAACCGGAAACGCGTCGTCCCTCCTGTTAAATCGTATCCAATGCAGAACGGATCTGCTGGGTCACTTCGTCCATTTCCTGCATACCATCCAGCGTCCGCAAAATGCCCTTTTCGGCATAAAAATCGGCAACGGGCGCAGTTTGTTCTTCATACACACGCAACCGGTGTTGCAAGGCCTCTTCTGTATCATCATCGCGCGCGCCATCAGGGCTCTCATTGGCGCGTTTCAAAATACGTGCGATTAAAATATCGGGGTCCACCGCTAGTTCTATGACAGCGTCTAGCGTGACATCCTTCTTGACCAGCACCTCATCCAACGCACGCGCCTGCGAAACATTCCGCGGAAACCCGTCTAGAATGAAGCCATTGGCGCAATCATCTGCTTCAATACGCTCGGAAATAATACCAACCACCACTTCGTCCGGCACCAGGTCGCCACGGGCCATGATATCCTCCGCCTGCTTGCCAATTTCAGTGCCAGCGGCAACGGCGGCACGCAACATATCACCGGTTGATAATTGGGGAATACTATACGCCGTTTCAACGCGGGCGGCTTGTGTGCCTTTACCGGCACCTGGAGGGCCTAGAAAAACCAGCTTCACCGCTTATTCCCCCGCAACTTCGACTTTTTGATCAACCCCTCATATTGGTGGGCAAACAAATGGCCTTGCACCTGCCCCACCGTATCCATTGTCACGTTCACAACAATCAATAAGGACGTACCACCAAAATAGAACGGCACATTATAGGCATTGATCAAAAATTCCGGCAGCAGACACACAATTGTCAGATAAAGCGCACCAACGACCGTCAGGCGGGTCAGCACACGGTCAATATATTCAGCCGTGCGCGGGCCAGGACGGATGCCGGGGATAAAACCACCATAACGCTTCAGATTATCCGCCGTATCCTGCGGGTTGAAAACGATCGAGGTGTAGAAGAAACAGAAGAAAATAATACCGGCTGCATACATCGCCATATAAAGCGGTTGACCACGCCCCAGCAATGCCGTGACAGTGCCCAACGACCCGCTGCCATCCGTGCCTGAGAAATTGGCAATCGTGATCGGCAATAGCAACAGTGAAGACGCGAAAATCGGCGGAATAACGCCCGCTGTGTTCAGTTTCAGCGGCAAGTGCGAATTATCGCCAGACATCATTTTATTGCCCATCTGACGCTTCGGATATTGCACCAAAAGGCGGCGCTGGGCGCGCTCCATAAATACGATAAAGGCGATTACGGCCACAACCATGATCATCAATGCGAGAATGATAAAGGTCGACAGTGCTCCTTGGCGGCCCAATTCCAGCGTACCAGCCAGCGCGCCGGGCAATTCAGCGACAATACCAGCAAAAATAATCAGCGAAATGCCGTTACCCACGCCACGCGCGGTAACTTGCTCACCCAGCCACATCAAAAATACTGTGCCGCCAACCAGCGTAATCACGGCGCTCGCGCGGAAAAACCCACCTGGATCAACCACCACGCCTTCAGCACCCTCAAGGCCAACAGCGATGCCGTAACCTTGCACCGTCGCCAACAGCACTGTGCCATAACGCGTATATTGGTTAATCTGCTTGCGCCCGCTTTCACCTTCTTTCTTGAGTTGCTCAAGATGCGGCACGGTAGACGTCAACAATTGAATAACAATTGAGGCCGTAATATACGGCATGATGTTCAAAGCGAAAATTGCCATACGCCCAACGGCGCCACCGGCAAACATGTTGAACATGCCAACAATGCCAGATTGCTGTTGGCTGAAAACAGCCTGCAATGCCTGCGGGTCAATGCCGGGCAGCGGAATATAGGTACCAAGGCGATAAACCAACAGCGCGCCAAGCGTGAACCAGATGCGTTTTTTTAACTCATCTGCCGTCCGAAATGCGGACAGGCTCATATTTGCGGCGAGCTGTTCTGCGGCTGATGCCATGGCGAATACTCTTTGCTAATTTCTAGGCGTCGTCGCCGGATGCTTCATCCGACGCAGCTTCGGTTTCAACAGGTGCCGTGATGGTGACTTTGCCACCCAGTTTTTCCACGGCCTCAAGTGCGGCCTTTGACATGCCAGCGACATCAAAATCGAGCTTTTCTTTCAGTTCACCCTTGGCCAGCACACGCACGCCATCCAGCTCACGACGAATAACCCCGGCGGCAACCAGGCTCGCCGTGTTAACCATGGTGCCCTTTTCGAGCTTGCCAGCTTCAACGGCCAGCTGTAACCGGCCCAGATTAACGGCGTTTAGCTTTTTGCGGTTCGGCTTGTTAAAGCCACGCTTCGGCAAGCGCATGTGAATTGGCATTTGACCGCCCTCAAAGCCCTTGATAGCGACGCCCGAGCGCGATGTCTGACCCTTCACGCCACGACCAGCCGTTTTGCCCTTACCGGACGAGGTACCACGACCTACGCGCATGCGTTTTTTGCGGGCACCTTCATTATCAACCAACTCGTTCAGTCTCATAATTCTGTCTCCTCCAGCCCTTGCGGGCGGCGCTTTCTAGCTTTCAATCACCCGCACGAGATGGGCCACTTTGTCGATCATGCCGCGAACAGCCGGTGTGTCCTCCAGCGTACGACGACGCCCACATCGGTTAAGCCCCAGACCAATAAGCGTAGCGCGCTGGTCTTGCGGGCGTCCGATATGGCTGCCGGTCTGTTCAACTGTAACTGTCTTTGCCTTCGCCATAACAGCCTCCTAATTCGCTGCTTCTGTTGTTTCCGCATCATCGCGAGCATCGTCGCGGCGGCGGGACACCAGATCGCTCACTTTTTTGCCGCGACGGGCAGCAACCAAACGCGGGCTACCTTGCTTCAGCAATGCATCAAAAGTGGCGTGGATCATGTTGTACGGGTTCGACGAGCCGATCGACTTAGCAACCACATCCTGCATCCCAAGCACCTCGAAAACGGCACGCATTGGACCACCGGCGATGATGCCTGTTCCTGGAGGGGCGGCACGAAGCTGCACTTTACCGGCACCATGGCGCCCGGCAATATCATGGTGCAAGGTGCGGCCTTCACGAAGCGGTACGCGGATCATATGCCGCTTGGCGCTCTCAGTTGCTTTACGGATTGCTTCAGGTACTTCACGTGCCTTACCGTGACCAAAGCCAACGCGTCCACGCTGGTCGCCGATGACGACGAGCGCAGCAAAACCGAACCGACGTCCCCCCTTAACCACTTTTGCCACGCGGTTAATGTGAACCAATCGATCGATAAATTCGCTTTCGCGCTCTTCGCGGTTGTCATTTTTCGCCACGTTACTCTCCTCAGAATTTCAGGCCGGCTTCGCGTGCCGCCTCAGCCAATGCTTTCACACGGCCGTGATAAATGTATCCACCGCGATCGAAAATAACGTCCTCGACCCCCGCTTTGATGGCGCGCTCGGCAACCTGTTTACCGACCATGCTTGCGGCTTCAACATTGCTGCCTTTATCGCCGCCATAATCTTTGTCTTTGGTTGACGCCGAGGCGAGCGTACGGCCCGCATTATCATCGATAACCTGCGCATAAATGTGCTTAGACGAACGATAAACCGAAAGCCGCGGGCGCCCATTGGCCACCTTTTTTAGCTGGCGGCGAACGCGCAGTTTCCGGCGTTCATCTGTCGAAAGTTTCGTACCCATGACCAATTCCT
>MDTB01230013.1_pt1 | contig 16200 bp, 14 predicted proteins | sample 811161 | NCBI WGS metagenome assembly MDTB01 (sample SAMN05326650, study PRJNA326480) | marine metagenome | isolation source: seawater | place: Mediterranean Sea | collected 2009 | reverse complement strand
GCCGGTTTAATAGGTATTAATTTCAAAGAATATAGTTCAAGACATAAATGAGAATATATTGTCATGGTGGCTAATATGATTACATCTACAGTTTGTATAAAGTACTATTTCTGAATTAATACTTTCTCTTCAATCGCCAACACATAATCTGAAACCTCCATCATCGCCGGTCGGTGTGAGATGGAAATAATCGTGGTATCGCGACTGATTTCTTTGAATACATGGCTAAGTGATTGCTCTGTCTCCATATCCAAGGCGCTGGTGGCCTCGTCCAAGATGAGTAGGTTAGGAGAATGTACCAGAGCACGCGCTATCAAGATGCGTTGGCGTTGCCCTCCAGAGAGAAAGTTACCATTTTCACCGACCTGAGTGTGTATGCCGTCGGGCAATGGTGTTATGAATTCGCGGCAGTGGGCGCGCTCTAAGGCGCGGTATATCGCCTCATCTGTGAAACTCTGATCGCCCAGTGTGACATTATTTTTGATGTTGGTATTGAGCAAGGTGTTTTCTTGGGTGACATAGCCAATTTGTCCACGCCAATGGCGTATGTCCATCCTCTCCAGGTTAATACCATCGATCAATATGCGTCCGTTGCTGGGCTGATATAGGCCGCAGATTAAGTCAGCTACAGTCGTTTTACCCTGTCCTGATGGCCCGATGATGCTGTTGAGTTTGCGATAATGAAACGTCGCTGAGGCGTCTTTCAGAATAATATTATCGCCGTGTTTGAAGCTGATATTCTTGAGCTCTATGTGGCCGTTGAGCACATGTTTTTTATGCCCAGGCCGGTGCTCTTTATTTGCCAGCGCCAGTTCCAATAACTCCTGAGTCATTTCAAATGCGCCTTGGTTATTGGCGTAGGCCTGTAGCTGTTTTTGTGATTTGCCGAATAACTTCATCGAACGCAGATACAAAATCACCAATACAATGGAGTATTCAAATGGCAGCTCTAAATATTTAAATGCAAAATATATAGTCAATATCACGGTCGCCATCAGGACAATTTCTTGTATGCCATCTAATAACTCTGACGCGACCGTGTTCTTGCGCGTCAATCGTTTAATTTTACGTGTGAAGTTAGCGATGATTTCATGTGAAAATCGCTCGCGAGCCATGGCTTTGAGTGGTTTAATGCTGCGGTAAGAGTCGCTCATCTGGGAGACAATATTACGTACCAATTGAGCTTCGTTACGGCCATATTGTCTACTGGCACGAATCAGTTTATTAAAGAAATAACTCAGGATTAGACTGGTGACGATGGCCACCACAGCAATTTGCCAAGCAAGGAAAAAAGCGACCGACAAGTAAGCAATGATCTGCGCAAAGGTGGCCATTATCAGCACCATGTTGCCATAGCCATCACCGGCTTTTTCAATCTCCTGGGTCAGTGAGGAGGTAAAATCACCACTTGATTGCTTGATAAAGAAGTTCCATTCAGAAGCGGTAGTGGCATTCAGCAAATGCATGCGCAGATCTTTTACAATCTTGGCGGTGGTAAAGCCAGCATAGATATTGGCACTGGCCAACAGTATATTTTGCAGAATGATGCCGGTCAGCAGGAAGATAATCAGATTTTCTGCGCTTGGAGGTATACCCAGGTAGACTAATGCTTCATTGATGAATTGTGTTTTAGCACTATCGCGGCCTAATAAACTGAACAATAATGCGGGCAGTGCGAGCAGCGTCGCCGCGGTGATCACGCTGGCAATCGTGACCGCTATAAAGACTAAAATGGTACGTTTCGGATAGGCGCTGAAAAAAAACTGGAAGAGTTGCATTAGATTGGCTTGGGGGCGCGAGTTGGAGCATCAAATTGCCCAATATTCCCTGTGTAAGTGATGGTTAGGAATATTAACACTTAATCTATACACTGACGAAGAATCATTATATTCCCTTGCATTGTTGCCGTATCTGGGTATCCCCATCGTATTTAAAGCGAGTTACAATATCGACATGACACAAAAAGTATATATCAAGACTCAGGGCTGCCAGATGAATGAGTACGACTCAGACAAAATGGTGGATGTATTGGGCGAAGTCAAAGGGATGCAACAAACCCATAATCCGGAAGAAGCGGATGTGTTGTTGTTGAATACCTGTTCCATTCGCGAAAAAGCACAAGAAAAAGTGTTCTCTCAACTGGGTCAATGGCGTGATTTGAAGAACAAAAACCCCGACCTGGTGATTGCGGTCGGTGGTTGTGTGGCCAGTCAGGAAGGCGAGGCACTGAAGCAACGCGCACCACAGGTCGATGTAGTCTTTGGTCCGCAAACTTTACACCGTTTGCCAGCGATGATTGACCAATCGCGTGCTGAAGGCCGGGCAGTGGTAGACATTTCTTTCCCTAAAATTGAGAAGTTTGATAACTTGCCGGCACCTAGAGTTGAGGGGCCGTCTGCTTTTGTTTCGATCATGGAGGGATGCAGTAAATACTGTTCTTACTGCGTTGTGCCTTACACGCGTGGTGAGGAAATAAGTCGCCCGTTGAATGACGTTCTAGTCGAGATTATGCAGTTGGCAGATCAAGGTGTGTGCGAAGTTAATCTGCTAGGTCAAAATGTGAATGGTTATTATGGTGTGATGGATGATGGAGAGATCTGCAACTTCACACTACTGTTACATTATGTTGCCACAATCGATGGCATAGAAAGAATTCGCTACACCACCTCACATCCATTGGAATTTAGTGACGCTTTAATCGACGCCTATGCGGAAATACCTCAATTGGTGAATCACTTACACTTACCCGTCCAGAGTGGTTCCGACCGTATATTGGCGGCAATGAAACGCGGCTATACTGCCTTAGAGTATAAATCCAAGCTACGTAAACTCAGACAACATCGGCCTGATATTAGTATGTCATCAGATTTTATCGTGGGTTTTCCTGGTGAGACAGAACAGGATTTTGAACACACTATGCAGTTGATAGAAGATGTTGGCTTCGATCATTCTTTTAGCTTCATCTACAGTGCTCGCCCAGGGACACCGGCAGCTTCTTTGCCTGATGAGGTGCCCATGCACGTCAAGAAAGCGCGTCTGCAGCGGTTGCAAACGCGCATAACAGAAATGGAAAGAGCGATTTCACAGGCCATGGTGGGCAGCCGACAGACTATCTTGGTCAATGGCTTGTCTAAAAAAAGCGCTGAAGAAATTGCCGGGCGTACAGAAAATAACCGAGTCGTTAATGTTGCCGGTTCGCCTGACTTGATCGGACACCTTGTTGAGGTGGAGATCACCGAAGCATTGCCGAACTCGCTCAGAGGACGATTGATACCGTGACAAACCGGATGTTGCCTGCTTGAGCGCTCAAATCTTAAAACTTAATGTCGCGTTAGAACCTAATGACAATCCACGTTTGGCCAACTTGTGTGGGCCATTTGACGAGCATCTGCAGCAAATCGAGTCACGCATGGCCGTTGAAATACATCGGCGCGGGAATGAATTTACCGTCGAGGGTGATGCGGCTAGTTCAGAGGCGACGGTCAAAATTCTGCACTCGCTATACGCACAAACCAGTTCCGAACAGCTGTCTAAGGAAAGCATCCACCTGCAACTGCAAGACTCCACTGTGAACCAAATGACTGACCATACGGCGAGTGATGAATTACAAGCGCTCAAGGATATCGTACTCAATACGCGCCGTGGAGTAATCAAACCTAGAGGACCTAATCAGGCGGCTTACATTCGTGATGTCATGAATCATGATCTGACGTTTGGTATTGGCCCGGCCGGTACAGGCAAAACCTATTTAGCAGTCGCCTGCGCCGTGGCTGCGCTGGATACAGAATCTGTGCAACGCTTGGTGCTGGTTCGACCCGCAGTGGAAGCGGGTGAGAGATTGGGATTTCTACCCGGTGATTTAAGTCAAAAAATCGATCCTTATTTACGTCCCATGTATGACGCCTTGTATGAAATGATGGGTTTCGAGCGGGTCAATAAGTTGATCGAAAAGACGGTCATTGAGGTTGCACCTCTTGCCTATATGAGAGGACGTACGCTGAATGATTCTTTCGTCATCATGGATGAGGCGCAAAATACCACCAAAGACCAAATGAAAATGTTCTTAACGCGGATTGGTTTTGGTTCCAAAGCAGTTGTCACAGGTGATGTCACGCAGGTTGATTTGCCAAACCGCAATGCCTCAGGTTTACGCCATGTCATGCTCATACTCAAGGATGTGGATAAGATCAAATTCAATTACTTTGATTCCAAAGATGTGGTGCGTCATCCTCTGGTTCAGCATATTATTGACGCGTATGACCAATCTGAAGAGCATAACAGCTAAATGCCACGCCCGTGCCAACTGATCTGATTAATGAGTATCAGTATAGAATTACAAAACACTTTATCTGCGCCGGACCTACCAGACCATAACGCTTTTCAGTGCTGGGTAGATGCGATTCCCTGCCAGTCTGAGCAAGAGGTGTTAATCCGGATCGTTGATCACCAGGAAATGCTGACCTTGAATCATCAGTTTCGACAGCAGGAAAAAGCGACCAATGTGCTGTCTTTCCGCGCTGAGTTACCCGCTGTGGTCGATATACCCTTACTGGGTGATGTGGTGATATGTGCGCCGGTCGTGCTGCAAGAGGCTCAGGCTCAAGGTAAGACTGTGCTAAGTCACTGGGCGCACATGACAGTGCATGGTATTCTTCACTTGCAGGGCTATGATCACACCGAGGCAAGTGCAGCCAACATCATGGAACAATTAGAAACAGACATTATGCGTACGCTGGGTTTTGCAAATCCCTACACCGACACACACTCACATAGCTAAATATCATGGGCCAAACGGCTAAACCTTCTCGTATCAATCTCTGGCGCACACGCCTGACGCAATTTTTCAGCACCCAACCCAAGGATCGCAATCAATTGGTTGAAGTCCTGCGTGAGGCGCAAAATAGCAATCTTTTTGATGCCAGTGCGCTGGCAATGATTGAGGGCGTATTACAAGTTTCTGAGTTACAGGTGCGCGATATCATGATTCCCCGTTCACAAATGGTGGTAGTGGAAGACGAGCACAGCGTGCAACAGATGTTGCCTATTATCGTCCAGTCTGCCCACTCACGCTTCCCAGTGATTGGCGACAGTCGGGATGAAGTTGCCGGTATATTGTTAGCCAAGGATTTACTCCGCTTTATGTCAGATGAGCATGCTGATGAGTTCAATATTAAAGATATCCTGCGGCCCGCCTTTATCGTGCCTGAGAGCAAACGACTCAATATTCTGTTGAATGAATTTCGCAATACGCGCAATCATATGGCTATTATCGTGGATGAATATGGTGGCGTCTCTGGCTTGGTCACGATTGAGGACGTACTTGAACAAATTGTGGGTGACATCACAGATGAGCACGATTTAGAAGAGGATCAATATATTACTTATTCAGAAGAGCAGGGCTATGCGCTGGTGAAGGCATTAACGCCGATAGAGGACTTTAATGAATTCTTTAAAGCCGCACTTGAACAAGGTGATTTTGACACTATCGGAGGACTGGTAACACACCACTTTGGGCGGGTGCCCAAGCGTAGTGAAAATATCACAATTGGTCGCTTTAAATTCCAGATAATTAATGCCGACAGTCGGCGTCTGAATCTCTTAAAGGTCAGTCAAGAATAGTATCGGCATATGATTAGGCATATCCTCGTATAATGCGTAATCTGCAAATCTTCATATGTGGTGCTGTCGCGGTAACCGCTTTCGCACCATTCAATCTCTGGTGGATGAGTATTGTCTCACTATCCTATTGTTTGGTTTTATTCTACAGTCAATCTCAGCGCCAAGGATTCAAGCATGGATTCATTTATGGTCTGGGCTTATTTGGTTGTGGTATTTCATGGCTGTTCTATAGTTTATATGATTTTGGCCAGGCGCCCTTGTTGGCCGCCGTCTTGATGGTGCTGGCATTGACAGCGTATCTAAGCCTGTTACCCGCGCTGTGTTTCCACGGCTGTCAGAAACTGGCGCGGGCTCAACCTACTCAGCAGATGCTCATATTCGTCGTATTTTGGGTGTTGTGTGAATGGTCGCGTGGCTGGTTGCTGACAGGATTCCCTTGGTTATCTTTTGGTCACAGCCTGGTTGATTCCCCCTTACGAGGTGTGTTGCCTGTTGTGGGTACCTTTGGTGGCAGTGCCCTGATCGCCCTGTTAGCAGCACTGCTTGCCAAAACGGTCATACATACACCCGTGCATAGCACCCGCGACCCCGTGATATTTATTGTTGTGCTGTGCTTATGCGCGAGTCTGGATGCTATCAACTGGACTCAGCCAGCTGCACGGCAGCCACTGAAAGTTGCTGCGGTACAAGCCAACATTCCTGAATTCATGAAATGGAAGCGTGAGCTCAGGGGGGAAATTTACCAACGGCATGTTGATTCGAGTGAGGCATTCCTCGATCACGATGTCATCGTGTGGCCAGAAACAGCGATTCCGACCTTCTACCACATTGCTGAAAAGGAATTTATTTCAGACTATGCGCAGCAGCTGAGTCAGCACAACGCCGAGATTGTTGCAGGCACTTTCACACACCAGCCAGCAACAGAAGAAATTTATAATTCCATGGTCACTATCAGCAATCCACCGCGTTTCTATAGTAAGCAGCATTTAGTGCCATTTGGTGAATATTTACCGTTGCGTGGTTTGTTTGCCTTCTTCGATCGCTTAGTACAAATCCCAGCCTCTAATTTATCACCCGGTCAGGGCGCGCCATTGATGATCATTGGTCATCGACCTGTGGGTGTGTCTATTTGCTATGAAGCAGTATTTGGCGAGCAAATACTCATGGCTGTGCCCTATGCGCAGTGGCTGATTAACATCACCAACGATGCCTGGTTTGGTCCCTCGCTGGCGCCACATCAACACTTACAGATTGCGCGCGTGCGCGCGGCGGAAACAGGTCGTTACATGGTGCGTGCTGCGAATACAGGCATTTCTGCGATTATCGATCCCAAGGGAGAGATAATCACCCAATCAGGCGAGTTCACCGCTGAGGTGGTGGATGCAGAAATATGGCCCATGCAAGGCCAAACCCCATTTATGATTTGGTCGAATTGGGGGATAATTTGCTTATTGTTGATTACATTATTAATCGCATACGGTCAGCAAAAATTATTTAATCGTCACTAAGATCACGAGTAGAAACTAATATCATGTCAAAACATCAAGCAATTATTCCCGTGATCTTGTCGGGCGGCTCAGGCACACGCTTGTGGCCGCTATCGAGAAAGATGTATCCCAAACAATTCATCCCACTGCGCCAACAGCGCAGTTTGTTTCAAGATACCATTAAGCGCGTCATGGCTTTGGCTGATGGCATTCAAGCCCCTATCGTGGTGTGTAACGAAGAACATCGCTTCATGGCCGCTGAACAACTTAGGTTAGAGGCCGTGCTCGATGCCGAAATAATACTTGAGCCTGCGGGTCGGAATACCGCTCCGGCGATTGCCTTGGCTGCGTATTGCGCCCAGCAGCGCGATCCGCAGGCAATTATGCTTGTGCTCCCTGCCGATCATGTGATGCATGATCAAGCGGCCTTTGCCCAAGCCATTGCGACTGCCATGCGCTGTGCTGAGCAGGACTTTATGGTCACCTTTGGGGTAACACCAACGCGCCCAGAGACAGGCTATGGTTACATTCAAGCAGGTGCCGCAATGTTTCAGGAGCAAGCCTACCGAGTGGCAAAATTCGTCGAAAAACCTGCTCTGGAGGTGGCTCAGGAATATCTTGAGTCTGGTCTGTACGCCTGGAATAGCGGTATGTTTATGTTCAAGGCCGCCAGCTATATTGAACAACTGCAACAACATCAACCCGACATCGCACAATTCACCCTCGCGGCCTATCAGGCTCAACATCGAGACCTGGACTTCATTCGCATTGACCCACACCCGTTCAAACAGTGTCAGAGTGAGTCAATAGATTATGCCGTGATGGAAAAAACATCTCAGGCAATGCTCGTGCCTCTCAACTGTCACTGGAGTGATGTCGGTTCATGGCATGCCCTGTGGGAGTCGCTTGAGTTAGATGACAATAATAATGCCAGCAGTGGCGATGTGATATTGCAGGATTGTGAGGGATGCATGGTGCATAGCTCTCATCGTTTAGTCACAGCAATCGGATTGCGTGATATTGTGATTGCAGAAACCTCCGACGCGCTCCTGATTACCCCGCGCAGCGAAGCGCAAAAAGTCAAATCACTGACCCAGACCTTACAGGCGACTCAGCGCGAGGAGGCGAATACCCACCTCAAAGTGTATCGGCCCTGGGGAGAATATGAATCGGTTGATCATGCCGAGCGTTTTCAAGTGAAACGTATCACAGTTAAGCCGGGTGAGCGTTTATCACTGCAAAAACACCATCATCGGGCTGAACATTGGATTGTGGTGAATGGTACAGCGCGTGTCACTTGTGGTGATAAAGAGTTTTTGCTGGCGGAGAATGAATCGACCTATATTCCGATAGGCGAGGTACATCGTTTGGAGAACCCAGGAAAAATTCCGCTGGAATTGATTGAGGTTCAGTCTGGTAGTTATCTGGGGGAAGATGATATCGAACGTTTCGAAGACAAATATGGTCGCTGAGGTTGAGGCTGATCCTGATATGTCTATCCATCAACTGCAACTCAGTTACAGCGATAAACAAGACCGGCTAGTGTTTCGTTTCAATACTACCGAAAAAGAAGAAGTAAGCTTTTATTTTACCCGGCGTTACGTCATGACACTGTGGCCGGCCCTGGTGCAACTGCTGGAACTAACAACAGATGATCAGCCACCAATGCAACAGTCCGCGGCTGACATGCCAGCGCCATCGACCTCTTTATCCAAGCGAGTGCAATTAGATTTTGAACATACTCAAGCCATCACCGATACAGATTATGTGAAGTCATATGAGCAAGCGGAGACCTTGCCATTGGGTGAGCAGCCCGCGCTTATCATCAAAAGTCGCTTGAAATTAGTGGCCAACAAACTGATAGAAATTGAATTTATTAGCATTGATGATCTGTCTGTAAAAGTCAGCTTCACCAAAGCTATGTTGCATAATTTTTGCAACATGCTCGTTCAGGTTGAAGCCAAGACCGACTGGCAGCTGACATTAGAAGGTATTCAAATGACAGCATATGGTGGCCAGGATCAATCTGCATTACATTAACGCAAATCAAATATCACCCTCAACTAGGCAATTTGTTATTATTGCCTGATTAATCAAACCATTCTTAATTCCATGGAAGAATCCTACTCGCCGCATGAGATTGAAGTGCAAGTACAGTCGCACTGGGAGCAGTCACGTACTTTCCAAGCCGTTGAAGATGACAGTCGTGAAAAGTTCTATTGTCTTTCGATGTTTCCTTATCCCAGCGGTCGTCTGCACATGGGCCATGTTCGTAACTACACTATTGGCGATGTCATCAGCCGTTATCAACGTATGTTGGGAAAGAACGTGCTGCAACCTATGGGATGGGATGCGTTTGGTCTGCCTGCTGAAAACGCAGCATTAAAAAATCAAGTGCCACCCGCGCAATGGACGCACGAAAATATTGCTTATATGCGCCAACAGCTCAAACGACTGGGCTTCGCCTATGACTGGCAACGTGAACTGGCGACCTGCACGCCAGAATATTATCGTTGGGAACAATGGTTGTTTACCCGCTTACTTGCCAAAGGTTTGGTGTACAAGAAGAAAGCGGTTGTTAATTGGGATCCAGTTGATCAGACCGTATTAGCTAATGAACAGGTTATTGATGGTCGTGGATGGCGCTCAGGTGAGCTAGTAGAGCGGCGCGAAATCTCACAGTGGTTTCTGAAAATTACTGACTATGCTGATGAATTATTAGCGTGTGTGCAAAATCTGGCCGGCTGGCCAGAGCAAGTACAAACTATGCAGGCTAACTGGATTGGGCGCTCGCAAGGTTTGCAGTTCAAGTTTCAGGTCGAGGGTGATTTACCCGCCATCGAAGTCTATACCACGCGTCCCGATACGCTCATGGGCGTAAGCTATGTTGCGTTGGCCGCTGAACACGAATTAGCCACGTATGCGGCACAGAATAATACTGCGGTGGCGACATTTATCGAGCATTGCAAACAAGGCAAAGTCGCTGAAGCCGATATCAACACAGCTGAAAAAGAGGGAATAGCGACAGGCCTGAATGCTATCCACCCAATCACAGAGGCCAAGCTACCCATCTGGATTGCTAATTTTGTGCTGATTGAGTACGGCACGGGTGCGGTGATGAGTGTGCCGGCTCATGATCAGCGCGATTGGGAATTCGCGCATAAATATAATCTGCCAATCAAGCCGGTGATTGCCCCCGTTGACGACACTCAGAGTGTTGATATTAGTCAACAGGCATTTACTGATCAGGGCCTATTGGAAAATTCTGGCGAGTGGGATGGCATGACTTCAGCACAGGCATTTGTGGCTATCAGCGAGACTATCGAAGCGCAGAACTGCGGTACGCGCTCAGTCAATTATCGTTTGCGTGACTGGGGTATCTCACGCCAGCGTTACTGGGGCTGTCCAATCCCAGTGATCTATTGTGATCACTGTGGCACCGTTGCCGTGCCAGAACAAGATTTGCCAGTCATCCTGCCGACTGAGGTGGCCGTGACCGGCGCCGGGTCGCCGTTGGCTAGCATGGCAGAGTTCGTCCAGGTGGAGTGTCCACAATGTGGGCGTCAGGCTCGGCGTGAGACAGACACCTTTGATACATTTTTTGAATCCAGCTGGTATTACGCCCGTTATTGCAGTGTTGATAATGCCAGCAGTATGCTGGACCAGCGTGCAGATTATTGGTTGCCGGTCGATCAGTATGTCGGTGGTATTGAGCATGCCGTATTACATCTATTGTATGCACGTTTTTTCCATAAGTTGATGCGCGATGAAGGTCTGCTCAAATCAGACGAACCATTTACGCACTTACTGACCCAAGGCATGGTGCTCAAAGATGGCACGAAAATGTCCAAGTCAAAAGGCAACACAGTTGATCCTGAGCAATTAATTGAACGTTTTGGCGCCGATACTGTGCGCCTGTTTACGATGTTTGCTGCACCCCCGGAGCACTCACTGGAGTGGGTCGATACCGGTGTTGATGGTGCTGCACGTTTTCTAAAGAAATTGTGGCGGTTTGTCTACCAACACCTTCAAGCACCCCATAGCGCAGCACTGGATAGTGCTCAATTGAATCCTGCCCAGAAGGCACTGCGCCATAAAATACACACGACATTGCAAAAAGTAACGCGTGCCCTAGGTGAGCGCTACACGTTTAATACGGCGATCGCTGCCAATATGGAATTGCTTAATCAATTGTCTGCCTATCAGGGGCAGACTGATCAAGATCATGCGGTTGTGCGTGAGGGCATCGAGGCCATGATATTAATGCTGGCACCGATAGTACCCCATATCACCGCTCAGCTATGGCAGCATCTGGGGCATACAGCAATTGAAGATGAGCCGTGGCCAGATTATGATCAAGCAGCACTGGTGCAGGAGAATATTGAGTTTATTGTGCAAGTGAATGGTAAGCTAAGAGATAAAATAATGCTCGCGGCTAGTGCTGATAATGACACTATCGAGGCCGCTGCGCTTGGCAGTGAAAAGGTGCAAGCATTTGTGCAGGGACAGCACATCAAAAAAGTCATAGTCGTCAAAGGTCGCTTAGTCAATATCGTGATCTAACTACACATCAGGAACAGTTATGAAGAAAATAGTACTCATTTTGATTGCTGGGCTGGGCATTAATGCTTGCGGTTTCCAGTTGGCTGCTAAGGCAAACTTAGATCCGATGTTCGCACAGACTCATATCGACTATCAGATTGATACTGCCGCCATGGCGGATTTACTGGCTGCTCAGTTCAGGGCTAATGACATGCAGCTGGTAGACAGTACCGACGCCAGCGCCAAGCTTAAATTGCTATACGAGAAAAAATCTAAAGACATTCTGTCCGTCGATGAAAATGGCAAAGTGAGAGAATATGAATTAATTCTGCAGGTTGGAATCAAGCTGAGTGACGCCGATGGTGAAGTCATCATCCGCAATCAGGAGATACGCTTATCGCGCGATTTTCTGTTCGAGATAAACGATGTATTGGGTAAAAGCAGTGAGCGTGAGCAAATTTATCAGGAAATGCGCGAAGATATTGCGCGCCTGATTATCTACCGCCTGCAGGCTATTTCGTCACTCACCGCCGAGTAGTCGCCGCGGCCATGGCTGCTGTATAAAGGCTAGCCACTGCCAACGATTTTGGCAATGGCAGAGGAATCTAATTCCCCATCCCCATTGGCCAGCAATGCCTGCATGTGCGCTCGGACCAGATCAGCACCCGCTAACTCAATGTTATGGGTACTCGCCGTTTCGGCCGCAATGCGTAAGTCTTTAGCATGCAGTGCAGTTTTAAATCCGGGCTGATAGTCGCCAGTTAACATGCGTTGACCATGTACCTCAAGGATCTTACTGTAAGCAAAACCACCGAGCAGCGCGGCACGCACTTTAGAGGCATCAACAGCCGCACTTTGAGCAAGCAAAAAGGCTTCGGCAACAGCATTCATCGTCTGTGCGACCAGAATCTGGTTACATGCCTTAGCGACCTGTCCCGCGCCATGATCACCGATATGAGTAATGTTTTCCCCTAGGCACTGCAGCACTGGCAGGGCGCGTTGAAAGTCATCCGATTGCCCACCCACCATGATCGACAAATTGGCATTGATAGCGCCAATCTCGCCGCCAGAAACAGGGGCATCAAGCATGCTGGCCTCAGCCGCCGCAAATTGTTGTGCCATAGCACGTGTAGCTTGAGGTGAGATCGTACTCATATCGATCACTAATGAACCTGCCTGAATGCCATTTAATACACCCTCGTCTCCAATTAACACCTGCTCAACATCGCTGGTGTCGGCCACACAGGAAATAATAATTTGGCTGGCAGATGCGAGCGCTTGTGGGCTATTGAAGACCTGATTGGGCGTATTTTCTAGCGCATCGATACTGGCCTGTCTGCGCGCATATACGTTTACCGAATAGCCCGATTTGAGTAAATTTTCTACCATCGGTTTGCCCATAATGCCAATCCCGATAAAACCAATTGTGTGCATATTATTTGCCTGAATATTCTGATAAAGAGGGTATAATAAAACACCGCAGACAGCCTTGGGTAATTATCTGGTGGCGACTGCATGTCCATAACAGGAAGCGACTATTTGGAATTAAAGGCTACTCAACTCGAAGCTCACCTCAAGCAACAACTCGCCCCAGTGTATCTGCTGGCGGGCGAAGAGCCCTTGCAAATAGATCAAGCAATCACACTCATCCGCGAGACGGCGCGCCAACAGGCCTATACCGAGCGCCAAGTATTACATGCTGAGCGCAGCTTTGATTGGCAGCAAGTGACTGAACAGAGTAGTAACATGTCCTTGTTCGGAGATAAAAAAATTCTTGAATTACGCTTGCCCAGGGGCAAGCCGGGTACGGTCGGCGCTAAAGCACTGCAGCAGTACTGCCAACAACCGGCTGAGGATGTGTTACTGATAATTAACAGTGGCAAGCTGGATAAAGCGGCCCTTAATTCCAAATGGGTCAAAGCGGTTGCGCACATTGGTGTACAGATAAGAATATGGCCGCTTAGCGGTATGGAACTCATCCAATGGGTGCAGGCACGGCTGCGTGCAGAAGGTCTTGCCGATGACCGTGCCAGTGCGGAATATCTCGCCTCGAGGGTGGAAGGTAATATGCTGGCCGCGGCCCAGGAAATAGAAAAAATGGCTTTGTTGGCGATAGATGCCGAGACCACGACCGAGGCATGGTTCGCAGATCAATCAAAATATACCGTATTTGACTTAGTTGACGCCATTTTGCGTGGCCAGCGGCCGCAGGTAATCAAAATACTGACCCATTTGCAGCAGGAGTCGTTTGCTCCTAATCTCGTCCTCTGGGGATTGGCAGAGTTACTGCGTGCAGTCCTGTATGCCGGCAGTGGCAATGCGATCAAAGGCGTCCAAAATGCATTCTTCTATAATAAACGTAACCAGCTTAATCAGCATGTGACAAAATTTACCAGCTTGCAGTTATATACCTTGCTGGCAAAATGTGGCCAGATAGATCGCATCATCAAGGGCCGCGCACATGGTGATGTGTGGCAATCATTTGTCGATGTATCGCTCAAACTGGCCCGCTGATAACGGAATGACCATGACAACAAATAACGATCAAATGAATTTCCATGCCTATATGCAAGATCTTGGACAACAGGCAGCTCAGGCCGCGCGTAAGGTATGTATGGCCTCTACAGCCACCAAAAATGCGGCCTTAAACGAGCTTGCACAGCGCATCATGGATAATCAGCGCGGACTGAGTAAATCCAATCAGCAGGATTTACAGGCGGGTCAACAAAAAGGCTTAGCCGCCGCCTTGCTGGATCGTCTGGAGCTGACCCCTGCTCGCATGCAAGCGATGGCTGAGGGTCTCCAGCAGATTGCAGCATTACCTGATCCGGTTGGCGAAATAGCCAATATGGCGACCCGTCCATCAGGTATTCAAGTCGGTCAGATGCGGGTGCCGCTCGGTGTGATTGGTATTATTTACGAGTCGCGTCCCAATGTTACTGTTGACGCAGCAGGCTTGTGTCTCAAATCGGGTAATGCTGTGATTCTGCGCGGCGGTTCTGAGGCGATACACTCAAATCGTGCGCTGGGGGAGTTAATCAAACAGACCCTGAAACAGGTTGGGTTACCTGAAACAGCAGTGCAGGTGGTGAATACGACTGATCGTGATGCCGTCCATGAACTGCTCACTATGAATAATTATGTCAGTGTGATCGTACCACGTGGAGGTAAAGGTTTAATTGAGCGCGTGTCTACTGATGCCACTATCCCGGTGATTAAACACTTAGATGGTAACTGTCACGTATATATCGATCGTGATGCCGATAGCGACAAGGCAGTGGCCATCGCTGTCAATGCAAAAACCCATCGCTACGGGGTTTGTAATGCTATGGAAACATTACTCGTGCATAACGATATTGCGCACAATATTTTGCCACGGCTGGCGACAGAGTATGCCCATCATGCTGTTGAGCTGCGTGGCTGTGAAAAGGTACAGACTATCTTACAAGCCGTTACCCCAGCATCAGAGCAAGACTGGTATGAGGAATACTTAGCACCAGTGCTCGCCATCAAAGTAGTCGCTTCGACCACTGAAGCCATCGATCATATTGAAACCTTTGGTTCTCATCACACCGACGTTATTGTGACCGAAAACTTTTCTACTGCGCAGCATTTTATGCGCGAGGTCGATTCCAGCTCAGTCATGATTAATGCCTCCTCACGTTTTGCTGATGGTTTCGAATACGGTCTGGGAGCAGAAATTGGTATTAGCACAGACAAAATTCATGCGCGTGGACCTGTCGGTCTAGAAGGTCTCACTTCGCAGAAGTTTATCGTCATCGGAGACGGAAACATACGTGACTGAAACAAAGACCAGAATAGGCATATTAGGGGGTTCATTTGACCCAGTCCATTTTGGGCACATCAAACCGACGCTTGAACTAGCTGAGCATTTTAATTTACACACAGTACGTTTACTGCCCTGTAAAGTTTCACCGTTTAAATCTGCCCCTCACGCCTCACCCCAACATCGTCTCAATATGCTGAATCTGATCGCGGATAATAGCGCGTTACTGTCTGTTGACGATCGCGAGCTGCGCAGAGACACGCCTTCTTATACCTATTTGACACTCCAAGAGCTGGCCGCGGAATCGGCCGCTAATGATACTTTATTCTGGATTATGGGTATGGATGCCTTAGTGGATTTTCCTGAATGGCATCAGGCTGAGAAAATTATGCAGCTATGTCATGTGCTAGTGTTACAACGACCAGGGTATACAGCAGCGATCAAGCCAGCCCATCAGGCCTGGTTAGCGCGTTATCTAACCGCTAACGTGGAGTCACTGGACAAGCAAGCAGTTGGGCATATTTTCATTACTGCCAGCACCATGCTGGATATCTCTTCTACTCAAATTAGACAAATCACACACGCGGGGCAGCAACCCAGATTTTTACTGCCGGGCGGTGTTTGGAATTACATAAAACGTAACAAGCTCTATCAACATCAAACTGAACAACTTACGCAAGAGTTTTAATTAACCTCAAGGAGATCATGTGGAATTAAATAAACTGCAAACATTGGTAATTAACGCTTTGGAAGATGTTAAGGCTC
>MDTB01103398.1_pt1 | contig 16200 bp, 14 predicted proteins | sample 811161 | NCBI WGS metagenome assembly MDTB01 (sample SAMN05326650, study PRJNA326480) | marine metagenome | isolation source: seawater | place: Mediterranean Sea | collected 2009 | reverse complement strand
TTTTGGGCCAGTATGCTGCTGGGCGGCCTGACCTTAGTTGTGCAAGACGAGGCTTTTATTCAATGGAAGCCTACGGTGATATACAGTCTATTTGCAGCTGCCCTGCTCGGTTCCTTTTGGTTCAAAAAAGTTTTTTTGCTCGAAAAAATGCTGGGCAAAGCTATGCAGTTGAGCGATCAAAACTGGCAACGTCTGACCTATGGCTGGTCTCTGGCGTTTCTAGGCTGTGCTGGCTTGAACATTTGGGTCGCAAATAACTTTTCCATGGACACCTGGGTAACCTTCAAAGTGTTCGGTCTTATGGCCCTGCAATTGGGCTTCATTGTTATTACTGTTGTTTATTTGGCAGCTACCGGTGCGCTGTCAGAGAGCTCGTTAAACTCGTTAGAAAAGTCAGAACCACAAGATTCTTGAGCCAGGAATGACCGTACTCAGCGTTAATCTTAATAAAATCGCCCTGTTGCGGAACTCCCGCGAAGGCCAGCGACCAAGCGTCATAGAGTTTGCCAAGCTCGCCATTGCCGCGGGCGCTGGCGGCATTACCGTACACCCTCGACCAGATCAGCGACACATCCGCGCCAGCGACGTGCCAGACTTAGCACATTTATTAAGAACAGAGTTTCCACATATTGAATTCAACATTGAAGGTAATCCTTTGGCTGCTGCCAACACCACTGGTTATCCAGGCTTCATCGAATTGGTTGCGGCCGCGGCTCCGGCCCAAGCCACCCTGGTGCCTGACAGCGACGATCAGCTGACCTCCGATCACGGTTGGGACTTGATCGTTGAGCAACCAGCGTTGCGACAACATATTGAGCAATGCAAAAAAGCCGGGGCACGGGTCAGCTTGTTCATGGATCCAGTGGTTGCGCATATGTCGGCAGCGGCCGACTACGGCGCTGACCGCGTGGAATTTTATACCGGCCCGTACGCCGAGACCTTCTGGCAATATGGCCCCGACCACCCACAAACCCAAGCGTGTTATCGACGCTTTGCTGACGCCGCCGAAGCGGCATTGAAAGCCGGCCTGGGGATCAACGCTGGGCACGACTTAGACCAACAGAATCTACCGCTGTTTGCCAATTTGCCCGGCCTGGCCGAAGTATCCATTGGCCATGCCATAGTCTGCGAAGCTCTGGTTGACGGCTTCAGCTCTACGGTGGCGGCGTATACGACTATTCTCAAATCTACCGGTGCTTAACATGAGGCTACCTTTAGCAGCTTTGAAACAACCACTATGGCGCGCTGTTACTCTCGCTATTGCGTTGCTGATACTGCCAATCTCCAGCCATGCGGAGGCCAACCCACGGGTACACTTAACCACCAGCGAAGGTGCGATCGAGATAGAGCTATTGCCGAAGTTGGCGCCAAAGCACGTTGCCAACTTCCTGTCTTTGGTTGAAGAAGAATTTTACGTTGGGCTGGTATTTCACCGCGTAATCCCTAACTTTATGATTCAGGCGGGGGGTTACGACGCACAACTCAACTACAAACCAAGTGAGCGCAAAGTTCCTAACGAATCGTTTAACGGCTTAAGCAACAAACGCTATACCGTTGCAATGGCGCGCCTCAGCGATCCAGATTCCGCAGACACCCAATTCTTCATTAACGTTCGGGACAATCCGCATCTGGACGCCAACCAGGGCGAGCCTGGCTATAGCGTTTTTGGCAGAGTAGTCGATGGTATGGACGTCATCGAAACCATTGAACTCACCGATACGCATTTGCGCATGGGCATGGCTGCAGTACCGGAAAAAGCCATCGTGATTTCGGCGACAGAGCTACAACCCCAGTAACGCTGCAATACAACACCGCGCGTTTACTCGACGCGGTTCGCCACCGCGCGCACAGCAACACTCGCCACCATCTGTTAGGGGATTGGGTTACACTTGCGTTTTTCATCTGATTGACCTTTTTATGCGTACTTTTGCCATTGCGCTCGCCAGCGCCTTATTACTCACTTACCTGGTCGTAGAATTCGTAAGCAAGTTTTTTCCTGGCGATACCAGCTATCTTGTTTTGGGAACTGCCGTGGCCGCGGCTTTGTTGATTAACGGCCTGTTTAACGCCCGCCTAGCAAGCACCAGTAATCAACCGAAGCGCCAGAGCAATACCGGACGCAATCAAAACCGCAACGCCCGCGGCAATCGTTCCAACCGGGGTCGTAAGGACGACGACCGTAAAGGTCGTAACCCTAAAACCGCGAAAGCCAAGGCACCACAACAGCCGAAAGAGTCACCCAAGGCCGCTACCGGGCCGACCGAGAAAGGTGCTGTGAAGTGGTTTAATCGCACTAAGGGTTACGGCTTTATTGTGCGCGAATCTGGGGAGGAGATCTTTGTCCACCAGCGTTGCATCGTTGGTAACGGTGACGGCCAGCGCGCTCACTTGCGTGATGGCCAGGCGGTTTCCTTTGTTGTCGTTAACCACGATAAGGGCGACCAGGCGGATCAGGTTCGCCCACTCGACTAGCCACGGCGTCTTGCTATGCACATAAAAGCGTTGCTGACCGAGCACATCGAAGCGGCCTTTGAGGCACTCAATTTAACCGGCGCGGCCATGGTTCAGGCTGCCAGTCGACCGGAGTTCGGCGACTATCAAGCCAACGGTGTTATGGCTGCGGCCAAACGTGCACAGCGCAATCCGCGAGAGGTCGCCGCCCAAATCATCGAGCACCTGCACAATGATAATAAGTTCTCGAAAATGGTTGCCGCGATGGACGTGGCCGGCCCTGGCTTTATTAATCTGACATTAGCCGCAGAGTTTGTTGCGCCCGCGCTCAGTACGGGCGTCGTTTCCAGCACCGAACCTCTCGTTGTTGTCGTAGATTACTCGGCACCGAATCTGGCCAAAGAGATGCACGTTGGCCACTTGCGCACCACTATTATCGGCGATTGTGTTGTGCGGGTTTTAGAAGCCCAGGGGCATAAGGTCATTCGGCAGAATCATGTTGGCGATTGGGGCACCCAATTTGGCATGTTGCTGACCTATCTGAGCGACTCGGGCAACGACTCCGAGGAGCTGGCAGACCTGGAAAACTTTTACCGAGCAGCGAAACAGCGCTTTGACGCAGATGATGATTTTCGCGAACGCAGCCGCCAAGCAGTGGTGGCGCTGCAATCAGGGGATCCTGGCGCGTTGCATCAATGGCAACGTTTTATCGATATATCTATGTCGCATTGCCAGCAAATTTATGACCGTTTAGACATCACCCTGAGTGCAGCCGACATTATGGGTGAGAGCGCTTACAACGACGATCTGGCCGGTGTCATCAGCACCCTCGAAGACACCAATTTGTTACAGCAGTCCGAGGGTGCAGCGTGTGTATTTCTTGATCAATTCAAGAATAAGGATGGCGAGATTCAACCTGTTATCGTGCGCAAATCCGACGGTGGTTATCTCTACGCCACTACCGACTTGGCCGCAGTAGCGCATCGCGAAAAACGCCTCGGCGCAGATCGCGTTTTGTACTTTGTTGATGCACGACAGTCCCTACACTTTAAGCAGATTTTTGCCGTCGCAAAGGCTGCCGGGTTTGCGTCGGAGCGTGTGCAATTAGAGCACTTACCCTTTGGCACAATGTTGGGCAAAGACGGCAAACCTTTCAAAACCCGCCAGGGCGGCATCATTAAGTTGGCCGAGCTGCTAGACGAAGCCGAACGCCGAGCGGCCGCCTTGGTGCAAGCAAAGAATCCAGACATTGCGACTGTTGAACTGCAAAAGTTAGCTCAAGTCATTGGTCTCGGTGCGGTGAAATACGCTGATCTGTCCAAAAACCGCACCAGCGATTATGTTTTTGATTGGGACCAAATGCTGAGCTTTGACGGCAACACTGCGCCCTATCTGCAGTACGCTTACAGCCGCATTCGAAGTCTCTTTGATCGGGCCGCGGTAACGCCCGAACAGCTGCCAACGGAGACGGTGGCGGTGGACGAACCGGAGCGTCGCTTAGCAGTATGTATAGCCGGGTTTAACGACGTACTGAATCAGGTCGCCGACGAGGGTTTTCCTCACTATCTGTGCGCCTATCTGTACGAGTTGGCAACCCGCTTCACCTCTTTCTACGAGCAATGTCCGATCCTGCAAAGCGCGGACGAGCAACGCGAGCGCCGCTTGGTGCTCGCGAGCAGCACCGGCAAAACTCTTGCTACCGGGCTAGATCTATTGGGCATTGGCGTTGTGGATCGTATGTAAGTCGCTGCTGCCATGTACTCGTTATTAATTTCTGCCGCAGAGCTTGCGCAATACTCAGGTCCGCTACACATCCTTGATTGTCGAGCGCGGCTGGGTGACGCCAACTGGGGACAAGCAGCGTTTACTCAAGGTCACATCGCTGGTGCCCAACATGTTGACTTAGACACCGTATTGTCTAGCCAGCCCAACCAGCATGGTCGCCATCCTCTTCCCTCTCGGCAACATTGGCTTGAGCAAGTACGCGCTCTGGGTTTGCGCAACGATGCGCAGATTGTGTTGTATGACGATGCCGGTGGCGGCTTTGCCGCGCGGGCGTGGTGGATGTTGCGGTGGCTCGGCCATACTCATGCGGCGGTACTTGATGGTGGCTTGGGGCATTGGCCGCAGCCTCTTGCGGAAGGCACTGGGGCTACGCTGCAACCCAGCGACTTTGCTGCAAGCGAACCGCTCACCCGGCTGGCAACCAGTGCTGATGTCTTGCACATCATCCAGCAGCCGCCCGCTGCGCGCCCAAGTTTGATTGATGCTCGCAGCTTTGAACGCTTTACTGGTGAGGTCGAGCCGATAGATGCGGTTGCGGGGCATATTCCAGGCGCAAGCTGTTTGCCGTTTACTGACAACCTTGCGGCAGACGGCCGTTTTAAGACGCCGCAGCAATTAGCAGAACGTTTTGCAGCCTATCGGCCTCACTCAGACTTGGTTTGCTATTGCGGTTCTGGCGTTACCGCAACGCATAATATTCTTGCTGCGCGCATTGCTGGACTTGCAGAGCCGACCTTGTACGCGGATTCCTGGAGTGGCTGGATTACCGACCCAGCACACCCCATCGCTACTGGCTAACGCAACTGTGAGCGGCGAAGTCATCGAACCCGCAAATCTTAGTTGGCGTGGCGACGAGCCATTCGCCATCGATTACGACGACATTTACTACAGCGGCAACGGCGAGGAGGAATTCCAACGCGTGTTTCTGCAACCAAGCCAGTTACTGTCTCGGCAAAATCTCACAAATTGCCTGCAGGTTGCAGAACTGGGTTTCGGCAGTGGTTTGAACTTTGTATTGTGCGCCGAAGCGGTGCTGCGCCACAGTGAAAAACGCCTGCATTACATCAGCTTCGAGGCTCACCCCTTGGCGCCACAAGATTGGGCTCGACTGGCGAAACGACGTTCAAAAGCTTTGTTTACCGAACTTGCGGCAGCGGCCCTGCCGCTGCTAAAAGGCTGGCACCGCCGCAGTTTCGCCAACGGTCGGATTCACTTAAGCGTGTTCCATGGCGATGCTTTAGAGGGCCTGGTAGATCTTCAGGCGCGCCATCGCCAACCGGTTGACGCTTGGTTCTTGGATGGTTTTGATCCTCGCAAGAATCCACAAATGTGGCGACCCGCAGTCTTCCGCGCGCTCGCGAATTGTTCAGCCTCCGGAACCCACGTCAGCACGTTCACCGCCGCAGGGCAAGTGCGCCGCGATCTGTCCGCCGTCGGTTTCAACATGCAAAGAGTCGATCAAAGGCCGCGCAAGCGTGAGAGTTTGGCAGGCGTCTACAGCCGCATTGGCCAACGCTCGGCAACACCAAAGCCCTCGCAAGTGCGCGTCTTCGGTGCCGGTATCGCCGGTTGCACGGTGGCGCGGGAACTGGCCAACCTGGGTGTCGAGGTACAACTATTCGATCCTCACGGTATTGCCAGCGGCGGCTCAAAAATGCAGGCCAGTGCTTTGCATTGCCGCCTGTTGGGCGATCTGAGTGGCGGCGGCGAATTCCGCGCGCGAGCTTACCACCACGCGCGTTATGAAATGAGCAAATACACCAGTACACGCACTTTGAGCGCTGTGCAGTTGGCGTTAGCAGAGGACGAAGTGCGCAAACAACAACGCCTGCACGCCGTTTATGCACACCCACGCGATCCATGGCTAAAACTGCTGGACGCCAACACGTTATCCAGTGAATTAGGCGTTACTGCGTTGTCCGGACTGATGTTCGCTGACTCTGCAATAATCAACCTGCGACAGTTGTGCAACGAACTGGTTGATCATCCAGGCATAGAATTCGTCTTAGCGCCGGGTCAAGGCCATGCTCACGTCATTGCTTGCGCCAGTGCCAGCCGCGACTTGGTCAGTGCCATGCCCTTAGAAATAGGCGATGTGCACGGCCAACTGGATTGGATCCCCGCACTCAGCGCGCCGCCAAACAAACAACTAAAGGCGGCAATTGTTGGTAACGGCTATGTATTACCCGGCCCTAAACATTGGGTTATTGGCAGTACTTATGAACAACGCCCTTGGCAAGAAGATGTCGCTACGGCGCACAACATTGACAGCAATCGGGCGATTTTAGGTACCGGCGAGATCCACTCTGTGCAACGCCAGCGCGCAGCCCGATGTGTGTCCAGCGACCGCGATGCGGTAATCGGCAAAGTTACCGAGGATACGTGGGTGAGCGCTGCTCACGGCTCGATGGGGTCGAGCAGTGCGCCCTTAGCCGCGAGCATCATTGCCAGCGATTTGCTCGGCTGGATTTCGCCCGCCTCGCCGCGCGCCCTCGCCAGTGTTGCGCCGGGCCGATTCGTCGCGCGCCAAGCGCGCCGCGGGGTGAAGACAGTAGGTGTCTAGCTCGCTATAACGCGAACGTTAATGACGCTCTCTATTTTCTCAATCGCGTCGATAAGACCTTGATCCGGCGCTTCTGACAGATCTATTAGGTTGTAAGCCACGTCGTCGCGACTCTTATTGATCAAATCAATCACGTTAATATTCCGCTCGGCCAATACGGCAGTCATTTGGCCCAGCATGCCTGGCACGTTTGCATTGCTAACGGCTAAGCGAAAGCCTTCGTATGCTTGCGAAACCACCGCAGGAAAATTCACAGAATTCACAATGCTGCCCGTTTCAAGAAATTGTTTGAGCTGATCCGCAGCCATGACCGCACAGTTCTCTTCTGCCTCATCGGTGCTTGCACCAAGATGTGGGGTCAACATGACTTTGTCGTGGTCTAACAACCCTGGTACTGGAAAGTCGGCGACGTAGCGCGCGACTTGGCCACTCTCCAATGCGCTAGCCAATGCCTTGGCATCCACGATCGGTTGCCTGGCGAAGTTCAACAGCACGCTGCCTGGCTTAAATGCACGCAGACTTTCGTCATTGATCATGCCTTGTGTGGCGGGCAGCAGCGGTACGTGCAGAGTCACGTAATCGGCTTTAGCAAACAACGCAGGCAGGTCCTGCATGCGTTCTACTTCTGCGGGTATACGCCACGCCGCGTCAACCGACAACGCCGGGTCATAACCGACCACGTTCATGCCTAAGTCTAGTCCCGCTCGGGCAACCATCGATCCGATGGCCCCTAGTCCCACTACGCCAAGGGTTTTGCCTACTAGTTCCTTACCCTTGAAACGTTTCTTTTCCGCCTCAACCAGCTTGTTGAGTTCGTTTTCGTCCTCGACCGCGGATAATGATCGCACGTAGTTAATGCCCCCAAGCACATCTCGCGACGCCAACAACAGCCCAGTCAGCACTAATTCCTTTACCGAATTTGCATTCGCCCCTGGCGTGTTGAATACAACGATGCCGCGTTTGCTGCACTCCGCTACCGGCACATTGTTGGTTCCTGCGCCGGCGCGTGCGATTGCGCACAAACCTGCGGATAGTTCGTCGACAGCTAGTTTGTGGCTGCGTAGCAACATGGCATGCGGTTGCTCGATATCCGCACCAACTTGGTATTGGTCAGCAGGGAAACGGTCCAAGCCGATTTGTGCGATGGCGTTATAAGTCTTGATGTTGTGCATAGAGGGTGGGCGCGTTGCAAAGAGCGGCGACGTTAGGCATCGACCGCTTAGATGTCAAGAAGCGACCTTTTCGCTTGCAGCAGATTCACGCGAGAGATTCAATTTCATCAAGCAACAGTGCGATGGTGTCGAACTTCTGGAACTTACTAAGTCGCGACCGGTACGCCGCTGTCTTACCTTGTATTTCCTGCAATGACGCAACTAAGCGCTCTGGCGTCAGCTCGTGTTCTTGCAACACTTGGCTATAGCCATGAGTTTGCGCATATTCAGCGTTGGCAATTTGATCGCCACGCGATGCTGCCGCTGACAACGGCACCAACAAATTTAATTTGCCAAGGGTCAATAGTTCAAACAACGCATTGGCCCCAGCACGCGACAGCACAATATCAGCTGCGGACAACAAGTCGCCCCAATCGTCTGCGACGTAGGCTAGTTCAATATAACCAGGCTGATTTACGCCGCTGACCTTACCCTGACCACAAACATGTACCACCGCAAATTGTTGCAGCAGTCGCGGCAAGGCGTCGCGCACCACCCGATTGAGTCGGTCCGCGCCAAGGCTACCACCGGTCACTAACAGGATTGGCTTATCGCCTATGCCATAGCGGCTACGGGCTTTATCCGCATCGCCGAGCAACAGCTCAGGGCGGATGGGGGTGCCGGTGTGTTTAACTCGACCGCGATAACGGCCCGCTGCAGTCTCGGCAAAGCTGGTGCAAAAAGTTGCGACAAAGGGTGCTGCTAAGCGATTCGCAAGCCCTGGGGTAAAGTCAGATTCGTGGGCAACTACCGGTATGCGCAGTAACCAGGCCGCAAAGACCGGCGGCAGCGAAACGAAACCGCCCTTCGAAAACAAGACCTTGGGTCTAACGCGCCGCAACAGTCGCAACGACTCTAACACCGCACTCACAATGCGCCCCAAGTCGGTAAAGTTCTGCCAGTCAAAATAACGCCGAAGCTTGCCCGCAGAGATACCATGAAAAGCCACGCTGCGTTGACCTAATAAGTTCTGTTCGAAGCCGCTGCGCGTACCAATGAAGTGTACTTGCCAGCGTCGCGACAATAGCTCGTCAATCACTGGCAGTGCTGGCACCACATGACCTGCACTACCACCGCCGACAACCGCGATAACGCCGACGTATTGCTGTTCGCTACTGTGCTCGCTTGTCATGTCAGTACCCTAATACTTCTTTCAGCAACGGCACCGTTAACAACCGCTGGTGCTGCAACGTTGCTTGATCGAGCCGTTGCAGGTCAGCAACTAAGGTGGTGAGGTCTCTAGGTCCGCGTCGTAACCAATATTCCAGCACCGCATCGGTCAATTCGTAGCCTTTCGCGTGGGCGCGATCAGTAAGCACCTGCGCTTTATCCCGATCACTCAAGGGGATCATGGCAAAGTGCTCAAAACCGCGCATTCGCGAGTTTAGATCCGGCAGCGCAAATTTTATAGCCAACGCAGAGGTGTCATGACTGACTAGGATTTCACCGCCCGCTGCTAGCAATTGCTGATAAATCAGCATCAGACCTTCTTCACAGGGACCATGCCCGCACAGACCCGCCACATCATCAATCAACACCAACGGATCTTCGCCTTGGATGACGCCAAGCGCTTGTTGCTCGAGCTCCGTCCACAGCGCCGGGAGCATTTTCGCATCCAGGCTGGCACACGACATGTAGCAGGCAGCGCGTCCCTGCTGTGCTGCATACTCGCCATAGGCCTGCAATACGTGGCTGCGACCACTTGATGGCGCACCGCTGAGCCAAATGCCGCGAAAGCCGTTTCGCGGTGCCTGCAAAGCCGCCACCAGTTCGGCGTTCTCGCCAACCACAAAATTGTCTATGGTCGGTTGATAAGCCCCATCAATGGGCAGCGTAATCTGCGTACTCAACGGTTGCTGCTGCCGTCCTGGAGCGCCACTTGAGCTTCTTTGCGTGCTTGAACCTGCGCTCGCGTACGACCGCCCCATATGACGATGTACTGCACTCCCGACACCGAGCCGAGCACCATCAATAGCCAGAAACAATACGGATTGACCAATTGCTCGGTAGCGCGCCCCAAGTATTGACCGAGTTCCGCAAGTAACGGTATTTGCACAGTGGAGTCTGGCAACAAGTACAACATGATCAGAATTAACGTGACTATTTGCATCGCCGTATTCGCCTTGCTGACCAGAGTCGGGCGAATTTCAAAGGCTCCAAACACCATTCGGTAGAGGCTTCCGCCGAGCAGAATCATCAGGTCGCGACCAATAGTCAGAATAACTAACCACAACGGGATATGGCTCTGGTAAGAAAAAATAATAAACGTAGTTGCTACCAGAAATTTGTCCGCCAGCGGGTCAAGGACCGAGCCGAGATGGGACTGCCAGTTGTATTGACGCGCTAAAGCGCCATCTAAACCGTCAGAAATACCTGCCATCGCCATCAACGTCAGTGCCAGCGCGATTTCGCCGTGCCACAAATACCAGGCGGTTGGCACCACCAACAAGATACGCAATACCGACAGTACATTCGGCAAATAATGCATCAGTCACGCCACTCTAAACTGATTGCATCCGACACTACTGATTCATCCAGGAGCTGTAACTGGCCCTCTCGAGTTAACAATGACAACAACAGCTTTTCACTCGCCGAGGTGCTTACGGTGAGGTTCACCCTGCCATTCAGGATCGACGAAACCACAACGTCATCGACAAACTCAAATTGCCGGAAGTAGTCGCTCATACGCGCGTATTGCGCCACATCTGATACCCCAAAAATCCCTAGTGCGTGGTCAAATTGATCACCAGAAAAAATGGTCATTGGCGGTGCGAAGTAACCGGCAGCAAGTTCTGCGCCGAGCCTTGCAACCTGAATAGCACTGAGGCCGCTAAAGTTACTGGTGATTGGGTCTAAATCATCGGCAAACGCGACCTGCCAATCACCACTGTATAGGGTTTCTGTGCCATAGGTTTCGGCACGCATGCGCCCGACCATGATTTGCTGGATTCCATAGCGGCTAGTGGCGTCAACCAAGGTTGGTAGAAAATTCCCCCAGACAATGCCCGGCGCAACCTGAACCGCCTCCTGTAGATCGAGCAATGGCAAAGCCAACGGCAAACCGCGACGCTGAGCCTGCTGCAACAGCGTGGCGGCTAATTCAAGCTCACTGCCATCTCTTAGGATGACTCGCTGACCATTTTCCTCTACCACCACCCAAGCCATACTCATGGGGCGGCCTGACCACCAGATAGGCAGTTTGGCGTTGCGCACCAGATCCAGCACAGCGCGTTCTTGGAAGCGAATTTGTAGCGCCAAAGCATCTTCGCCGCTGCTCGGTCCGACGCCGTCGGAGCGGGCGAAAACAAACTCACTGTAGAAACGATCTGGACGCGCCAACGCTGCATTAATCGCCGCGTTTCGCGGCACCGTGCTTAGTCCGGTGACACGCGACAGCACTTCTAACAGGGCCTCTCGTGCTGCGACCTGACGACGTTGCTCACTCTGATTCACCACCGGCTGTTGCACGGTATACAACCAATCCTCTGGTGCGGACGCATGCGCTGCCTGGACGCCAAAAAAAACGAGCCCAACCCATGCACATGTAACGCTAAAAGTAGCCGAATTGTTTGCCCCAAAGATCATCGATACCACTGGATTTGGTCATCAGGTGCGCAGTGTAGCCAATTCTAATCACTATTGAGAACAATCCTCTGACACCGGATCACAGCGGCCTGTATTCCCGCATCGCCTTGGCCACGGTACACTGCGTCCAAATCACTTGAGGTGCGCCTGTGCCAGACTCCAACACCCCGTCCGGGTTAACTTACAAGCAAGCTGGCGTCGACATAGCAGCGGGGGCTGAGTTAATTCGACGCATTGCGCCAGCCGCTAAAGCCACGCGACGGCCAGAACTTTTGGGTGGCCTCGGTGGCTTCGCTGCCATGGCCGAGTTACCCAGCGGCTACAGCCAGCCGGTGTTGGTAACGGGCACAGACGGCGTGGGTACAAAACTGAAACTCGCCATTGACTACGCCCGTCATGACGGCGTGGGCCAAGACTTAGTCGCTATGTGCGTTAATGATGTGCTGGTTACTGGCGCCGAAGCATTCTTGTTTCTCGATTATTACGCTACCGGCAAATTAGACGTGGATGTTGCCGAACGGGTCATTAAGGGCATTGCTAAGGGCTGCGAGTTGGCAGGCTGTGCTCTGGCAGGCGGCGAAACCGCAGAAATGCCAGGGTTTTATAGTGATGGCGAATACGACCTCGCGGGCTTCAGCGTTGGTGTTGTAGAGAAAAGCAAAATTATCGACGGCAGCAACGTCGCAGTCGGCAACAAAATTATTGGCTTACCCAGCAGCGGTCCGCACAGCAACGGTTATTCCCTCATTCGCAAAGTGTTGGAGCAAGCTGGTGTAACGCCCAATGAGGATTTGCTCGATGACTTGTTGGCGCCCACCCGCATCTACGTCAAAGCAGTGCGCAAATTGTTGGCAAGCGTAACGGTCAACGCCATGGTACACATCACCGGCGGTGGCTTTTACGAGAACATTCCACGAGTACTCGTTGACCCACAACACGCGGCACTGCTCGACCTTGACAGTTGGCAACGCCCAGAAGTGTTCTCTTGGTTACAGCAGGCCGGCAACATCAGTGACGAAGAAATGCTTACCACTTTTAACTGTGGCCTGGGCTTGCTGCTCATTGTCGACGAGCACGTCTGCGGCGCTGCCGTAGATGCACTCATCGCACTCGGCGAACAACCAAGGGTTGTGGGAGAGATTGTCAGCGCCGGGACAACTGCCGGCCCAGGCCAACAGGTCTTTTGCTAACCCGCTGTGGTGGTTCCGCGTCGCACCTAAGGCTTTGGCAGCGTTACTCCCGTTTGCCCTTGATACTTGCCGCCGCGATCTTTGTAACTGACCTGGCAACGTTCATCGGACTGAAAAAACAACATCTGCGCCACACCTTCGTTGGCATAGATCTTTGCCGGCAACGTCGTCGTATTCGAAAACTCTAAGGTCACGTGGCCCTCCCACTCTGGCTCCAACGGCGTGACGTTGACGATGATGCCGCAGCGCGCGTAAGTCGACTTGCCCAAACAAATGGTCAAAACATCCTCTGGAATACGGAAATACTCAACAGTACTGGCCAAAGCAAAAGAGTTCGGCGGGATAATGCATACGTCATCCTCCACGTCGACAAAGCTGTTGGCGTCAAAGGCTTTGGGGTCAACCGTCGCAGAGTGAATATTAGTAAATACCTTGAACTGCGGACCACACCGCACGTCGTAGCCGTAACTAGAGGTGCCGTAAGAAATTACTTTGTTGCCATTTTGATGGCGCACTTGGCCACGCTCAAATGGCTCAATCATTCCTGCTTCGGCTTGCTCGATGATCCAACGATCGGACTTAATGGTCATATTTAGCTCTCGTATGTGGTGTGCAGCGGCGGCAACCGAAACTTAATCATCAACCATACGAATAGTCGGCGCCGACTGTTCATTGGTCCATAGGCGTGCCGCCAAATGCCGTGCAGCGTCCTTGTATAGCTCGCTGACTGGCGAGTCTGCGGCTGCGCGAACCGTGGGTGTGCCACCATCTGCCTGCTGACGAATGTCCATTGACAATGGCAATTGTCCTAACAGCGGCACGCCCAGTTCGTTGGAGATCCGGTCGCCCCCACCGGAGCCAAATGGATGGCTCTGATGACCGCAGTTTTCGCAATGGTGCACGCTCATGTTTTCTAAAATACCCAGCACCGGAATGTCTACTTTGGAGAACATTTCGACGCCCTTCATAGCGTCCAGCAATGCAATATCTTGGGGTGTCGTGACAATCACTGCACCCGCCACCGGTGCTTTTTGCGACAGTGTCAGCTGAATGTCGCCGGTTCCTGGCGGCATATCGACAATTAGGTAGTCTAAGTCGCCCCATTGGGTTTGTCCGAGGATTTGCTGCAACGCCCCACTGGCCATCGGCCCTCGCCACACCATAGGCGTTTTGTCAGTGATCATAAAACTCATAGACATGGCCTTTAGACCATGGGCGCGAATGGGTTCGAAATACTTGCCGTCTTTTATGTCTGGCCGTCTACCTTCTTCCACACCCAACATCATGCCTTGGCTGGGGCCATAGATGTCCGCATCCAGCAGCCCTACTTTGGCGCCCTCGGCGTCTAGGGCGAGAGCCAAATTGACAGCCGTCGTTGATTTGCCTACGCCTCCTTTGCCACTGGCCACCAGTACAATATTCTTCACCTGGTTAAAGCCACGACTATGATTCGCGGCAAAGCGCAGCTCCAGCTCAATGTCTTCCACCCCCAGGAAATCTGCCAGTTGTTGTTGCAGTCGCGCCTGCAATCCCAGCGCTGGATAGCCCAGTGTCACTGCTACGCGATTACCGGTGGACAATACTCGCGCACCCAACTGTTGCCAGGTGCGGCCAAGATATGGATCTATAAACTCTTCGACTTTCATTCTGTCATTGTAGCCCGTGGTCGGAGGCCGGGTAGTGTAAGCCCATCCACGCTACGACGACACTTTTGCCACCACTCTTTAAGCAATCCGCCCTATAATCGCCCCGCAATCGCCTGTTCGAACAGCTAGGACTTTCATGTCACGCCAGATTTTTGTCACCAGTGCACTGCCTAATGCTAATGGCCCCATTCACCTTGGCCACATGCTCGAGCACATTCAAACCGACATATGGGTGCGGTTCCAACGCATGCGCGGTCACGACGTCGTCTACGTCTGTGCAGACGATACCCACGGCACGGCGACTATGATTAAAGCCGAACAAGAAGGCACCACCGCAGAGGAACTGGTGGACCGTGTGCGTGTGCAACACGTCGACGACTTCAAGGGTTTTTTAGTCGACTACGACAACTACTACTCCACGCACTCGGAAGAAAATCGCCACTACTCAGAACTGATCTTCACGCGCCTCAAAGATCGTGGCCTGATATTTACCGAGGAAGTTGAGCAGCTTTACGACGCCGAAAAAGGTTTGTTTTTAGCGGACCGCTTTGTTGTAGGCGAATGCCCACGCTGCCAAGCCGAAGGGCAGTATGGTGATAACTGCGAAAGCTGTGGTGCGACCTACAACGCCACCGAATTGGGCAACCCAAAATCCATATACTCAGGCAGTACGCCCGAGTTACGCGCATCAATGCACTACTTCTTTGACCTCGCTCAATACACCGAGTTTTTACGCGACTGGACGCGATCCGGCCATGTACAGCCGGAGATCGCCAACAAGTTGAGCGAGTGGCTGGATGACGACCTGCGGCCCTGGGACATTTCTCGTGACGCACCTTATTTCGGCTTCACGATCCCTGGCACCGAAGATAAGTACTTTTACGTTTGGATGGATGCGCCCATTGGCTACATGGCGAGCTTGCAAAACCTGTGCGACCAGCGCGACGACCTCGACTTTGACGACTTTTGGGCAAACCACAGCGATGCGGAGGTGCATCACTTTATCGGCAAAGACATCGTCAACTTTCATGCGCTATTTTGGCCCGCGGTTTTGGATGGGGCTGGTTTTCGCACCCCCAGCCGTATTCACACCCACGGCTTTGTCACCGTTAACGGCACCAAAATGTCCAAGTCGCGTGGCACCTTCATTTTGGCTGAGCGCTATCTGCAACACCTGAACCCTGAATACCTGCGCTACTACTACGCGACCAAACTTAGCGACTCGGCCGATGACTTAGATATTAACCTAGAAGACTTTGTGCAACGGGTAAATTCAGACTTGGTCGGCAAAGTCATCAACATCGCCAGTCGCACTGCCGGATTTTTGGTTAAGCACTTCGACGGCGACCTAAGTCTCGAATTGCACGACGCCGAGCTTATGCAAAGATTTAGCAACGCCGCCGAGCAAATTGCCGAGCACTACGAACACGGCAACTTCGGCCGAGCCGTGCGCGAGATTACCGCTCTGGCGGATCTTGCCAACCAATACATTGCGAACCATGAACCCTGGAATATGGTGAAGGACCCAGCGCGCAAGCACGCGGTGCAGCCCGTATGCAGTCAAGCAATTCAAATGTTTCGCGCGTTAATGATTTTTCTCAAACCGATTCTGCCTAACACGGCTAAACGCACTGAAGAGTTCTTGGGCATTGATGAGTTGCAATGGAGTGATCTCCAAAACCTGCTGCAAGGCCACCGTATCAATCCGTTCAAAGCCATGCTGCAACGAATGGAAAGCAAGACAGTGGCGAACTTGATCGACACACCGG
>MDTB01115695.1_pt1 | contig 16201 bp, 13 predicted proteins | sample 811161 | NCBI WGS metagenome assembly MDTB01 (sample SAMN05326650, study PRJNA326480) | marine metagenome | isolation source: seawater | place: Mediterranean Sea | collected 2009 | reverse complement strand
TTAATTAATTTTTTATTGGTTCCAATAAAATAATTTTTTCCCTCAATATTTATATTTGCTAAAAACGAAGTTTTTTTAATAAAAATATTTAGTTCAGAGGGGTAGTTTTTGCTAATTAAAAAAGATTCTATCAGCTGATTTGAATTTAAAATTTTTTTAATTTTTTCTTTTGGTATTAAGAAGATATTTTTATTTTTAATATATTCCAATTGTAATAATAAATTTGATTTTTCATTTTCATTTAAACCAAATAATTGAAGACTCTTAATTTTAAAAAATTGATTATTATTAAAATGTTTATTATTAATTGATCCTAAGAGAACGAATAAAAGTAAATAGATAAATATCTTTTTATCTTTTAATTGAAGCATCTTTTAACATCCACTCTATTAAATCAAAAAAACTAATACCCCTATAGGCAGCTATTTCTGGAACTAAAGAAAGTTTTGTCATTCCTGGTTGAGTATTAATTTCAAGAAGGTAAAATTTATTCCTATAAAATTTGAAATCCGATCTAGTAACACCCCTGCATCCAATTAATCTATGAGCCTTTAAAGAAATGTTTAAAACTTTAGACAAGTTTTCTTTACTCAAATCAACCGGAATTATATGTTTTGTTTTTGCACTTTTTTTATATTTAGCTTCATAATCATAAAATTCCCTTTTTGGTTTAAGCTCTATAGCTCCTAACTTTTTTTTACCCATAATTGCTACTTGAATTTCTCTTCCAGGTATGAATTCTTCAATGATTATCTTTTTATAATGTTCCAATAATTTTAAGTTTCTGATAATATTTGATTGCTTACATATGAACACATTGACACTAGAGCCTTCATTAATTGGTTTAATTATAACAGGAAATTTAAGTTTTTTATTAATTAACTTAATTAAATTAGATTCTGATTTATCAAATTGATATAAAAGGTACTTTGGTGTCAAAATATTGCTTTTTATAAAAATTTTTTTTGATAACACCTTATCCATAGCTAAAGCAGAAGAAATCACACCTGAATGTGTATAAGGTATACAAGTAGTTTCTAAAATAGTTTGAATATATCCATCTTCTCCGAACTGACCATGTAAAGCATTAAAAATAATATTTGGTTTATACGATTTAATTACATTATTTAATTGAGAATTTGGCTCAGCAATTTTCACATTATAATTGTTTTTTGCAAGCTCATTTTTAACTTGCTTACCTGTATCTAGACTTATAGCTCTTTCTTTAGATATCCCTCCAGAAATTATTAATATTTTTTTTTTCAAGTTATTCCAAAATTTTGATTTCTTTTTCTAAATTAATTCCAGTCTTTTCAAACACTCTTTTAGCTACAAAATCTATTAAATTATTCATATCTTCAAATTTCGCATTTCCCTTGTTTACAAAAAAATTGCAATGTTTGTCTGAAATACAAGCATCACCAAAACTTTTATCTAAAGGAACAGATTCTTTTATAAGCTCCCAAACTTTTTTATTAGTCTGGGATATTGGGTTTTTAAAAGTGCTACCACTTGTTCTAATCTTGGTGGGTTGACTCTTGTCTTTTTTAATTTTTAATTTTTTCATTTTTTCAAAAATCTTTGATTGATCACTTTTAATACCTTTGAATGAAGCACTAAGGAAAATCAAATCATTTTGTAAATCATTTTTTCTATATTCAAAGTTAATATCTTTTGCAAAAATCGTTATTACATTTCCCAATTTATCTATAGCTTGAATTGAAATTAGGATATCTTTGAATTCTTTACCAAAACATCCGGCATTCATACTTATTCCGCCCCCAATAGTACCTGGAATACAAGATAAAAATTCAAATCCGCTTAGATTATTTTTCATTGCAAATTCTGATAAAGATTTATCTAGTACTGCGCTTCCAGCAATTATTATATCTTCCCCAAGTAAAGATATATTGTTAAAATTGTTACTTAATTTTATAACTACACCATCAAACAAATCGTCTTTTATCAATGTATTTGAACCAGCACCAAGAACGAAAATTTTTTCTTTATTAGCTAATTCTTTAATAAAGTTTAATAAATCTTTTAAATTATCTGCTTTGTAAAAAACTTTTGATTTTCCTCCAATATTAAACCAATTTTTTTTTTTTAGATCATGCTCAAATCTTACGTTTTTGCCAAACTTATCTAATATTTTTTTTAGTTGCTCAATTTCCATTACATTAATTGTGGGAGTTTTTTCATCCAATTAGAGATTGATCCTGCTCCCATCCCGACCACAATTTTTTTTCCATACATATTTTTTTTAAGAAATTTTGCTAATTGAATATTATTATTTATCATAAATAATTTTACCTTTGAATTTTTTATAATTTCTTTCGCAAAATTCAAATAATCAAATCCTAAATTTATTTTTTCTCCTGCCGTAAATATTGGACATAAAATTACAATATCTGACCATTTAAAAGCATAAGAAAATTCTTTCCTTAAATCTTTTAACCTTGAAATTCGATGAGGTTGGAATATACAGACTTTCTCATAATCTCTATAAACTTTGTTTATACCCTCCAGCACAACCTTTATTTCTGTTGGATGGTGAGCGTAATCATCGTAGAAATCTATACCATTATAAGTAAAAATTTTATTAAACCTTCTTTGAACTCCTTTAAAATTTAATAAACCCTTTTTAATATCTAAAATCGATATTCCCACAGTTAACGATACTGCGGTCGCAGCAACAGAGTTTCTCACATTATGAATCCCAAGTAATGGCGTCTTTATATTCTTAATTAATTTTTTTTTTTTATTTGGAACACTTACTTGTAAATCAAATTTAGTATATTTTCTATTTTGTTTTATATTCTTAATATAAAAATTTGATTTATAATTTGTTCCATAAGTATAAAAATTTTGACTTTTTAGATTTTTTACAAGTTCTTTATTTACTTTGTCGTCAATACAAATAAATGATTTTCCAAATGATGGAACTTTATCTATAAATTGTTGAAAATAATATTTTAAATGACTCATAGATTTGTAAAAATCCATGTGCTCCCTATCAATATTTGTAATAATTGAGTATGTAGGAGGAATATGAACAAAACTACCATCTGACTCATCTGCTTCAAGAATCGACCAATCACTTCTTCCTAACTTGGCAGTATTTTTAATTGAATTGATAACACCTCCATTAATAATTGTAGGGTCTAATTTAGTTTTTTGAAAGATTGAAGCAACTAAAGATGTTGTAGTTGTTTTACCATGTGAACCGACAACAACGATATTTTTTGTAAGAGAAACTATGTGCGCTAACATTTCTCCTCTGGTAATAATAGGCAAATTTTTTTTTTTTGCCTCTTTAAACTCTGGATTATTTTTTTTTATAGCAGAAGAAATAACAATTATTGTTGCATTTTTAAGATTTTGTTTTTTTTGTCCTATAAAAATTTTTATTTTTTCTTTTTTAAGTCTTTCAATATTTTTATTTAGGAAAAGATCACTTCCTTGAACTTTAAATCCTTTTCCTTTCATTATTAAGGAAAGTCCACTCATTCCAATTCCGCCAATTCCAACAAAATGAATTATTTCGGTTTTTGCTAGTTCAATTTTCATTTATACTATTCAATATTTTTTGATTAACATTATTCCATGTATTTTGGTAATTTAATTTTTTAAGATTTTCTTTTTTATTTAAATAAGCGCTTTTTTTTTCTAAAATATCATTTAGCAGTTCCTCGATTTTTTCCTCAAACTGGTTTTGATTAATGATCCAACAACAACCATTATTTTCATAAAAATTTGCATTTTCAAATTGATGATTATCTTTTGATGTTGGTAAAGGAACTACAATAAATGGGGTGTTCAAAATTGATAATTCAGCTAAAGTTGAGGCACCTCCTCTAGTAATACACAGATCTGATTGATTTATTAAATTAGAAAAATTATTATCAAAATTAAAAATTTTATTTTCAACTTTATTTTTCGTATAAAAATTAATTAATGGTAAAATATTGTTTTCAGATGTTTGGTGAATTACTTTGATCAAATTTTTTTTGGAAATATTTAAAATTGAATTCTTCAGATTATTATCAAAAAAAATTGCACCCTGACTACCCCCAACTATTAATATAGTAAACTCTTTATTTTTTTTTAAATTTGACCTTAAATTGTAAATATTTTCTCTTACTAAAGGATTAATTTCTATTATTTTTTCTTTAAATTTTTTTGGAAAATTTTTAACATTTGAAGAATAGCAGAAAATTTTTTTACATGATTTTAAGAAAAATCTATTTGCGCGACCCAATATATAATTAGGCTCTATTAAATAAATATTCAGTTTTAATAGTCTAGCTGCTAGAACAACTGGTAGTGACATATACCCACCAGTAGAGAATACTTTTTTAATTTTTTGATTTTTTAACAATAATAGAGACTTTAATGTCAGAAACATGATTAAAAAAAAATAAATTGGAAAAAAAAGAATATTTTTTAATCTTGGTGTATCTATTATTTTAATTTCATAAATTTTATTATTAATGTACTTGAGGCCTCGCTTATCACTTGAAATGATTATATTAAAATTTTTTGATAAATGGTCAGAGAGAATTATTGCAGGTGTTACATGACCTCCTGAACCTCCAGTAGAAATTAAAAAATTTTCTTTCATCTTAATTAATTTTTCTTTGAGTTAAGTTTAAGATTATACCAGAAAGAATTGAAATGCTGATAATTGAGGAGCCTCCATAACTTATAAATGGAAGAGTCATTCCAGTAGTTGGAAATAACCTTATATTTACTCCGATATGTATCATTGCTTGCATCAAAATTAGACTCGCACATCCAACTAAAATTAATTTTATTTTTTCTTCATTTTCAAAATAAACTTTTTTAAAAATTGAATAGATGAATATTAAAAACAATAATAAAATTAAAATTATGGCAATTACTCCAAACTCCTCTGATATAACTGAAATAACATAATCTGTGTGAGCCTCAGGAACTCTATTTTTTAAAGTTCCTTCTCCTATCCCTTTTCCAAAAAAACCACCACTAGTAATAGAGTCTATTGCTTTGTCTGATTGAAAATTGTGTGTACCAGTATCGTTGTCAAAAAAGGACAAAAGCCTGTTCTTAATATACTCAAATTTTGAAACAAAAAAAATCAAATATGATAATACAAAAATCAACGTTAAAAATAATATCGTCAAAAAAACAATATTTACACCTGAAGTAAAAACTAAAATTAACCAACTAAAGAAAACAAGAAGTGTTTGGCCAATATCTGGTTGAATTGCTAATAACAAAGCAATTAATAGTGTTATCAAAAAAGAAAGTAAATATTTAGTATAAATATTTCTATTTTTTTGGCTACTTAAAATTAAACTAACAAAAATTATTAAAAAAGGTTTTACTAGCTCTATAGGTTGAAATCTAGGCAATAAGTTTAAATCTATCCATCTTCTTGACCCTTTAACTTCAACACCAATTATTGGCACTAAAATTAAAAATATTAGTGAGATAAAAAAGATTATGTGGGAAAATTTAAGAAGAATTTCTTTATCCATTGAAGAAAGAGTAAAAATTACAATTATTCCTAATATAATAAAAGCTAAGTGCTTAAAAAAAAATGAATAATCATTTGTATCTAGTTTATCTGAAACAATTAAAGACGTCGAAACTAATGAAAAAAATAATCCTATAAAGAATAATAAAATAATCAAAGAAAAAATAAATTTATCTATATTTTTCCACCATTCATAATAAGATGTAAAAATAGATTTTTTAAATTCCATTTAAATATCTCTTAATTAATTGATTAAAATAAGATCCTCTTTCCTCAAAATTTTTAAAACTATCAAATGAAGCTGCGGAAGGACTAAAAAGAATTGTTTTATTTTGTACTTTTTGCTTTTTTATTTCTAAGAAAATTTTTTTTAAAGCCTCAGAAATATTATGAAAATTTTTAAATTTTATTTTGCCTTTTAGCTGTTGATTAAAAAAATTTTTATTCCTTCCATAAATGAAAGCCTTAATATTTTTAAAATATTTTTTTGGCAAAACAAACTTATCACCTTTTTTTGAAATACCACCAAGTAACCAATAAATATTAGGATTTACTTTTAATAATCCGATAGATGATGAAAAACTTGTCGATTTTGAATCATTAATAATTGTTAAATTTTTTTGCCTAAAAATAATTTGTTGTCGATATTTTAACCCTTTAAAATTTTTAATAGTTTTCACTAATAATTTATTCTTTGTTTTTAATTTTTTTAAAATTTCTAAAACAAATGATAAATTTTCTTTATTTGTTTCTGTTAAAAAATAATTATTATTAATTTTTTTCAAAAAAAGATTAATTCTTTGTGAATCAACTTTGACAATCTTGCTTTTAAACTTTCTAGATTTGAGCTCTTTTTTAATATAAAAATCTTTATTATTCACAAACGATAAATCTTCTTTTGATTGATTGGTGAGTAATTTAAATTTTGCTTTTATATAATTATTTAAATTTTTGTGTCTCTCAAGGTGATCGGGTGATATATTTAGTATTGTAGCATATCTAGATCTAAAAAACTTACTATACTCCAGTTGATATGAGGACGCCTCAATTATAAAAATTGTTTTTTTTTTTATCCTTTTTGCTGACAAAATTGGGTTTCCTATATTTCCAACTAATTTTACATCAAACTTTTGTTTGAATAAGATTTCATATAAAAGTTGGCAGGTAGTAGATTTTCCATTAGTCCCAGTAATTGTAATACATTTATTACGATAAAATGCATAAAAAATATCTAAATCAGAAAAAATTTTTTTTTGATTTCTTTTCAAAAATTTTGATAACTTGCATTTATTTATATCTATCCCTGGACTTAATATAATCCGATCAAATTGTGTTTTTAATATTTCTTTATAACTAATGATTTTTTTTTTTATATATGTAGGCTTATCTTTTATATAAAAATCATCAAATAAAAAAACATTGTTTTTATTCTTTAAAAATTTAAAAGTTGATAAACCAGTTTTCCCCAAACCATATACCAATATTTTTTTATTTAAAAAAAAATTAAAATTTATAGACATTATCTTAATTTAAGTGTTGCCAGACCAATTATTGCTAAAATTATTGAAATAATCCAAAATCTAATTACTACTGTTGACTCTGGCCAACCTTTCTTTTCAAAATGGTGATGTATTGGAGCCATTTTGAATATTCTTTTTCCAGTAAGTTTAAAAGAAATTACTTGAACCATTACTGAAACTGCCTCAAGAACAAAAAGGCCTCCAGTAATTGCCAAAACAATTTCATGCTTAGTTATTATGCCGACTGCACCTAAAGATCCTCCTAGCGACAAAGATCCTGTATCTCCCATAAAAATTTTTGCTGGTGGAGCATTAAACCACAGAAATCCTAAACATGAACCTATGATAGCGCCACAAAAAATTGAGATTTCTCCTGTTCCTTCAATATAAGGTATTTGAAGATAATCAGAAAACACAATATTTCCTGTAACATAACTAATAAAAGCAAAGCAAGAAGCAACTAATATAACTGGTACAGTGGCTAAACCATCTAGGCCGTCTGTAAGATTAACTGCATTAGATGAACCTACAATCACAAATACTGCGAAAGGAATAAAGAACCATCCAAGATTTATAATTAAATTTTTAAAAAATGGAAAATATAAATTAGTCATTTCTTTATATTCTGCAAAATAAACAAAAAAACTTATACCTGAAATTGCTAGTATAATTTGAAAAATTATCTTAAGTTTCGATGAAATTCCTGATGAGTTACTTTGCTTAATTTTTTTGTAGTCATCAAAAGCTCCTAATAGTCCAAAAGAAATTGCAATATATAAACAAAACAGAATATTAATATTTGATAAATCTCCCCAACATAATACTGACACAATAAGACCTAATAAAATAATCACACCTCCCATCGTTGGAGTACCAATCTTTTTAATAATGTGGTCCTCGGGTCCATCGTCACGAATAGGATTTAAAATTTTTTGACTAGAAAAAAATTTTATAAACGGATTTCCAATTATTAAAACTATGGCCAAAGACGTAAAAACAGATAAACCAGTTCTAAATGTCAAATATTTAAAAACGTTTAAAAAACTATAAGTATCTACAAAATTTAATAAAAATTGATATAGCATTAATTTAATCCTTTTAGATCTTCTACCATTAAATTCAATCCTGTCGCATTCGAGGCTTTAACCATCAAATAATCATTATTATTTAAATCATTCTTTATCAATTCAATAATTTGTGATTTAGTATTTAAAATTCTACCTTTTTTTGATTTTGAAAGTTTTTTAAATGTTGAAATAACATTATTTCCTTTCACATACACTTTATCAACTTTAGATTTATTAATTACGTGTGCAATTGATTTATGCAGTTTTTTTGAATGACTCCCGAGTTCCAACATATCACCAAGTAAAATATATTTTTTTGATTTATTCGTGTCTATTTTGTCAAAATTTAATATTGCAGATTTAAGAGACAATGGATTAGAATTATAACTCTCATCAATTAAGTTAATATATTTATTATCTATTCTTACCTTAGATAAATCTCCCCGACCTATGGGTGTTTTAAAATTTAAAAAAATACTTTTGTCTAATTTTAAAATATTTATAAAAATACTCATTACAGCTAAAGAAGCTAAAACATTATAAATATTATTTTGAAAGTTGTTAGAAATTAAAAAATATTTCTTTTGATTTTTAAATTTTATCTTGATTCTATATTTTCGACTCTCTTTTTTTATGTTTAGAAATTTAATATCTGCATTTTCACTTTTAATTCCAAAAGAAACTAAATTTAGATTTTTTTTAAATACTAGTTTTTTATGTAACTCGAAAAAATTATCATCTGCATTTAATATAACACTACCATTTATTTTAGTGTTATGAATTATTTCTGATTTGGCTAAAGCAATTTGATTAATATTTCTAAAATTTTTAACGTGGGCATAGTTTATATTTGTTATCACACTTACATCTGGTCCAATGATTTTAGATAAATAATCTATTTCACCTTTTTTATCCATTCCTACCTCTAAAACTCCATATTCATCTTTCTGGCTCAAATTAAATAGACTTAGGGGAACTCCATATTTATTGTTATAGGATTTTGGTGAAATACTCACTTTAGATATCTTTTTTAATGAATTTCCTAATAATTCTTTTAGAGTTGTCTTTCCACAACTACCAGTAATAGCAATTATTTTGGTGTTAATAGTTTTTCTTAAAATTTTTGAAGTATTTGTTAAAAATTTCAAGGTATCTTTTACTTTAATTTGCCTATTTTTACTCAAATCATTTTGAATTTTATTAACAATGGCTAACGAGGCTCCTTTTTTAAAGGATTGTTTTACGAATTTATTTCCATCGTTTTTTTTTCCTTTTATTGCAAAAAAAATATCGTTTTTTTTGATTTCTCTAGAGTTAATCCTTGCCTGTCTTAAAATTATAGAGGAGTGTAGATCTTTATTAGTTGATGATTCTTTGAGAATATTTAACTTTAAATCATCAGATAAATTATTATTCTTAATTTTAATTCCTTTAGAAATTATTTTTTTGTCAGAAAAATAAATTTTTCTTTTACCAATATATTGTATTTTTTCATGTCCCTTGCCTGCTACCAACAAAATATCACCTGTGTTCAATTTTTTGATTGCCTCTAAAATAGCTTTTGCTCTATCTGAAATCTCAATAACTTTTTTTCTTTTAATACCTTTTTTAATATCTCTCCTAATTTTATCAGGATTTTCATATCTTGGATTATCATCAGTAAGATATATCTCATCTGAATAATATTCAGCAATTTTTCCCATTTTTGATCTTTTATTTTGATCTCTATTCCCCCCACATCCAAATAATAAGATAATTTTTTTGTCTGGAAATTGTTCTTTTAAATTTAATAGACATGTTTTTAATGCCCCAGGGGTATGCGCGTAATCAAGAATTACTTTTGATTTATTTTTAATTTTTCCAATTTTTTCAAATCTTCCTTCAATAGAAGTTAATTTTGGAACAACTTTTATAATTTTTTTAAAGTCTAAATTACTTTTTAAAGCAGCAATTATTGCCATAATAACATTTTTTAACTGAATTCGTCCAATTAAATTTAAATTTACTTTTTTTATTGAATCTTTAAATTTAATTTTTAAAATTTGATTATCTCCATTATATTGATGTGATAAGATCTTAAATCTATTTTCATAACTATTCAGTGTATTTATTTTCAAACCTTTATTTTTTGCAATTTTTTTTATCTTTTTAAACTCAGGTATGTTTTTATCTGTTATTACATTGCCTTTAAGTTTTATTAGTTTTTTAAAAAGATAAAGTTTAGCGTTTAAATAATTTTTTAAATTTTTGTGATAATCTAAATGATCTTGTGATAAATTTGTAAATATTCCTGTAGTAAATTTTAAACCATCAAGTCTATTTTGTTGTAGCCCATGACTTGAAGCTTCCATTATAACGTTGTCAATCTTTTTAGTTTTAAGTTTATGTAATATCTCTGCTAATTGTAAAGGATTAATGGTTGTATTTGACAAATTATAATTTATAAAGTTTGATCTCACACCTAAAGTTCCTATCGAAGCAACTCTTTTTTTATTTAAATTAAGTATCTGATAATAAAAATTTACAATTGAAGATTTTCCATTTGTTCCTGTAACAGCAATCAAATTTTTTGGTTTATTTTTATGTATCTTAAATGATACTTCGGCAAGTAATTTTCTTACATTACTGGTGTGAATAAACACAATTCCTTTGATAAATTTTTTTGTTTTTTTTTCAGTGACAATGATTTTAGAGCCTTTTTCTATTGCGACAGGTATAAACTTATTGCCATCAGTAGTATTTCCTTTTATTGCGAAAAAAATATTATCTTTTTTTATTTCAGCGCTATTAAAAGAAATACCTGAAAAAAAAATTCCTCTAAACTTTTTATCGATATTTGGAATATAGTCCTTGAGTAACATTAATTAATTAATCTCACTATATTTTGTGGCTAAAATAGGCCCAATTTTTTCTATAATTTGACCAGTAACTTCAACAGCAGTCCAACCAGCTGTATTAAATGGTGTACCTTTAAATTTAATATTCGAGCCATCTCTATAATTATAAATATAATTCTCATTTGTTTTAGGTTCGTCTAGCATTACAGCTAAAACAAATTTTGGTTGGTTTGTTGGAAATACAGAAATAAAAGAATTTATTTTTTTATTGGTATAGTTGCCAGAAATGCTTTTTTGAGCTGTTCCTGTTTTACCTCCTACGTCATAACCAGTAATATTGGCAAGAGAAGCTGTTCCAGCTTTTGTTGCTACAATCTTTCTTAAAATAGGTAAAATTTTTTCTGAAACATCTTCATTTAAAATTTTTTTTCTTTTAACTTTTTTGCTTGATTTTACAAGTTTAGGTTTTATTTCATATCCGCCATTTACTATAATTGAATAAGCTTTGGCCAATTGGAGCAGTGTTGTGGTAATCCCATGACCAAATGAGGCTGTTGCTAATGGGCATTTTCCCCAAGTAAATTTAATCGGTCTACCAATTTCCTCTATATCAAATTTTGTTTGTCCAAGTACATCAATTTTCGATAAGAATGATCTAAATTTTCCCTCTCCTACTTTTTGACCAATTCTTACTGAGCCTATATTTCCTGAACGAATTAAAATCTGTTCAGCAGTCAAATTTGACGGAATCTCTTGATCATATTCCCTTATGGGAAATCCTGCACATTTTATTGATTTTGGTAAATTGATAAATTCAGTATCTGGTTTTATTATTTTCTCATTAAATGCAGCGGCAAGTGTAAAAGTTTTAAAAACTGAACCAAACTCATAAACACCTTTAGTTGCTCTATTTATAAAATTCTTATCAGTGATTCTTTCTCTTTTATTAGGATCAAAGTCAGGTAAAGAGACTAATGATATAACTTCACCATCATTCACATTCATTAATATTGCCGCACTTCCTTGAGCTCTAAATATTTCATTAAATTTAATTAGTTCCTCTCTGATAAGGTACTGAATATCAGTATCGACTGTGAGCTCTACTGAGTATTTTTCTTCTTTTAATTTTATATCTAATGATCTCTCCAGACCAGAAATGCCATTATTATTATCATCAATTTGTCCAATGATATGGCTGAATAAATTTCTTTGGGGGTAAAGTCTTGTTAAACTTTCTTCGGGTATTATTGACTTGTCTCCAAGATTCATAATTTTTTCATAATTTTCTTGTGAAATTTTCTTTTCAAACCAAAAAAATTTATTTTTGTTTAGTTTTTTTTCTAATTCATAAAAATTTTTGTTAGGGAAAATATATCGTAAATTAATTAATAATTTTTTTTTATCAATTACTTGTGCTGGATTAATTCCAATATTTATAGAACTTACAGTTTTAACAACATACTTTCCATTCCTATCAACTATGTCTGCTCTGTGTAATTTTTTTTGAAAATTGTTTTCTTTATTATCAGAATGTTTTACATTTCTTGATCCCAAATGTATTAGATGAATAGAAAAGATCGTAGAAATAACAAAAAAGATAAAAAAAATAAATGATATTCTGTTAAATCTTATATTTAGATTAGATCGATTTTTTTCATATTTAAACTCAAATTCAGCATCTTCAATTTCAAATTTTTTTTTCATTTAGATCAGTTTTTAATTTCTTACAATAATATTTTCTTTATCATGTATTAAAATTTTGATTTCATCCTTTTTTTTGAACTTTAAGTCCTCAATAAAAAATTTTGATTTCAGATCCATCAATTTTTTTCCAGAACTTAAATAGGTGTACTCTAATTTCAAATTATTAAATTCTTTTTTCAAAATCCTAATATTTTCTTTTATTGCAAAAATCTCATCATCCATTCTTTTTGATGAATTTTTAATAAAAGCAGTGAACAATATTAAGAATAAAATTAGGGATATAATTAGATATTTTTTCATAACTTATTACCCAAATTTTCTACCTCAATTAAATATCGAAATTTTTTTAAAATGTCAGTTTCAAATTCATAAATATTATCCTTTTTAATTGCATATCTTAATTTTGCAGACCTAGAGGGTATATTTTCCTTCAACTCCCTTGAAGATGGTGTTTTGGGTTTTTTTTCTTTTAATCTAAATAATGTGTCTGGCTGATCTATTTTTGGGATATATCTAGAAACACTTTTATTTTCTGACAAACTTTTAAGAAAATATTTCACAATCTTATCTTCTAGGGAATGAAATGTGACAACGGCAAGAATGCCGTCTTTTTTTAAAACCTTTGCGGCAATTACCAATCCATTGATCAATTCAGTTATTTCTTTATTTACAAAAATTCTTAAAGCTTGAAAAACTTTTGTTGCGTTATGGACTTTAAAATTTTTTCTTCTTTTTGTTTTTTCAATTATCTTTACCAAACCCTCGGTGTTGATTTCTCTTATTTTTCTTTCCTTAATTATATTTAAAGCAATTCTTTTTGATTCCTTTTCATCACCAAATAATTTAAAAATCTTTTCTAATTCATCAACATTAAGCTTGTTTATTACATCTTTTGCAGAAAAATCATTTAGGCCCATTTGCATATTCAAATCGCCAATAGAATTGAATGATAAGCCTTTTGAAGGGTCTTTAATTTGTGTGTATGAATAACCTAAATCAAAAATTATTCCTTTAACATTTTCATTTTTTATCTTTAAATCTTCTAATTGACTAAATTTTTTATTTTTAAATATAAATCTATCAGGATATTTACTTAAGATTTCATTGGCACTTTTTTCACTTTTTAAATCTCTGTCTATAGCTAATACCTTGGTATTTTTAAAACTAAGGATCTTTTTGACATAACCCCCTTGTCCAAATGTACAGTCTATAAATGTGCCACCATGTTGAGGGGTAATAATGCTAATTAATTCATTAAGCAGAACCGGATAGTGTTTTGCAGTATCCGTTTCCATGGTGGCATCCATTTATTTTTATGAAGACCATTAATTCTTTTGTCTTCTTAAAAATGCAGGTATTTCTAGATCATCATCAAGACTATCTTCATCAGAATTTAATAAATTTTCTGAACTAGAATTTTGGCCATCTGTACTAAATAAATCAGGACCATCGGCTTCAACTCCAAATTCTTTCAAATCGTTAGATAATGATTGATCTATTTCTGTTGTCTCAATTGCCTCTTGAGAAAACGACACTTCATTTTGATTTGAAACATTTTCAACTATATTTTCTGCCTCTTGATTTTTTAACAACTCTTCATGATACTGATTATTAATATCACTTACAGACTCATTAAAACTTTCTTGAGTAATTTCATTTTCAAGTTTAAGTGCGTTGGCTCCATGTGAAACTGGTGTCGAGTTGGCACTTGAGAAGTTAAAAGATCCTGTTGAGCTGAGATTTGAAAAATCAGAGTAACCTGGGTTACGATTTTGAATACGATGAACCATATTGATTACTGATTTTGTTTCAGGCTGTTGACCATCTAAAGATGTTGCAACAATCGAAACTCTAATTTTTCCCTCAAGTGAAGGGTCGGTTATTGCTCCAATTATTACTTCCGCATCAGCTTCAACCTCTGATCTTATTTTATTTACAACTTCATCAACCTCGAACAACTTAAGATCCTTGCCACCAGTTATATTTACCAACAGTCCTTTTGCACCTTTTAAAGTATAATCATCAATTAAAGGATTGCTAATTGCCATTTCAGTAGCTTTCATCGCCCTACCATCTCCATCTGCTTCTCCAGTACCCATCATAGCTTTACCCATAGAAGCCATTACAGTTTCTACATCAGCAAAGTCCAGATTTATGATGCCAGGTCTTACCATTAAATCCGTAACACTCTGTACACCATGCATTAGAACGTTATTTGAAAGATTAAAAGATTCTTCAAATGTTGTCTGTTCATTAGCAATCTTAAATAAGTTTTGATTAGGAATAACTATAATTGTATCAACGTGTTTTCTTAGTTCTTCAAGACCAATCTGTGCTCTTCTCATTCTAGATGGACCTTCATATAGAAAGGGGAGTGTAACAACCCCAACCGTCAATATATTCAATTCTTTTGCTGCTCTAGCTATAACATGGGCTGCACCCGTTCCTGTGCCACCTCCCATTCCAGCAGCAATAAAAACCATATTTGCTCCTTGTAAGATATTCACTATTTCATTTAAAGATTCATCAGCTGCTGCTTGACCAATATCAATTTTTGCACCAGCACCTAAACCTTTTGTTAAATTTAAACCAATTTGAATTTTTGATTTGGCTTTACTGTGTTTCAGATCTTGTGCATCAGTATTTACTGCAATAAATTCAACTCCTTGCATTCCATTTTCTATCATTTCATTTATCGCGTTTCCTCCAGCACCTCCAACTCCCATTACTAGAAGTCTTGGTTGCAATTCTTTTATTTCTGGTGTTTTAAAGTTAATAGTCATCTTGTTTTCCCCCGTTATTTATTAAGTTGATGCTCCCATTTAAGGCTTGCACGATTAATATTTGCTTTTTTTCTTGCACTTACCTTAAATTTTTCAAAATTGGTTGGTTCCCATATTTGAAATGTTTTACCTTGACCAACAAATAACATTCTGTTTTTAATTTTTGCATGCTTTAAAAGTTTTGGTGTAAGTGAAATTCTTCCTTCGCTATCGAATTGTAAATTAATACTTTCAGACAAAATTGATGTAGCAAAAAAATCTCTTTTTTCCTCAAATGGGTTAAGTGAGTCAATTGCATTAGAAATTTTCTCTATTCTATCTTGGGGCCATGCTTCCAAAGAATGATTATTAAATGATGGATAACAAATTACTCCATTATATCCTAAGTTAGATAAATATGATCTGAAACTTGCAGGCACTGACACCCTCCCTTTTTTGTCCAATTTGTTTTCGTAGGTCGATAAAAACATAAACCATAAAATCCTTTATCCCTTTATAATTGGGAATTTATGGGATATTATGGGTTTTTTTTGATACTGTCAATACATACAATTTATAGCTGCATCAGTATAAATTAGCTAAAAAAAATGAGTTTATGGGCAAAAATCTAAAATATTAAAATTTTGGAAAATAAGCCAGATGAACTATAAGCCGGGTTCTGTCATTTAAACTTGTCATTTGTCTAGGCTTAAGATCGCTCTTAAGCTCAAGCAACTAACCCTGATGACTAGCCAAGGATGGCTTTTAGCTTTTACACAGTGTCATCTCT
>MDTB01068603.1_pt1 | contig 16203 bp, 14 predicted proteins | sample 811161 | NCBI WGS metagenome assembly MDTB01 (sample SAMN05326650, study PRJNA326480) | marine metagenome | isolation source: seawater | place: Mediterranean Sea | collected 2009 | reverse complement strand
GACGATGTGTTGCTCTAGGGTCGAATGACCGTGAACGCGAAAATACTCGGTAAAAAGTAAATCAGGTGCGCCATATTTCCCTAAAAGACGCATAAAAGGCAACGTCGTCACATCCTGCATGGGTGCGAGCGCGGTCCATGGTTGCTCGGGCAGGGGCATCATAAGTTCAAGAACCTTGTTCCAGAATTTTAGCTAATATTTCCGTCATATCATCGACTGTATCAATCACAGCTTGGGTAACATAGATCGGCTTACTCGAAGCGAGTGCCATAACGATGGAGTCGCTGGGACGGGCATCAACTTCGATAATTTTATGACCTAGCTCATTTTCCATTGAAAGGATAATTCGAGCGAAGAAAGTGCCTTCGTCAACGTGGTTAATCACGATACGTTCGACCTCAGCGCCGAGTCCGTCTAACATCGTGAGCATTAAGTCGTGCGTCATTGGACGATCGGCTTTCACTTCGTCCACCGCGCGCTGGATCGCATCGCCGATACCTTGATCCACATAGATAACGAATGTTTTTGCCTCATCACCAAGGAAGACAGCGCAACCACTTGAAGTGGGCATAACGCCTTTTACTAGAACTGGAACAACCTGGTTATCCATAACTCCTTTATAGCCCTGGAAGATTCGAAGGTAAGTCGCTACCGCCTCCAGGCATATCACCCATTTTCGATTTCATAGCTTTCATCATTTTACGCCCTTTACCACCACGCATCATTTTCATCATTTTTTGCATTTGGGTAAACTGTTTAATTAGGGCATTAACATCGCGCACCTGCACGCCAGAACCGTTGGCGATTCGCTTCAAGCGACTCCCACGCAAAAGTCGGGGTGTACGGCGCTCTTGCACAGTCATGGATAGGATGATGGCTTCAGTGCGTGCCATTTTCTTTTCCTCATCGTTACCGACTTCAACGCCGCTCATGCCAGGCATCATGCCGACAAGCGACCCGAGGGAGCCCATCTTTTTGACCTGTTGCATCTGCGAGAGGAAGTCTTCAAGGTTGAAATCTGCCTTGCGCATCTTTTCCGCCATGCGTTCGGCTTCATCTTGGTCAATATTATCTTGGGCTTTCTCGACTAGAGAGACGACATCACCCATTCCGAGGATACGGGAGGCCATTCGGTCGGGGTAGAAAATATCAAACTCATCAGACTTCTCACCCGTACCAATGAACTTTATAGGCACGTTTGAGATCGACTTCATCGATAAGGCAGCACCACCTCGGGCATCGCCGTCGAGCTTGGTAAGAATCATACCGCTGCAGTTTACCGCTTCATGGAAGTGCTTCGCTACATTGACCGCTTCCTGCCCTAATGCGGCGTCTGCAACTAAAAGAATCTCGTCGGGCTGGACGGCATCTTTAAGGCGCTTGATTTCATCGATCAACTCTTCGTCGATTTGCAGGCGGCCAGCAGTATCGAAAATGATGAGATTGGCATCAGCATTTTTAGCTGCTTCGAGACCACGCAGGCCAATTTTGACGATGTCCTTCTCTTCACGGTCGCCGTAAAAGTTTGCCCCTTCGCTCTTGGCCAGCATTTCAAGCTGATCGATAGCGGCTGGTCGATACAAGTCGCATGCCACTAAGCTTGGTCGGTATTCTTTTTTCTTCTTAAGGTAGCGAGCTAGTTTACCGCTACTAGTGGTCTTACCTGAGCCGTGGAGGCCCACCATCATTATCCTAAGTGGCTTCTTATCCTCCAGTTCAGTGGCACCTTCACCGAGTAATTTGACCAATTCGTCATGAATAATTTTAATGACCTGCTGTCCTGGAGTGACGGACTTGAGCACTTCCTGCCCAAGGCACTGCTCTTTGACCGAGACGACGAATTCACGTGCCACTTTAAAGTGCACGTCTGCTGAGAGGAGCGCCTGACGCACTTCCTTCAACGCATCGGCCATGTTATCTTCGCTAAGTTTACCAACACCACGCAAATTACGTAGCGCGCTGCCTAACTTATCTGTTAAATTTTCTAACATAGTTATCCTGCCTATTATACCTAGGTAGCCATTTTATAACTGACAATGTGAAAGTGATTTAGGGGTGATTCTGTGAGATCAGCCCCACCAACAAAAAAGTCCCGTTCTGGACAGGACAGGACTTTATTTAAAATCTTTATATGACAATTATTTATTCTTTTCGTCTTCCTCATCCTCTGGTGGAGCGGTGGTTTCTTCGTATTCTTCTTCCTCCTCTTCCTCGTCCCACTTCATGGTGTCGTCTTCCTCAATTTTCTCATCAACGGCATTGCCCGCATCAACATCAGCTAGATCTTTTTCGAGTTCATCGTCTTCTGACTTAGGCTTAGCATCCTCGTCTTCATCGAGTTCAAAACCTTCAGGCACATACTCGAGGATCGCTGTCAGTTCAGTGAAAAAGTGAGAAGCACGGCCTTCCATAAAGTCAGCGTTCTGGGCCTCACGGATCTCTTCCTCGAGTTCTTCGACAGTCAGATTCTGCGTGAAGTCGATCACATCATTGAGCATTTTAACTCGAAGTTTAGTGATGTGGTCGAGCAGATCTGCATAAGGACCCTTTTCTTCATCTAGCACATCAGGTAAGGCGAATAGGGGATCTTCACTTTCTAGAACGCTGTCTTGGACGCGCTTGAGGTGAATGGCTTTGTCCTTCTCTACATTATCGATCCCGAATGAGTAAAATGCATCATCAACTAGTTCGTTTTGTAGACCGTAATCACTAAGCGGCTCTAACAAATCGATCAAATGCTGAAACTGGCGTGGGTCAATGATGCCAAGGCAATCGACATCCCAATGAACGGGATCACTAATCTCGTGAATCCACCAGTTCATATCTTCGCCTAAGCGGGCATTGCACCATGTAAGTTTGGTAGTAGGTTTCGACATATAATAGGTGATCGCTCTTTATTTCTTAGGTATTTACTCTTTATGAGCAATATACTTTATAACTGGTAAAAACTTCGTATAACCCTTTGTAAAGTGCTTTGTCAGAATATTTTTAATTGTTTTACTTAAAGTATCTGTTAGCTCCCAATTCTTCACCAAGTTAAATAGTTATGGGATTTATCTACGAAAATATAGTGCGTCCGGTTTTATTCAAAATGGGGCCTGAGCAGGCACATGATCGCGGTCGTAGCGCGTTAATGACAATGGGGGCATTGCCCACATTGTGTAAACTGGTGCGTAAGTATAACCAAGTCTGCGAAGACAAACCGGTAAAGCTATTTGGACTAGAGTTTCCCAACCGTGTCGGTCTCGCTGCGGGAATGGATAAAGACGGCGAGTATCCCCGTGCGATCGAGGCCCTAGGCTTTGGCCACGCCGAAGTTGGCACAGTGACACCAGAAGGACAGTCAGGTAATCCAAGACCTAGACTTTTTCGCTACCCAAAAGATAAAGCGCTTATCAACCGTATGGGCTTTAACAACAAAGGATCTGTAGCGATGCTCAACGCGCTCTCAAAGAATTACCCTAAGGGTAGACGTAAAATGCCCGTAGGCGTTAATATTGGTAAAGCTAAAAACACGCCACTAGAGGAGGCCGTGAATGATTATTTAGCTAGTTTTCGTACACTGGCGGATCAGGCCGATTATTTCACAATCAACATCAGTAGCCCAAATACACAAGGTCTTCGCGAGCTCCAAGGCGCAGTCTATCTGCGCGACCTGCTGCTAACGATCCGTAACGAGAATCTGACACAGGCGAAGAAGCTAGGCCGTGAACCACACCCTTTACTGCTTAAAATTGCGCCCGATCTGACTTTTAACGAACTGGACGAAATCTTAGGTGTACTTTTAGAACTCAAATACGACGGTATTATTGCTACAAATACGACGATCCAACGCCCGTCGAGCTTGACTAGCGCTGAGACGGGTGGTCTTAGCGGCGGGGAGTTTATCCGCAAACGCTCAAATGATGTAATTAAATATATCCACAAATCGACCGAGGGCAAATTGCCGATCATCGGCGTCGGCGGCGTTGACTCTGTCGAAGCCGCGGGCGAGAAAATTGACTCGGGTGCCTCGATGATACAGGTTTACACTGGTTGGGTCTATCGCGGTCCATTTTTCGCGCGCGAATTAGCACATGCGCTCAAATCTAAGGGCGAAGACTGGATCTAGCACAGTAATGCCTCCCCGAGGTAAGCACTGACGCATTCAAGTCTAATGCAACGCCCAAAGGATGATTTCGACTAACTAAATGCTGTGAATCGCCTTACCGTCGACCGCGAGAGCAGCTTCTTTCATGGCTTCGCTCAAAGTCGGGTGCGCATGGATGGTACGACCTAAATCTTCGGCGCTACCTCCATATTCCATATGCGTGACGGCAGAGGCAATTAGCTCTGAACCACTCTTGGCAATGACTTGCACGCCGAGAATCTTATCTGTCTTCCTGCAAGCAGTGACTTTAACAAAGCCGTCAGTCGCATCTGTAGCAATGGCACGGCCATTTCCCGCCAAGTTAAACTTGCCAGACTTAAAATCGATACCTGCATCTTTGAGCGCAGCCTCAGTTTGGCCTACACTAGCAATCTCTGGTTCGGTATAGATAACATTGGGGATAACATTATAATTTACATGCCCTGCCTGGCCAGCGATTCGTTCCACACAGGCCACACCTTCTTCCTCCGCCTTGTGGGCAAGCATAGGACCAGGGATGACGTCGCCAATAGCATAGATGCCGTTAGCCGTGGTCTTGTAATGTGTGTCCACAGGAATGCGACCCTTATCATCAGTTTCGATACCAACAACCTCGAGTCCTAGTCGATCTGTATATGGCTTACGACCCACCGCGACGAGAACCTTGTTCGTCTCAAACTCTATTTCCTTGCCATCTTTTTCAGCTATTAAGACCGACTTGCCTTTCGACTTTCTAAGCCCCGTGACTTTTGTCTTTAAATGAAAATTGAGCCCCTGCTTTTTAAAGAGACGCTCAGCTATTTTTGAAACATCCTTATCAAAGCTAGAAGCGATCGCAGGTAAGAATTCAATCACATCAACCTGTGAGCCGAGGCGCGCCCATACGGACCCGAGTTCAAGACCGATGGCACCTGCGCCGACAACAGCTAGCTTTTCAGGCACCCTATCAAAGGCGATGGCTTGGTCGCTGTTGACGACGGTTTCACCATCGAATTCAAGGAAAGGTAGTTCGATAGTGGCTGAGCCTGTTGCAATGATAATATTCTTACCTGTAATTACAGTCTCGTCGCTCTTTTCCTTGATTCGCACCTTGCGGTCGCCTGCAAGCATACCAAGTCCTCTGAAAACCTTGATCTTATTTGCCTTCATCAAGTGCTGGACGCCGCCCCTTAACTGGTCGACCGTTCTCGACTTCTTAGCCATAAGCTTCTCAATGCTTATTGAGAGATTTGTGAGATCGATACCGTGCGCTTCTGCTCCATAGCCTGTAAAGTGATACATCTCTGTTGAATGAAGAAGCGCCTTACTCGGGATGCAACCAACATTCAAACAAGTGCCGCCAAGATTTTCGTCCTTCTCGATGATAGCAGTTTTAAGACCGAGTTGTGCGCCCCGAATCGCCGCGACGTAACCGCCGGGACCTGAACCAATGATAATAAGATCGAATGTGTTTCCTTCAGACATGATAAATGGAAAGTTTTGAAAAAGTTAGATGTCAAATAAGAGTCGAGCCGGATCTTCGATCGCTTCCTTGACTTTCACGAGAAAGGTGACGGCTTCTTTGCCGTCAATCAGGCGATGATCATAGCTGAGCGCGAGATACATCATAGGGCGTGCCACAATCTCGCCATTAATGACGACAGCACGCTCAGTAATATTGTGCAGTCCGAGAATAGCAGGCTGTGGGTGATTGACAATGGGCGTGCTGAGCATTGAGCCGTAAACACCACCGTTAGAAATGGTAAAAACACCGCCTTCAAGATCACTCATTTGCATCTTACCATCACGGGCAGCTTTCGAAAAGCCGATGATATCACCCTCTATATCGGCAAAGCCCTTTTGATCGCAGTCGCGAAGCACGGGCACCATAAGCCCCTTGTCAGTACCAACGGCGACACCAATGTCATAAAAGTGCTGGGTGACGACTTCGTCTCCTTCTATGCGTGCGTTGACTTGCGGAACAGCTTTGAGAGCGTGGGTCACAGCTTTGGTGAAGAAGGACATGAAGCCAAGCTTAAGGCCGTGGCGTTCGACGAATCTATCTTGATTTTCTTTTCGCAGTTTAATCACCGCACTCATATCGACTTCGTTAAAGGTCGTAAGCATGGCGGCTTCTTTTGTTGCGGCGACCAGGCGCTCGGCGATTTTGCGGCGGAGCGGTGACATCTTTTTACGAATCTCACGTTCGCCTTGCGGGACAGCGGCTTGCGCTAATTTATTAATCTTCTCTGGATCGGGGGAGGGCGAAGTAGTTGCAGGAGTGGCAGCTACTGGATTACTCGATGCATTGATGATATCGCTTTTCGTCACACGACCATCTTTACCGCTGCCAGAAATGCTAACAGTGTCGACGCCTGTTTCTTCGGCAACTTTGCGAGCAGCAGGTGAGAGTGTGGTCGCTAAATCTACCTTAGATTCGACCAGATCCCCTGCAGTTGCAGCGGGTGTGTTCGCCTCAACCAAAACAGGAACTACTTCAGGCATACTAGCTACTTCTTTTGTAGACGTTTCTGCCGCACTCTCGTCAATCAAAGCAACGACTTGGCCAATATCGACCTCTTCGTCAGCCACGACTTGAATCGAAATTACACCTGCGACTTCGGCAGCACCTTCAGAGGTGATTTTATCAGTTTCTAGCTCGTAGAGAATTTGTTCTTTTTTAACGTAGTCGCCGTCTTTAACGTGCCAAGCGGCAAGGATGCCGCTGCTGATGGATTCACCCATTGCGGGTATTTTTACTTCGGTAGCCATAGTTGGAAATTTAGAATTGGAAATTTTAGCTTTGTGACTGTCACAGCGACAACCATCAAACAGCGAATGCGTGTTCAATGAGTTTCTTCTGCTCATGACGGTGGCGGGCAAGCGAGCCGACTGCTGGGCTAGCAGATTCCTTGCGACCTGCATAGTTGGGCAAGCTACCGAGTGTTTCCATAAGCTGAGGCGCGATAAAGCTCCAGCCACCCATGTTCTTAGGTTCCTCCTGACACCATACGATGCTCTGAGCATTCGGATAATTGGCTACGATACTTTTAAGCAGATTTGTATTTAGCGGATAAAACTGCTCTATGCGAATGATCGCGGTGTCTTGGACTTTGGATTCTTCCCGGTGCGAGCTAAGATCGTAATAGAGCTTACCTGAGCAGAAAATGATGCGCTTGGCTGTCTTGCGGTTGACTGTTGCATCGTCGAGGATGGACCAGAATTCGTTTTCGGTAAAGTTTTCGACTTTGGAAACGCATTCGCGGTGGCGCAACAGACTCTTGGGCGACATGATGATCAACGGTTTCTTAAACTCGCGCTTCATCTGACGACGTAATAAATGGAAATACTGAGCAGGCGTTGTCACGTTGCAGACCTGGATATTATTTTCCGCGCAGGACTGGAGGAATCGTTCGAGACGCGCGGAAGAGTGCTCGGGTCCCTGACCTTCGTAGCCATGTGGCAGTAGCATGACGAGCCCACTGGGACGACCCCATTTTGACTCACTACTCGTAATAAATTGATCGATGATTACCTGCGCACCATTTACAAAGTCTCCAAACTGCGCCTCCCATATGCAGAGCATTTTCGGGTAATCAAGCGAGTAACCGTAATCGAAACCGAGCACAGCCGCCTCGGATAGGAGCGAATTATGAACACAGAATTGAGCTTGGTCCTTTTCTAGGTCGAGTAGGGGAACATATTTTTCGCGCGTCTGATTATCATAAAGTACGGAGTGGCGATGGCTGAAGGTGCCGCGCTCGCAATCCTGCCCGCTTAAGCGCACTGGTGTGCCGTCTATTAGTAAACTGCCGAAAGCGAGTGCTTCGCCCATACCCCAGTCGATACCAGTGTTTTCCTTAAACGCTTTCAGCTTGGTATTGAGCTGTCGTATGATTTTTTTGTTTGCGTGAAAGTCCTCGGGCACATGCGCGAGTTGCTCTGCGATCATTTCCAGCTGCTTTTTAGGAAAGCGAGTATCGAAGCTTTTGAAATTGTAGGGCGGCTGTTTCTTTGCGTTTGATTCAGCAAAGGGATCGGAGGCGGTATCTTCACTCGCTTTCACCGAGTCGAAAGCAGTTTCCAGCTTTTTCTGGTAATTTGTTTCAATGTCCTTGATCTCGCTTTCTGTGAACTCGCCACTCGCGACGAGGCGTTGAGCAAGAGAGCGACCAATGAGGGGCATCTCAGAGATCGTCTTGTAGAGTAAGGGCTGGGTAAAGGCGGGTTCGTCAGATTCGTTATGCCCGTGCTTGCGCCAGCAATACATATCGATCACTACATCGCAGCCGAAGGCCTGACGATAGTCGAAGGCAGCCTCAACCGCCGCAATCACGGCAAGCGGGTCGTTACCGTTGACGTGAAAAATTGGCGCTTCGACGATCTTGGCCACGTCGGTGCAATAGCGACTCGAACGCGCGTCGGAGGGATCAGTGGTGAAACCGATCTGGTTATTAATGACTAAGTGGATAGTACCGCCAGTGCGGTAGCCCTTGAGTTGGGAAAAATTAAATACCTCGGCCACGACACCTTGGCCTGCGATAGCTGCATCTCCATGGATGAGGATCGGTAGCACTTGCTTCCGATCAAGGTCTCCACGGATACGTTGACGCGCGCGTGTTTTACCTTCAACGACAGGATTGACTGCCTCGAGGTGGCTAGGATTAGCAGCAAGACGAATATCGACTTCATGCCCATCGGAAGTGCTGCGCTTAGTCTCGAATCCAAGGTGATATTTCACATCGCCATCACCATAAATGGTATCAGGCACATAGTTTTCGGAAAACTCGCGTAGAATATACTCTAAAGATTTGCCGAGAAAGTTGGCTAATACATTGAGACGGCCACGGTGAGCCATGCCCATTACAATTTCATCAACTCCGTTTTTACTGCAACGCTCTAGGATACTCTCCAAGCATGCGATCAGAGTCTCGCCGCCCTCGAGTGAGAAGCGTTTCTGACCAACGTAGCGAGTCTGAAGGAAATTTTCAAAGTCCTCAGCTTGCATAATTGTACTGAGGATACGGTGCTTTTCTTCCTTGGTGAATCGAGGAATGAAACATTCGGGCTCGATCCGGGCCTGAATCCAACGGCGCTTGGGTGTCTCTTGGATATGAATATACTCCGCGCCTATCGTATGGCAGTAGGTTTTCTCCAGTCGCTCGATTAACTCGCGTAGTGTCATCTCGATGCCGCCAAGGTAATTACCAGTATGGAAGACCAAATCGAGGTCAGACTCTTCAAAGCCTAATCGCTCCAGTGTTAGACGCGGGTTAGTGGGAGCATCCTTGGTTAAAGGGTTAAAGGCTGCAATTGTATGCCCAATAGAACGATAAGCGTAAATCAGACCTATAGCGCGGGCCTGCCGAGTCGCATCATTATCCGCGGAGGTAGGCGTAACGCTGGCGATGTCCGACTCATTGTAATGCTCTTCACTAGCTAAGGTAAACCCCGTAAAAAAAGCTCGCCATTCCTCATCAAGATTTTCGGGGCCTGTGCGCCAGATCTCGTATTTTTCGTCGATCAAATCAGCATTCCAGCGATTTGCGATTGTTGAGTGATTCATGGATTTGGGGTGAGCAGGATTGAATGATCATCGTTAAGATATACTTATTAGCAATGCAAATCATTACGCTAGAAATGATTTATTATTCAATATGCTTATACTGGGACTGTAAATTGAATTGGACTTGAATGGGTTTTATCTTGATGTGAAGGTTTTAGGGCCAATGATATTGATGATTCTTACTTAAATAATACTAGATCTTTTGGACCTCTAGCTACGTTCAAGCGACATTATGCGAGCAAAGTTTGCCCCAAATAGACAGTCTAACTCAGTCACGTTAAGACCAGACTCTTCGCGAATCGTCCTGATATATCTAAGCATCTCAGGGCTCTTTTCGAGTTGAGGAAAGACACGTAGAGGGTAATCGGACCCAAAGAGTAATTTATCGATACCGACGAGTTCGACCATATTCCTAAAAATGTCCATGTCGTAGAGGAGGGGACTTGCCGCACAGTCGTAGTAAACGTTTTCGAGAGACTTACGCAGCTTTGGGTTCTGCTCAAAAAAGGCTAGCCCTCCGCCCCAGTGCGCAAGAATCAGTTTTAAATCAGGCTCAGCCTCAGTCAGACTAACAAAGTCCTGCAGAGGAGTCGGAACCGATCCGGGATGATCGTGTCCGGCAGCTTCCGTCGCATGGCAATTAATCGGCCACTCGTTCTCGACGCACCATCTTGCCATTGCTCGCCAATGCGATTTAGCCGTATCAAAATCTTGAACTCCTAAGTGTAATTCTCCCGCGCCTCGAAAACCCAGATCCTTAGCGGTTTCAAGTTGATCGATAACGTTCTCGTTTGGATAAATTGCAGCAAAACCAATCAAGCGCTCAGGTGCTGCCTGCATCCATTTAGCCATCGCTTCATTATGCCATCGGCAACTTGACTCATGTTCCCAATACCAACCGAGGAGCACCGCCTGATCAACGCAGGCCAGATCCATCGAGACGAGCATCGAGTCCAGATCACTCCAGCCTTGAATGCTAGGGCGATCGACTGGGGCAACAAGATCCGCCCAATGTGATTCTCTCTGCTCCTTAGCCCAATCACGTGGGTTGGTCACGAGCTCGCCAGGATAGGCGTGCGTATGGCAGTCGATGATCATAGCGTTTAGGGTTGATAATCGAAGCATCTGGGCTTGCAAGCTCAGACGCTTCGACAAATACAACAACATTTGCATACCAAGCAAAACTAATTACCAATCAGTCCAGATGCCTGAACTTGCCGAAGTCGAATATTATCGTAAACAATGGCAACCGGCTATCTCGCAGACTATCACAGGCGTCTACCTCAACGCCACTAAGCGAGTATTCCGTGGCATCGATTCGCAAGCACTTCGGCGTGACCTCGTTGGCGAGGTATTCACCGATTCCTCGAGTCACGGCAAAAAGCTGTGCTTTCGCTTTGGCACTAAGCACTGGCTCGGCGTCCATTTGGGTATGACAGGCAAGACGCATATCCTTAAGCCTGGCGAAACGACCGATAAGCACGACCATCTAGTGCTTCACATGAGCAGCGGCGCTTCGCTGGTATTTACCGATCCGCGGATGTTCGGACGTATACTTTACTCCAATACTAAAAATAAACCTTCTTGGTGGGCGATGCTACCGCCCGAAATCTTATCGTCTGATTTTACTCTAGAATATGTTAGCCGCTTTTTAAAACGTCGAAGCAAGTCGCCGATCAAAGCCGTGCTACTCATGCAAGAGACTTTCCCTGGAGTGGGCAACTGGATGGCAGATGAAATACTATGGCGAAGTCGCATACACCCAAAAAGTAAAGCCGGAAACTTAAGCACGCATAAGCTCAAGGAGCTCTATCATCGCATACGTGAAGTTAGCAGTGATGCACTTAAAGTGATTGGCACTGACTGGAGCACCCCGCCAGACCACTGGCTATTTAACCACCGCTGGAAGAACGGCGGTATGTGCCCACAAACAGGGGCACCACTCAAACGCGAACAAATCGGAGGCCGTACTACTTGCTGGTCGCCCAAGTGGCAAAGTCTGTAATTTTTTTACTAGGTCAGAGCGCTTGTCGGAACCGCTACAAAACTAATGCGATAGTGCAAGAAGATTGCCCAACATGCGCATACAGCAGAAACTACATTTAACTCATTTTTTGTTCGCACCTAACTCAACTGCTTCTCCACAATCAAAAGCGTGGGTTCATCTGAGCAGTCTAAACCAAACCTCTACCTCGTCGGCTTCATGGGCGTGGGTAAATCAGCGCTAGGTCGCAAGGCAGCACGTGAGCTGGGCATGCGCTTTATTGACTCTGACCATCAGATCGAGAAGGAGCAGGGCAAAAAGATTTCTGAAATTTTCGTAGACGAAGGGGAGTCGTATTTCCGAAATTTAGAGCGTCAATTTATCGAAAGTGGACACCCAGAGATGGGATGCATCGTCTCCTGTGGCGGTGGGCTCGTTGTAGAACCTGGCATGAAGGAGTTACTCAAGCAAAAGGGAGTCGTGATTTGCCTTTTCGCTTCGGCTGAAAGTATCATAGAGCGCACGAATCGAAATAAGAACCGGCCTCTTCTCAATGTAGATGATCCTGCGGCTAAAGTCCGTGCGCTCCTCAAAGAGCGCGAACCAATTTACATGGACTCGGGCGCGTGCATCACAACCGAAGGTAGAACGATTCCTGAGGTCGTTCGCCACATGATCCGCACCTATGAAGCCAATAAGCGATCCTTCCGGAAATAGTTCTGGTGGATTAAGTCCTGCCTTCGAGGCTACATAAAAAACGCTTGTAGGCTATGCTCTAAACTAACTTTCCTCGATCCATGCGGCTTCCATCAGCTTGACTAAATCTTCAGGCGGGCGCTGACCTTTACCACTACGGTCCATGAAGCCATGGCTAGAATGTCCAATCGCTAGTAACTCGTCGCCACGGCGCACTTCATAATCAAAGTGTATGCGCGCACGGGGCTTCTTTTTCATAAAAAGGTGAATCTCTAATTGGTCATCAAAGCGGGCAGGGCTCATATATTCTGCACTAACAGTAAGAACAGGCAGGAATAGGCCACGTGTTTCGATCTCACTATAAGGCATGCCGATTTCGTCGAGCATCAGTATACGTGCTGTCTCAAACCATACAAGATAGTTACTGTGATAGACCACATCCATGCGGTCAGTTTCGGCATAACGAACGCGGATTTTTGATATACAGTGAATCACTATGAATTAGGTTTCAGAAATTAAAAATTAGGAATGACTACAAGAATTAATCAATGGCGGTAAGGAAATTATAACTCTAATAATTTGATCGCTTGTCCAAGTTCGGTCAAAGACCCAAATACTACATCAGCGCCTGCCTCCATGAGCTCCTCGAGACTGTGAGCACCAGTGGTGACGCAATAGCAGGTGAGTCCGGCATTTTGCGCGACAGCAATATCTGTGGGCGAGTCGCCGATGATAATTGAACCCTCTGCGGGAACTTCAATTTTGTCGAGCACGTGCTGGGTGAGTGCTAGCTGTGGCTTGTGCCACTGCGTGTCCGCGCCGCCAATACAAATGGGAATGTATTTCGCAAAACCCGCATAGCGACTGACTTTGCGTGCGGTGTCGCCGTGTTTGTTAGTAAAGATCACTTGCGGGATACGGGCTTTATAGACTCGCTCAATTAGCTCTATACCTCCTGCCAGAAGGATCAGGCCGTCGAACATGATTTCGGGGAAACGCTTCCGGAAGGCCTTGCAGGCCTCATCCATGCGCTCGGCCTCCACGAAAAGTCCCATTGTCGCAGCCATAACGCCGCCGAGACTACGCCGAATCGCATCATCGTCTGGCTGAGGATAGCCCATCTTGACGATGACCTCACGGTAGCAGAGGGTAATGGCAGCCGTTTGGTCGATCAATGTGCCGTCCAGATCCCAAAGGATCGCAGTAGGGCGGGGAAGCTGTGTTATTGAGTTAGAATTCATTTAGGTCGATCCAGTCCAAAGAGTTTTTCGCCAAGTTCATGGAGGTCCTTATAAATGTAATCGGATACGATGCATTCGGACAACTCTTCTGCACTGTGACTGCCCGTCGCCACAAGGTGGCAAGCGATACAACCAGCTTCCGCTGCAGCGAGATCGTAAGGCGAGTCGCCGATCATTAATGCTTCCTCTGAGGCACAATCCATTTGCTCTAGTGCATGGGCAGTAAAGAGCGGATCAGGTTTTCGGTAGGGGCAGTCTGGATCTCCAGTGCCAATAATTACATCGAACCATTGATCAAGCCCGAGGTGTGCGATTACTGAGCGCGTATGACTTGCATATTTGTTAGTAAACACACCGAGCTTATCACCGCGTTTTTTCAAATTCTCCAGTAGCCAATCTACACCTGGCAGTGTGAAAACATCGTCGAAGATGATTTCCTCAAAATGTTTGCGGAAAAGTGGTTCAGCGACTGTAACCTTATCATCGCCGCAGAGTTTACTCAAAGTGATCGGTACCGAACCGCCGACAGTCGCACGCACCTTAGCATAATCGCTCTCAGGCAGGCCGAGTTCGCGTTGTGCGTATGTTACACTCTTATGGATTGTAGTGAAGTGGTCGATGAGCGTGCCGTCTAAGTCAAATAGGATGTATTGCATGAAAATGTACTTTATCAAAATAACAAATAGCTACAGTTTAACCTATGCATGGCTCGTTTACCACCTTTGGCAAGCGTAGGTAAGGCACACGGTTTAAAAACATGCGTGATATATTACACAAAACAAACTGGGTAACTGCCGAAAGACGGGGGGAGGTTTTTTTTGGCTAGCCGCAGCAATCTTTGGAAAGCCCTAGGCCCGGGCATTCTAGTCGCCTGCGCCGCAATTGGTGGTTCGCACCTAGTCTGGTCGACCCGTGCGGGTGCCGAGTTTGGCTGGTCACTGCTCTGGCTCGTCTTACTGGCCAACTTACTTAAGTTCCCCTTCTTCTTTTTTGGTCAACGTTATGCCGCCGCGACAGGCGAGAGCCTGCTCGCAGGCTACAAGCGCCTCGGAATCGCTTATGTCTGGGTCTTTCTTACCATAAACATCTTGACTGGCACGATCAACATTGCAGGCGTCAGTATGCTCAGTGGTGCTTTACTCTCTGGCTATGGCATCACCGCCATTTCAGTGCCTCATCTTACTGTAGGCGTGCTCATTACATGTGCAGGGCTCCTATTAGTTGGACATTACAAACTGTTAGACAGCTTGGCCAAGCTCATCATCACAGTATTGGGTATCAGCACCATACTTGCAGTCGTCCTAGCACTACCAAATCAGCCCGAAATTGCCGCCGACTTTGTCGCGCCAAGTCCATATCAATGGGCGTCCTTTGCCTTCATTATTAGCTTACTTGGTTGGATGCCCGCACCGATCGATCTCTCGGCTTGGTCGTCGCTCTGGATGTTTAGCCGTGAAAAACAGACTGGGCATGTCGCCACGATCAAGGAATCAAGCATCGACTTTTACATTGGTTACCTCGCTGCCTCTATCCTTGCGGCACTCTTCGTTGCGCTTGGCGCACTCATTATGTATGGATCCGGCGAAAGTTTTGCAGCGGGGGGGGTTGGTTTCGCTAAGCAGCTAGTCAGTCTCTATACTGCAAGCATTGGTGAATGGTCACACCTTCTCATACTTTCGGCTGCATTCATAACCATGTTCAGTACCTCATTGACTTGCCTCGATGGTTACCCGCGCTCATTCGCTGCCTGCAGCAGTCTAATCAAAGATCTACCGCCACAGAAATTTCAATGTATCCAAAACTTCTGGATAATCCTCTCGACTATTTTCGCCAGCTTAGTCGTTTTGCTCTTCGCCAAAAGCCTGCTCCAACTGCTCAGCTTCGCAGCCATCGTCTCTTTCATCACCTCGCCAGTGCTCGCATATATTAATTACCGGGTAATGAGCGGTGAGAATGTCCCCAAAGAATTCCGCCCTCGCATCCTAATGAAACTGCTAAGCTGGGCAGGCATCGTATTCTTCACCATAATGTCTCTTGCTTATCTCTACTTAAGATTCGTTAGCTAGCAAGAGTAGTGGTGGCGTTTCTAACCTCAGTTAGTCGTAGGTAACCGCCCTGAATACATTGACCTGCAAATAAAAGTCATCCCGCTTCCGCAGTCAAAATGTATGGCTGCAAAACAGACATCATACGCTCGGGAACGGAGCCAACAAGGTAGGTGCCTTCATCACGGGCTTCTTCTCTACGGACACCACCTTCGCGGTGGAGTCGCGCGACTAGGTCGTAGCGCTCATGAGGAATCAGTAAACGCAGTTGGGTAAAGTCGGCCTCAATGATAGCCTCCATCTTGCCCTGCAGGGCGTCGAGTCCCTCACCGGTATGAGCGCTTATGAAGATTGCCCCTGGGTAGCGAATCGAGAGATCCTGACACGTTACCTCGTCCCAAAGTGCGTCGAGCTTGTTAAATACAGTAATGATCTTTTTATCTTTTGCGCCGAGATCCTTCAACACGCTCAGTGTTGTCTCTGCATGGGAATCAACTTCGGGACTGTTGATGTCTAATACATGTATCAAAAAGTTAGATACGATAGCCTCTTCCAGTGTAGCT
>MDTB01081823.1_pt1 | contig 16206 bp, 13 predicted proteins | sample 811161 | NCBI WGS metagenome assembly MDTB01 (sample SAMN05326650, study PRJNA326480) | marine metagenome | isolation source: seawater | place: Mediterranean Sea | collected 2009 | reverse complement strand
GATTAAAATATAACAATAAATTACATTGTTTAAATTTTGTATTTGGTAAGTAAATAAAAAGTAGCCAGTAAATATCATCGCAACAAGGTTTAGTGATAAAAAATTTTTAAAATAATAATTTTTATTTTTTACTTCGTATTGCACTAAGCTCATCTCATTTATCCATTGTACCATTATTAAACATGAGGTGGCATTTATCAGCGCTTGATTTTCAAATAAAAAATAAAACTCTGACAAAAAAAGAAAAATAGATAATATAAATATTGAAAATAAGAATCTATATGCTACAGATTGTTTTGCCAATAATATTCTATCTTCTGAGATGATAATACTCCTCATATTAGATGAAAATATTTGTGTTAAAGTTATCCAAAAACTTGTAACTAAACCAAGCTCTCCAGCAATTGAATATTCACCTAAGACAACAAATGAAACTACAAGAAGTGACGCAAACATTAAGTTGAACATATACGCACTAGATATAACAAAAAAATTAAAGTTTTTTCTAATTAATCCAAATACTGATAAATCTGAAGTTTCCTTATAATCAGAATATTTTTTATCATAACTTAAATCTTTATAAACTGTATTATATTTTTGTGATACGCTCTCAATGGAATTTTGAATTTTAGCATCTTTAATTATATTTTTTTCAATCTCTTGCCTTTCATCTGCTGTCCAATTTGAAATAATATTTATTTTTTCAGAAATAGAAGTTACGTCAATTTTTGTTTCAACTATTCCTTTTTCAAAACCTTTGACTTCAATGTCTTTATTTACAAGTGTCGGCAATCCAAATAAAGACGATTCTAAAATTGATAAACTTAAAACCTCTGACTTAGATACTAGAATATTCAACCAAGACTCGCTCATGATTTTTTGTTTTTCTAGACCAAAAACTGGTTCCTTAATTTTTATTTGATTATTTTTTCCAATAATTTTATTCAAATAATTGAAATAGTTTGAGTCATCTTTAATACCATAAATTTCTAATATCCACTCATTATCTAAATTTGCTTTTAAAAACGAATTAATTACAAGATGAATATTTTTATGTGGATGAATTCTACCAAAATAAACTATTTTTTTTTTCTTTTTAATATTTGAAATACTATTTTTTTCAAAAGGAACTGGATTTGAAATTTCATCAATTTTTATATTTGGAAAAAATTCTTTTATTGCATTAGTTTCTTGACTGGTAATAGATATAAAGCTTAATTGATTATTAATTATTTTCTGTAGCAATAATAATGTTAATTTTTTAAATAAATATTTTAAATATCCTGCACTCTTTAGTGCTTCTTTTAGAAGCATTCCATGTGGATGTATTATACATTTTTTTTTTTGACCAAGACAAATAAGCAACGATATCAATTGTATTGGTGCCCATATTCCGTGAATGTGTATAACATCGTATTCTGAGAGAATTCTCCTCAAACGATTTTTAACGAAGATTGTGGCAAACCAACTTTTAAAGTCAAAAATTTTTATTTTTTCGTTGTCAAAAAGGTCTTTTTCTAACTTTGATGTTAATATTGAAGAATTAACTTTGTATTTTTTGAGTAAGTATTTTGAAATATAAATAATTAGTGATGAAATACTAAAATTTTTTTTTGTAAATTCGTTGGTTATGTGTAGAACTTTCATACAAACTTTAATATTAGTAAACAAACAATTATACAATGGATATTAGCAAATTTTATAACAATTATGGTTGGAAAAAAAACTTAAAAGTATTTAAAGATGCTGAATTATTTGAAGATTTGAGGGAAAATTCAAAAGAATATATTAGTAAATGTAGGATGAGAGTTAATAAATATATTCCTAAAAAAGGAGAAAATTTATTAGATTTTGCTTCAGGACCAATTCAATATAAAGAATATCTTTCTTATTCAAAAAATTTCAAATACAGACATTGTGTAGATTTTTCCAAAGATGCAATAAAAATAGCAAGAAGAAAAATTGGTAAAAAAGGAAAATATTATCATAAAGATTTTCAAAAAATAAATTTTAAAAAAAACTATTTTGATTGTGTAATATCTTTACATACTATTTATCATGTAAAAAAAAAAGATCAAAAAAAAGTTATTAATAAGCTAATTAATATAACAAAAAAAAATTGTCCTATAATAATAATTTATAGTAATCCAGAAAATATTTTTTCTAAAATAAAAAAAATTTTTAATTATAGATCAACGCAAAAAAAACATCTTTATTTTTATTGTTTTCCAAACGCGTGGTGGTTCCAATTTAAAAACTTAGCCAAAGTAAAAATTTTACCTTGGAGATCTCTTTCTGCTCAACATCAAAAGATTTTATTCCCCGATAATAAGATAGGTATGATAATGTTTAAATTACTTTTTTCATTAGAAGATTTATTTCCAAGTTTTTTTTCAAAATATTTCCAATATCCTATGATTATATTATATAAAAAATAATTACTTATTTTTATAAAAAACAAAAAAATAAAGAATGAAGCCTAAAATTAAAGAGTACAAACTATTATTTGTTATTAAACTAATAATTATTGGTAACAAAATTATAATTTGAATTGTAATTAAAGTATGAAAATAACCTTTTTTTTTTAATATTAAGTGATGTAAATGATTATTATCTGCGCTGAAGGGATTTTTTTTATTAATTGCTCTAAAAAAAAATAAACGTATTAAATCAATACCAGGTATAATCATAGTAATAACTATAAAATCTGCATATAAACTACTATCACTATTATAAATCTTAATAAATGAATAAGATATTAAAAATGGTATTAAATAACTTCCACTATTTCCAAGAAAAGATTTATTTTTAAAATTTAAATATAAAAATAATATTATTGGTATCAAAAGTGAAATGAAAAAAATAGTTTCATATTTTAATAAAATTAAAACAAGAATTAAAATTATAGTATAGAAACCTGATTGAAGATTAATACCATCAATCATATTAAACGCATTTATAAATAATAAAAAACAAACTAATGTCCAAAAGAAACTCAATTTTCCAAAATTAAACTCATAATTAGTAAAAGATAATTTAGCAGATGTAATTAACAAATTAGCATCTAAATTAATTAGTACTGATAAAATTAAGACTAAAAAAAATAATTTTTTATTCGCAGAAATGTCAAATTTATCATCAATTACCCCTAAGAAAAATATAAGACTTAGAGCTGCAAAAAAATACCAAAAATCTTTTATTTCCTTTATTAATTCAGGAAATCCATAAACTTGATTAAATAAATAATTTAATAAAAAATACAATACTATATTCAAATAAATTATTATCCCACCAGTTAAAGGTATATTGCTTTTATGTATTTTTCTTTTATTTTCAGGATTGTCATAGATGTTTAGTAATTTTGAAAAAGTATCGTATTTATAAAATAATAATAGATTTAAAATTATTAAAATCACTAAAACTAACATTTAACTTAGTTCCTTTTGAGTGTATAATTTTCCATTACAAGAATGTCCATTTTAGTCCTTAAGAAGCAATCAATCGCCTCGCTAGGATTGCAAACTATAGGTTCATTTTCATTAAATGATGTATTGAGTAAAATTGGAATTTCAGTAATTTTTTGAAATTGTGTAATTAATTTAAAGTAGAAATTGTTAGAATCTTCGTTTACAGTTTGAATACGCCCAGTACCATCTACATGTGTAACAGCTGGTATTTTATCTCTTTTATCAACCTTAATTTTATAAACCTTTGACATAAATGGTGAGGCATCATTAATTTCAAACCATTTTGAAGTTTCGCAATTTAAAATTGATGGCGCGAAAGGTCTAAAACTTTCTCTTCTTTTAATTTTTAAATTTAATGTTTCTCTAATATTTTTATTTCTAGGATCAGCTATAATTGATCTATTGCCTAGGGCTCTAGGACCAAACTCCATTTTTCCCTGAAATAAACCAACAATCATTCCTTTTGATATATATTTAGCCAAATTTACAATTAAGTGATCTTTATCCTCATAAAACTTAATTTCAATATTTTGATCTTTTAAATTTTTCTGATTTTGATCAATTATTTTTTTAATTTCCTCAATTGTATATGATGGTCCTAAAAAAGGAGTATCATTTTTGAAGTTTATATTTTTTTTTTTTTTATTAATAAAATAAGCCGCAGATCCTACTGATCCTCCTCCATCCCCAGGATTTGATTGAACATAAACATTGGAATATTTTGAATTTTTTAGTATTTTTCCATTTGCTACAGAATTCATTCCACAACCTCCTGATATACAAAGATTTTTGCTTTTATTTTTCTCATATAATTTATTAATAATGTTTAAAAAAATTTCTTCATAGACAGCTTGAGCTGATGATGCAATATTTTTATGATTTTCAGTAATTGGATCACTTTTATTTCTTTCTGACCCAAATAATTCTATCAATTTTTTACTGTACACCTGCCCAATATCAATTTTTTTACCTAGCCAAGTCATTTCAACACCTTCAGTATGGTGAATAAAATAATCAAGATTAAGTTTAAACAAATTTTTTTTTTCCACCTTGACTATTTCTCTCATTTTATCCATGAAAACTGGCTTTCCATAAGGCGCGAGTCCCATAACTTTGTATTCATCACCATAGTTTTTAAAACCTAAATATTGAGTAATTGCAGTGTAAAATAAACCTAAAGAATGGGGATATTGAACTTCATCAAAATTAGTAAATTTGCCGTTTTTGTAAGCACCAAAAGTGGTGCTGACAAAATCTCCAAAACCATCAACAGTAACATAATTACATTCCTCAAAATTTGAAAACAAAACAGCACCTGCAGCATGACTTAAATGGTGATCAATAAAATATATTTTGGCATTAATTTTTTCTTTATAAGACTTCTCAAAATCTTTTCTTATTGTAGATATTTTTTTTAAATTTTTTACCCGATTTGAAATATTTCTAAATTTAATTTTATTTTTTATTAAATAAATTAATTTACTTAAAATTCTTGTTCTTGGATTTCTATTTATTGTAATATAATCTATGTCAGTAATTTTTATTTGAGCTTCTTTTAAACAATAATCAATTGATTCTTTTGGAAAACCTCCAATATGTTTAACTCTAGTGAATCTCTCCTCCTCTACTGCAGATATAAGCTGATCATTATTAAATAAACAGGCAGAAGCATCACCATGATATGCATTTATTCCTAATGTAAGCATTTTAAGATATTCTCATATTATTATATTTAATTTTAAGTATTTTTTCAGTTAAATTTTTCCCTATAATTTTTTTAATAAGCCTTTTTAAGAAATAAAATAAAATTAAAAAATTAAAATAAAAAAATACTATATTTTTTGAGTATTTTAGATTTATTTTTTGATACTCCTTAAAAACTTTAACCCTATTCTTATCAGATAACCCTCCAGATGTTATCTCAGATATGATATTATCAATTCTATGAAAGCTAAATTTTTTTAAAAATAATTTTAAAAATAAATCAAAATCAGCTGATAATTTATACTTCAAATTAAATTTATATTTTTTCATAATCTTATTCTTTACAAATACTGACTGATGACAAAATGGAAGCTCAAAATTTATTTTTTTAAAATATTTACTTTTACTAATATATTTTAAATTATTATTATTAATTACGGTATCGCCATAAATAATATCATATTTTCGAATTAGTTTCCTGGAAATTTTTGTTAATATTGTTTTTGAATAAAATATATCACCAGAATTTAAAAATAAAATCCAATCTCCTCTTGCAATTTTAATCCCATTATTCATACCTTCATAAATACCTTTATCTTTTTTTTGAATTAATTTTGAATAAAGATTTTTATTTATTTTTAAAAAAGTTCTAGTTCCATCATAACTTTTTTTGTCTGCAATGATTACCTCATAATTTTTATAATTTTGAGATTTTATAGACCTTAAAGTTTTTGCTAATTCTTTTTTTGAATTGTATGAAACTACTATTATTGATACTTTTAAAGAATATTTATGGTTCATTATTTATCTAATTAGTTTATATATTTTATTTTTGATAGATATATAAAATGGCTATTTAATGAAATACTTAAAAAATTTGATAATTAATAACTGGTTTATTTTAGTATTTATCTTTATTTTCTTTTGTTATGCGCTATTTAATTTTTTCCAGTTCGGACCACATCATGACCAAGCTTTTCACATAACATGGTTTCAAAATATAAAATTTTCAGATCATTTAATAGCGCCAAACTTTTTTATAGATTACAAGTATTTACTAACTGATGAGAATGGTTTTTTTCATGAATTATTGAAGCCGGCAAATAACCCAAAAGATTATCACGCATATTTATTTCAGATTAATTCAGTTTTAATTATCTACTTAATCTCATTTCTTTTAAACTTAAACCCAATTGAATTATATAATGTTATATCTATATTTTTTTCATCATTGTCTATATTTGTTAATTACAAAATTCTTGAGTTAATCCTTAAAGAAAATAAAATTTTTGTTAATAAAAAAATTAATATATTTATATATCAACTAATATTTTGTGTATTAAGTTTTACATATTACAAATATTATTTTTCTCCTTTGGGCCATCATAACATTGGATACTTTTTCTTTTCATTTGTAATTTTTTTATTTCTTAAAAATTTTAATAAAAATATTAATAGTAATATTTATAAAATAAGTATTTTCACTAGTATTTCTTCTTATTTTCAAATAACAGTAGGACTTCTTTTACTCCCATTTTTTTCTCTAATTATTTTATTAAAAAAATTCAGGATTGATTTTCTAAATATTAAAAATTTTGCTAAATTTATTTTTATGACTGCAATTTTATTGTCTCCTTTTTTAATATTATTAATAAGAAATTACATCAATGCAGGTGATGATTTTTTTGATAATTTACTAGGAAAAAAAAATTTTGAAATATCTTTTTATTATGAAAAAATATTTTTTTGGTTCAAAAAGTTATTTATTTTAAGTTCACCCATTGTATTTATTGGTTTTATTTTATCTTTTTTTGTTTGTTATAAATTAAAAAAAATCAGTATTTTATACTTAATTATTGGTATTCATTTCATTATTAATATAATTTTATCAATTTTTTACATAAGTTATTTAAGAAATTTTTTTTATATATATAACATAATATTGATTTTAAGCGCATTTACATTCATTTATTTTGTATCTTTTAAAAACAGTATTTTAAAAATTTTAGTTTCTTGTTTAATTTTAGTAAGTTTTTTTTATAATAGTAATATTATTTTTAACATTGATAATTTAAAAAAAACTGAGAAATTATTTTTTCAGATTTATTTCGAGAATCAAAGTACAATAAAAAATCAAATATATAACTCAAAATTGCTAATGAATAATAACAAAATAATTTTTTTTAGCGATCTATCAAAAAATTATTTTTCTGCATATGACTACTCATTTGTAGAAAAAAATAGCTTATCTAAAAAACCTCTTTTAAATTTGTCGAAACATATAAATAATGATAACTTTTATTCAAAGCAATTAATTAGGAATTATAATCAATTAAATAATGATTTTATAATGATTTCAATTGGTGAGGGTTTTTCAACTCAAAGAAAAACATTTTTAGAATTAAAAAATTTTAACTTAATAAGTAATAAATGCGAAATATTTTTTCCACATTTAAAAAATGAGTTAATTTTTCCAGATGCAACATCTGGTGAGTATAATATAAATTTATATTTAACTAGAATTAAATGTTAATTATTAAAATTTTAGTTTTGTAAATATTTTTTCAGGTATTAATCTTATTAATATAGATATCATAAACCAAATATAACTCGTATAAATATTTTCTTTTCTTTTTTTTATTCCTTTATGAATTTTCAATGCAATATTTTCTGGATTATTTATTAAAAATTTATTTGCTTTATAGGTAAATTTTTCTGTTTTCATATAACCTGCGATGACATTTATGACGCTGATATTATTTTTATAAAGTTTTTGTCTTAATCCAGAAAGGTAAGATATGAGACCAGCTTTAGCGCTGCAATAATATAATCTAACTGCCCTTCCTCTTAAACCAGCCATCGATGTAAATACACAAATGAATGAATTTTCTTTTAATTTTTTGGTTAATGAGTTTATTACTAGAACAGGATGTATCAAATTAGTATCATAATTTTCTTTACATTTAATATGATTATCAAATTCCACATCTGGATTTCCAGTTTCTCCTATTAAAAAAAAAACACCATCATAAAAATGGTCCTCAAGTTTTGCAATGAAAGAAAAATTATCGTTTAAATTCAGTAGATTAATTTCAAAAATTTCAATCTTTTTTCTTAATAAGTCATCAAAATTTTCAATTAAATTTTCAAATTTATTTTTACTTCTACAAACTACTAAAAATTTCTCAGTTTCTAAATTAAATTTTTTTATTAATTCTATTGAAATTAATGATGTTCCACCGAAAATTATTATTTTTTTCATTTTGTCAAACCTACTCTATTTGATAAATATGATTTAATCTTATTTTCTTTATTAAATTTTTTTAATTCTGATTTAAATTTATAAAATTCTTTATCAAAAGTATAATTTTTATTTGAAATAATACCATCTTTTGCAAAGTAAAATATATATCCATACTTTTTTGCATTCTTTAAATAAAAATTAGTAATTTTTTTATAGTTTTTATTTATTTTAAAGTCACATGAAATTGCCACTCCATCATCCATAAAGTTAATTCCTCTTTTTTTTTCTTTTAATCGTTTAAGTACTATTAAGTTTGAAAATATTTTATTATCATAGCAAAATTGAAAAAATAATTTTAGAAAATTTAAAGCATTATTTTTTGGTACTAAAATATGAATCTCAAAAAAACCTTTTTCACCATAAACTTTATTCCAGTCTACATATTTATCTTGTACATAAAAAAAGTTTTCTAGTGTAACTTTTTTGTTTAAATTTAGAAAATGATATAAAAAAAACCCTAAATTTATAAATCTATAAAGATAATAGTTGCTAAATAAATAAAAAATAAATTTCTGCAAAAAGTTTATTTTCCTTTTTTTAATATTATATTTATTATTAAATTGTTTGGTGTTTATGTGTTTAGTCAAGAAATGAATGCCTTTTATATTATTTGAACGAGAGAAACTGCTTAACCACGTAACAGAATAATCGTAATTTTGAGAAATTTTATCAAAAACATTAATATTATTTAACTTATTAAAGAAAATATTCTTCTTTTGTAATTCTAAAGAACTTATTTTTTTTAATTTAAATCTAACCTTGTAAATCACTCCTGTTAGACCTATTCCACCTATAGTACTGTAAAATAATTTTTTATTTTTATGCTTGCTGCATGTTAAATGTTTTCCATCACTGTTTACGATCTCTAATGAAATAATATAATGAGAAAAATAGTTATTCTTTACATTTTTACCATGAATATTATTTGCAACCATTCCACCAACTGTTATAAATTTTGTTCCCGCTGTGACAGGTAAAAAATAATTACTTTTAATAATTTCTGGAAGCAATTCTGATACTAGAATACCAGATTCAACCTCTATAATTCCTTTTTTTTTATCAAAAAATAAAATTTTGTTAATTTTTCTCATAGAAATTAGATTCTTGTTATTTAAACAAACATCGCCATATGATCTACCATTTCCAAAAGGTAAAAAATTATTCTTCGATGAAACTAATTTTTTTAAATCTAATAGATTGATAGGTTCAAAAAAATTAGTTTTAACACTTCTATTTCTTGTCCAATTATAAATATTCATAATTTATTATAACAAATTAAGTATAGTTTCTTGCAATTGATATATTTTTATTTGATAAAATTTTATCATAATGCCATCCTGTTCTTCTAAGTATTTTCTCATAATTATGCAAAAATAATATAGGATTATTAAAACTATAAATATCTGAATTATCAAAGTTACTTACTTCATTAAAAAATAAATCAACTTTATTAATTCCTTTTAAATTTTTTAAAAAAATTTCGATTTTTTTTTCAGGCACATAAGTTAAGGTTGCGCTTGTATATAATAAAATTTTTTGAAGTTTTTTTGAAATGATCAGTTTAGGAATATCTAGTAGATCTAATGAGTAACTTTTTATAATTTTACTAGGAAATAATTGCTTGTTCATTATTGTTATCTTTTTACTAAGATCAATTTGATAAAAATTTTTATTTTTAAATTTATTTTTCAAGTGAAAATTATTAAAAGATGTTGATGCTCCTACATGAATGATGTTTTCGTTTTTTTTAAGTAGATAGTCAAAATTTATATATTTTAGTCTGTTTATGTTTTTAAAAAATAAATTTTTTTTTAAAATATTAGTTTTTGTAAGATAAAAATAATCTATATATATATTTTTTTTAGAGTCTTTATAATTATCGATATTATGAAATCTTATTAAATTTGAATAAAAATTATGTGTGATGTTATTTATAAAACCATTTTTTTTTAAATGTCTTTTTAAATATATATATTTTTTACTTATAATTTTTTTTTTTAATATTTTAGAATAAACAAAATAAGTTAAAGCATTAAAGAGATATTTTTTGATGTTAATTTTTTTTTTCATATTATCATTTTACTTTTTTTATGAATAAAAAAATAATTTCTATAATTTTTTAATATTTTACTAATTTTATTAAATTTTTTTTTTTCATTATCAAATATATAAATAAAATAACCAAGTTTTAAAAAAAAATTTATCGATTTTTTTGTGGGTCTTTCTAAGTAAAGTATGGGTAAATTTATTTTAATGGTATTTTTTGAACCTAAAATAACCTTATCTTCAAATCCTTCGACATCCAATTTTATAATATCTGGCTTCAAATTATATTTATCTAATTTTTTAATTTTAATTTTCTTTTTTTCACACAAAATTTTTTTATAGAAAAAAAAAGTTTTTAGAGATGTGTTAAGATTATAAATTTTATCATTTTTTTTTGAGACAGTTGAGTACGCAGACAAATAAAATCTACGACTCAAAAATGGTACTTTAAAATATGGTATGTTAATAAAATTAACATCTCCTTTGTCTCCTAAGCCAATATTAAAATACTTAAGTCTGTTCTTATTTGAAAATTTATTTTTTATTTTTGTAAATTTTAATGGTTCAAAAATATATATCTTTGAGTCATTAAAAGCATTGATAAAAAATGAAGTTGATAACCCATCATTTGCACCAATATCAAGAATATTTAATTTATTTCTTTTCTTTAGTTGTTTAAATCCATTGGCTTGTTTTTCATATAATTTACCTCTGAAAATTGTAATAAAAATATATCTCAGTAAAAAATAACAAATTAGAAATTTTCTTGATAAGTTTTCAAAGTTAAAGATAAAGCTCATTTATTTTTCTAAAATTTTCTTTTTAACAATTTTAATAAATATTATTAATGCAATTAAAAGGAATATAAAAAATATAATTCTTGGGTTTGACAATATAGATACATTGATCTCACTCAATTTATTAAGATATTTAAACGAATAGCCTATACTACTAGTTATATACATTATTGGCAGAGAACCAAAAAAACTTATAATAAAATAATTAAAATATTTCATTTGAGTTAAAGCTGGTATTAAATTTTGAATTTGTGAGGGTGTTCCAAACCCTCCTGCCAATCTAAAGATTAAAAAATATAAATTTGTATCCTTATTGATTATATCAACTATATGATTTATTTTTGATGGAAAAAATTTTGTTATATCTTTATAGAAATATTTTTTGATTATAATGATAAGTATTGTTCCAGCACAAGCATTTGCTAATGATACTATAACACACCCTATAAACGGAGAAATTAAATAGCCTGATATAAGAAGTAATGGTGAAATAAACCCTAGCAAAATTAACCATATAAAACTAAAAATAAAATAACTAATTAAAAGTAAATTATAATTGTTATTTGTAATCTGAAATGCTAACTGATTTATTTTATTAAAAGAAAAATCTTTTATTGAACTAATGCCTAAATATTTGACAGAAAAAATTGCAAAAAATGATAATTACTAGTATATAAATTACTGCTAGTATATATTTTATCCAGTTCATATTTTTTTATTATTTAGTATCATTCTCATTATATTATGCATTGAAAAAATTGTTATAGGTGCAATATCTATATTATTAAGTGCTGAGCTGTCACATATAAAGATATCTTTAGAAAGGTTAAGTTTTCCTAGATTATCAATGTAAAATTTATTTTTTTTTTTGTTAATAGGTATCGAGGCACCTAGATGATTTGATGATCCAATTTTGTTGAAGAAAATCTTATTAAATTTAATATTTAAATTTTTGTTATTAAATTGCTTAATTTTTTTTTTAAATTTTTCTTGACTAAATCTTTTATTCTCAACTCCAACTATTTGAAATTTACTATTTTTCTTTGAAATATTAATCTTTCCTGAATAATTTGTATCCAAATAGCATTGTCCCAAAAAATATTTATCATTATTATTTTTTAAGTATTTTTCTTTTTTTGAAAAAAAACCAATCAAATTTTTAAGTGAATATAATTGACATGAAAATTTATAACCACCCACCTCAATCTCAAAAAATCTTGTTTTAGGTTTTTCATTTGTAGAAATTAGTGAGTAAAAATGTCTTGTTTCTTTGATATTTATAGATTTAATAGTTTTAAAGCTGTTGATGAGTAATTTTGCAGTTTCAATTGGCCCACATGATATAAATAATTTATCATAAGATAAAAATTCTCTTTTTTTATTTTTTAAATCATATAATTCAACTTTTTTTTCCTTGTATAATATTTTAGTTACATATTTATTTTTTTTTTCATTAATTTTATATCTTAAATTCTTCTTAATCTTGCTGATATTCTTTTTATAAATATGATATTTTTTATAAAAAATATTTTTATGTATAAATTTTTTTTCTTTCAGATAATTTTTATTAATACCTAATATGGATAATAATTTTTCAAATTTTATTTCTTTTTCAAATTTTTTTTCATTATTATAATCTTCTATATTTCCTAGTACACCTCCCCAAATATTTGATTGAGCTCCATCCGTGTGTGATAATATAAATTTACAATTGATAATTTCAGTTTCACTAATCTTATTAATTTCACTAGATAATTTTTTAGAATTATTTAGGATCTGACCATTTTTTTTTAGAACATATTCTAATAAATTTATATTTTTTGATTTATACTTTTCAGCAGGTGAAACTATTATGGATTTTTTTCCTTTTAAACTTAGTGAATAAGCTGTTGTGTAACCTGAGAAACCTGATCCAATTATAATATTCAATGTTTTTCTTTAAAAAAATTAATAAAAACTAATACTGTTATAAAAAATATTAATTGGAAAGAAAAAAAAGTAAATCTATCATAAGTTGGTTGAAACAAAGAAACAGATAAAACATTGATAAAATTGGTCCCAATAAATAAAACTCCAACAAATGAAAGAATCATATTCTTATTTTTGCTTACTAAAGAAATTAAAAATATTAATCCTAAAAGAATTTGTAAAACTAAAATATATAAGCCTGAAAAACCAACATTGGAATAAAAACCTTTAACATCTTCTCTTGTAATAAAATAACCTCCCATCCCATATATAACATTTGAAAAATAAAAAATTAGATTTTCTTTCGGTTTCATTTTTATCAATTGCCATGCAATATCAGTTGAATGTTCGCTAGATAAGGTCTTAGCCTTAATTTTATCTTTTTCTGAAAGTCCATAAAATGGTTGATTGGCGATTTGATTTTCAAAAAGATCTTGCATGTAGACAAATTGGTTAAAATAATGACTGAACACTTTTCGATTTTTTTTTGCAAATGATAGAATATTATTGTCACTATAGGTGATAATATTTCTATCCATTTTATTCGCTTTAAAATCTAATACTGCAAATTTAATAATTTTTTGATTAATTTCTCCCCTAACACTTTCAAGATCAGAATTGGTTGCTAAATAAAAAGGTCCAGTAATAAAAGATGATCCTGATACAGAAATATTTCTAAAAACTCCAACCTTAAAATAAGTATTAGTTTTTTCTATTATACTCGTAGTTATTAGAGCGGATATTATAATTACGATTTGAATAATGTAGTTTCTATAATTTATAAAAATTAAAAAATAAATTGTTGATGAAATTAACATTACTGGAAGCAAAATCAAAAATGTTTTTTTATTAAGAACCAGTATTATAAATACCAAGATGCTGCATAAAAAATATCGTAACGAGAAATAATCTTTTGCGAATAAATATGTTTTAATTAAAAATAAATTAAACAATAAAAATAATGGGTAAGCAATGCTTTCACTAAAAATTGTCGAACCTAAACGCATGGATAATCCAAGATATGGATATGCAATAGTAAAAATTAATATTATTTTAAAAAAAAAATTATTTATATTAAATTTCTTTATGAAAAAATACGAAAAATTAATTACTATTATATAGCCTAATATTATTTGAAATACGGATAAGTATTTTAAAAAATTATCATTTGACAAATATTCAAAAATATTTATTAGGAAGGGATAAAAAAAAGGTCTTTTATAAGTATTGTCTATATAAGATTGGGTATCTTGAATTGTAATATAATTTTGAAAACAAAAAAAAATGAATACAAATAAATAAAATAACTTTATGAAAAAATCTTGATTTATTTTAATTTTCATTAGTTCTATGTTTTTCTGACAGTAATCCAATGCAAAAACAAATAATTGCACTAATAAGTATCAAGACCGATGGAATTAGAAAAATATCATTAAAAAAAGATCCAATAAGCAAAATTAAAAATAAAACAACTTGAAAAAAAGAAATTAAAACAAATAATTTAATGGCATCGTAGAACAGTATTACTTTAATAATGTATTGTAATGTTCTTAAGCTATCTTTGAACAAATTTACTTTTGAGCTAGAACTTTCATTTCTTAACGCATACGGGATATCAACATAACCAATTGAGTAAAATGAGTATATGAATGACATTGTCATTGATGTTGTAAAGCTAAAAGAATTACTTAGGTGATTCAGTTTATTTAAAATTTTTTTTTTCTTAATAATTCTAAATCCTGAATTTATGTCAGCAATTTTTTTACCAGTTGAAAATTCAACTATTGCTTTTAGAAAAGATCTCATAATTTTTTTGAAAAGAGAAGAATTTAAATTTTTGCCTGTTCTTTTGCCAATTACTAAATCATAGCCAAGATTATATTTCTCTAAAAGTTTATCTAAATATTTAATAGGATATGTTCCGTCACCATCTATTATAACAATGTCATCATATTTAGTTTGTTTTATACCTGTTTTTAATGAGTATCCGTAGCCAAAATTATTTAAATTTTTAATCAACTTTATTTCAGAAATTTCTTTTAAGATTTTATTAGTATTATCACTTGAGCTATCATCCACTACAATTATTTCATATTGATCAATTATGCTTGACGCCAAACAAGTAGATGAGATATTTGCTAACAGTTCTTTTATAGTAGCTTCTTCATTATAAACTGGTATTACAAAACTTAAATTTATCATAAACTATATGTATTTTTGTTTATCCATATTAAAAAACAAAATATATTAAATAAGACATTTCCGTTATCCACTTTTTTCCTTTTATTTTCAATCAAAAGATCCTTTATCGCTTCAGTATTAAAAAAATCCTTTGATTTTTTACTATTTAGATAATCATTAAACATATCGTAATAAATATCTGTGAACCAATGAGAAACGGGTGAGTTAAATCCTCTTTTTTTTTGATTTAATATTTTTGAGGGCAAGTAATCACTAGCTATAGATTTAATAAGTTTTTTTCTATTAAAAACATCAAATCTATCCTCAAATCTAATTTGACTTAAATATTCTAAAATTTTAATATCTAAAAAGGGGCTTCTCAGTTCTAAAGAATTTGCCATAGAACTTCTATCAGATTTAACCAGAACATCTTTTTCTAAAAAATACTTAAAATCACATAAATTATTTTGCGCATTGAAATTATTTATTTTATTAAATACAAAGTTATCACTTGTAGGAATATTTTTTATAATTTCGTAAAAAGTAGGATTTAATATTTTTGCAAAACTTTCATCAGAATTAATTTTCCTCCACATTTCATGAATTATAAAATCATTATTATCGTTAGACAAATTTTCAATAAATTTTTTAAGAGCATAAAGGTAATTAATTTTATTTTTGCTTTGCGGTATTAAGTTTTTAATATTTTTAATTTTTTTAAATGGATAGTTTAAATTAT
>MDTB01100035.1_pt1 | contig 16208 bp, 14 predicted proteins | sample 811161 | NCBI WGS metagenome assembly MDTB01 (sample SAMN05326650, study PRJNA326480) | marine metagenome | isolation source: seawater | place: Mediterranean Sea | collected 2009 | reverse complement strand
TATTTGTTTTGTTAGCAACCTCTAATAAACATTTCTCAGCCTCGTACTTAGAAATGGCATAATTTTCGACTGGTGAAGGGATGTCAGTTTCTTTAAATGGAAATTTATTTTCATTTCCATTCACACCTATCGAACTTAAAAAAATAAAACGTCTAACACCTTTTTTTGCTGCCTGGCTTGCCAAGTTTAAAGTGGCAGCATAGTTTATTTGGCTGTATTCATCAATTGTATAAAATGTGTGAGCAAGACCTGCAAGGTGTATTACAACTTCAATATCTTGTAAAGCCAATGCCCAATCGTTATTTGGACTTAGTGACATTATTACTTGAGAAACTGACGGAGGTAATTCAGATGTCAGTCGTCGGGTGACAGCAATAACAGAATAATTTTCTTTTAGGCACCCATTTACAAGTTCATTACCAATAAAGCCAGTAGCACCTGTTATTAAAATATTCAAAACAACCACCACTTCCAAACATTAATTGTTTTTGCGCCAATTTTCTCTTTAGAAAATTTTAAGGTAAAATTTAAGGCTTTCTCGTGTAATTTTTTGATTGTCAAAAAAACTTTCATCACTTTATAGTATGCAAATTAATATTTAAATGGCACCGGTTGAAAACTTTAATTCTATTAGATTCAATAATCAAAATATATGTTAAGTAAAGTTTCACTTTATAGTTACTATCAAAAGAATTTGTTTTATAAGTCTTAATCTTTATTTAATTAATATTCACAAATTATTAACAAATAAATTTGATGCTGAATTGACATTTACCTCATCAGAACTTTAAAATTATATCCTAATAGTATTAGACTATATGGTTTTTCACTTTGCACTCTTTTTACTTTTTGAATAAGGTACTCCCCAAAAGGCCATTGGCTCATAATCAAGATAAGGATAGTAACCGAAATTAAGTTCTATATTCCAACCATTTTGTTCTACCCACTGTTCTACTAACCGTCGTATTGAAATTGCTTTGCCAGAACAAATATTTATAGCTCCAGCATTTTCCTGAGACACAGCAATTAGAACAAGTTGCCTTGCAACCTCAGTAACATCCAAATAATCGCGCAATTGTTCGCCTCCTGACATATTAAATGTGTTATCACCACGTATCACTGCTTCTTTTAACATTGGGTAAATTGAGTTGCCAGACTGTTCTTCTCCATACATATAAAAAAGACGAGCCCAAGTTAGGTTAAACTGTCTTATTGATTTCAAATATTCTAGCTGCTGCCTTAATGAATCCTTTGCATAACCATATGGATTATTAGGTTTCGTTAATGAAGATCCTAACAATTCTCCAGACTGCATACCGTATTCAAAACAAGTTCCCGTCACTACTACAGAAGACAATCCACCTTCAATCATTAATTTAATAAAATTATATTGCCGTGGCAATTCAACTTCGTAATGATGTAATGACTTGTAATTTGGCAATCCATCCCAAGCTAGATGAATTAGAGCATCTGGTCTTCGCATTTGTTCAAAACAATTTCTTGGTGGGCAAGCAATGTCCATTTCGACAATACTTTCACTACTAATTAATTTTTTTAAACGCGCGGTATCTCTTGTTATAGCAACAACATCTATTTCAAGTTCCAATAATTTCGTAATTACATTACGACCAATAAAACCACTTGCGCCAGTAACTGCTATTTTCATATAAGTCTCAATTTATCTTCAATGACGGAACAGCTGTAACAAACTGACCTCCCCATTTACGAATATAATTTAACTGGTTCATTACTTCTTCACGCAAATTCCACGGCAAAATTATCACATAATCTGGTTTATTTAGTTTTACGTATTCCTCAGTAACTATAGGAATTCGACAGCCTGGCAAATATTTATCTTGTTTTGCAGGATTTAAATCCACTACGTAGGGCAACAAATCTGATCGTATACCTGCATGATTTAGTAATGTATTCCCCTTTGCAGCTGCGCCGTAGCCAGCTACTTTCTTACCACCTTTTTGAGCATCTATCAAAAAACTCAATAAATCATTTTTTACTTTATTCGCTTTAATTTGGAAGCCAGCATAGAATATTTCACTGTTCATACCAGCAATTATTTCTCGCTCTAATAGTTTCTCTACATTAATAGATACACTCAATATACCTGAGTCAGTTCGTTGTGCATACACGCGTAAACTTCCACCATGTGTAGGTAATTCCTCTACATTAAATATAGTGAGCCCGTTAGTTTCAAAGATTTGTTTTACTGCTGTAAAAGATAAATATGAGTAATGTTCATGGTAAATTGTATCAAATTGATTCTCTGTCACTAAGCTTAACAAATGAGGGAATTCAAATGTAGATACACCGTTAGGTTTCAATAACAGTGCAAAACCACCAACAAAATCATTTATATCAGGTACATGAGCTAAAACATTGTTAGCAGCTGCAAGATCAGCTTGCTTACCTTGTTTTACTAATTTCTTTGCTAACTCTACCCCGAAAAAAGACTCAACAATTTCTATTCCCTTTTCTCTGGCAGCATCTGCGGTACTTTTAGTAGGTTCAATACCTAAACATGGTATGTTCCTAGCTTTGGCATATTGAAGTAAGTAACCATCATTTGCAGCTACTTCAACAATATAAGAATTTTCATTTAGAGAAAAACGTTGCGCCATTTCGACGACATACTGTTCGGCATGTTTTAACCATGTCGTCGAAAATGAGCTATAGTATGCATAATCGTCTGAAAATAGTTCGTCTGCACCCGCATAATCTTCAGTTTGTACCAACCAACACTTAGTGCATACTAGAACTCGTAAAGGAAAATATTTTTCAGGAGCATGTAATGTTTTTTTATTTAGATAAGCATTTGATGGAGGTGACGCACCCAAATCAATTAATGGCAAAGTCAGTTCTGTATGACAGTGGCGGCATTTCATAGAACAATACCTTCAAAATTATCATCAATAAAAGGGTGATTATTATCTCGATCAGAAAGATCAGTAACGGGCAATGGCCATCTGATTTTCAGACTTGGATCCAACACATTAAGAGCACTTTCTGATTTGGGATGGTATTTTTTAGTGTGCAAATAAATCAGCTCACAATCACATGTGAGAGTTTGAAAACCATGAGCAAAACCCTCAGGTATGAGGAAACTCTTATTATTTTTGGCAGAAAGAATTTCTCCATACCACTGTAAATATGTTGGTGAATCACTTCGAAGATCAACAGCCATATCCCATATTTCCCCCCTCAAACAACTAACAAGTTTTAATTCTGCATGAGGCGGATATTGAAAATGCAAACCACGTACCATTCCTTTTTTTCGGGTAAGGGTGTGGTTTATTTGAGCTATTTTTATATTAAGACCAATTTCGGAAAACTCATCTGAACAGTAAAAACGGGATAAAAAACCACGATTGTCTTCTAATATTTTACGCTGCACTATCTTAAGATCTAACAACGGAGTCATGATAAAATTAAAACGCGACATAGTTAATTGCACTTATTATCTGATTGGTAATCTTCAATTTGTGACATGGTAAACGAATGCATGTCACCATTATTTTGCCAAACTTCGTGCCATTCTAGTGTTTTTTGAAGAGCAGTTTTTAAATGCCAACAAGGTTTCCATTTCAACTTTTTCAGAGCTTTGCTGCTATCAAGTTTAAGATAATTTGCCTCATAGGGCTGAGGTGCGTTGTCACAAGTCCATTTAAAACCTTTACACATTTCACCCAATTGTTGAACAATCCATTTAACCGGTTTGGCGTCTTCGTCTGCAGGACCAAAATTCCAACCTTCAGCAAAGTCTGCTCCATTGATGTATAACTGCTCTGCTAACAATAAATATCCATAAACGGGTTCAAGAACATGTTGCCAAGGTCGTGTGGAATTTGGTGAACGAATTTTTAACGTTTTACCAATATTCATTGCACGTAGAAAATCCGGAATTAAACGATCATCAGCCCAATCTCCACCACCAATCACATTTCCTGATCTGGCGGTTGCTAGTGAAATTCCGGCAGACTCCATGAATGAACGTCGATAGGCAGCGGTGATTAACTCTGCACATGCTTTACTACTTGAATAAGGGTCACTTCCACCCATAGCTTCATTTTCACGATAACCCCAGATCCATTCTCTATTTTCATAGCACTTATCTGTTGTAATATTTACTACGGCTTTTACGCTTGAAGTTGAACGTACAGCTTCAAGCATATTGACCGTACCCATAACATTAACAGTATAAGTCTCTACTGGTTCCTTATATGAAAAACGTACTAATGGTTGTGCTGCCAGGTGGAACACAATATCAGGTTTAGCCAACGCCATGGTTTGACTCAATTTAGATGCATCACGAATATCTGCTATTACAGTATTTTCCATCCCATTTTTAACTTTAGAAATTTCATAAAAACTGTTTTGAGTTAAAGGATTTAATGAATAACCATATACTTTTGCTCCCATAGATTGTAACCATAAAGATAACCAGCCACCTTTAAAGCCAGTATGTCCAGTTAAAAATACATTTTTATCATACCAAAAATCTTTATTCACTTCCACACCTTCCATGGAGCTTTGCCATTTTCCCAGAGCTCCTCTAAATGATTTTTATCTCGAAGTGTATCCATAGGATGCCAAAAACCATTATGAAAATATGCGGATAATTGCCCTTCATTGGCAATTCGTTCCATAGGCTCTTTTTCCCAGACTGTTGCATCATCATTTATGTAATCAATTACTTTTGGTGACAATATGAAAAAACCACCATTTACCCAACCACCATCACCTTGAGGTTTTTCTTGAAAACCTTGAACCATCTGATCTGAAAAAGTTAATGCTCCAAATCGTCCCGGTGGTTGTGTCGCGGTTAATGTCGCCAGCATACCATGATCATTATGAAACTTTATAGTTTCGGTAATATCTACATCACCTACACCATCGCCATAAGTAAGACAAAAATCTTCATTATTCAGATATTCGCGCACTCTACGTAAACGTCCACCAGTCATAGTTTTATCGCCAGTATCAACTAATGTTACTTTCCAGTGCTCAGCATTACGTTGATGAACATCCATTTTATTATTCTGCATGTCAAAGGTCACATCCGACATATGTAAAAAATAATTAGCAAAATATTCTTTAATTATATATCCTTTGTAACCACAGCATACAATAAAATCGTTTATTCCGTGAGAGGAATATATCTTCATTATATGCCATAAAATAGGTTTACCGCCCACTTCTACCATTGGTTTTGGTCGAGTATTGGTTTCTTCACTAATTCTAGTGCCTAGGCCACCCGCAAGAATTACAGCTTTCATCGCATACCTTCTAATATTGAAAAAATTTTTGCACGAAAAAAATTATGTTTCTCTAGAAAAACGCTACTTTGATAATTAAAACCATTTTTATTAAAAGAATAAGGAGTCTCATAATACTTGATAAATACTACTATAAAGCAATTATTTAAGTATGCAGTTAAACTATAAAATAAAAACATTATCATTTTAAAACTTCTTATTTTAGAACTAATTATTTGTTAGGCTCACAATTACGTCTAAATCAGTAGATATAATCTCATTTAAGTAAGACATTTTCCCTGAGAAACTTCTTGCATAGAAAGAGAAATCATACCGTATTTTTGATTTAAAAACTTATAATATTTCAATATCAATTCAAGATTCTTTAAATTAGTTTCCGTATGGATACCAAAATTATGAGGATGCCACCATAAATGAAAAACACTATCCATCATCGCAGATTTCAACATACCAGTCTTAATTCGTTTGACATTTAATATATCAAAAATATTGAATCCCTTCGTTGGTCGTAAAAATCTATTCGCAGATACATTTACTAGCCCTCTATTACAAACTGAGCTTTTAATCTTTGTTACATGATTAACTGATATAGGAATGTAATCATCAGCAAACCTAAGATATCTCCCGAATATGTTGCTAGACGAAGAACTACCTTTTCTGTGCAACCAGTGTGGTTGATTTCCACGATATGCAGTAAAACCATGAGTTGACAATTCACTCAAATATTCTTCACAGACTTGATTACGAGGAAAGACAAAACTTGTTGGCTTGACTCCCATCTCTTCAAAAATAATTTTATTGGAATTTATATCCTGAATAAAATCATTTATACTTCCGTGCTCCTCACCACAGTAAAAATGACTATATGTATGGCTGCCTATCTCTTGATTTTCTACAGCCATTATTTTTTCAACTAGTGTACGAGCAAAAAAAAGTTTTGGGAAATCACGAGCTAAACTAGCAAATGTATATGCAGACAAACTTTTTCGTTTGTATTTAGGTAGAACAGAGGGACACATATCTCTCCACTGATTATAATTTTTGCACATAAGCATACCAACTGTTGCCCAAGTAACATGTATTTCATACTTCTTGAACAACTCTAGCATAGCAGGAACCGCGTGCCACACACCTTCAATATTTTTTCCATAATTTTGAATAGATTTCGAGTCTGTCACTCCCCAAAACATTTCAAAATCAAGCGATATAACTAATGCCGACATAATATCAATTTAACCATAAGTCGAATGCTTTTAAAATATATATTATATGATAATATTTTATATCGACAATTTATTGTTTATTATAATTTATTTGAAAACCTAAATATCTATTTAGTCTTAAAGAGTAAATAAATTAATATTTGAAATTATATGAAATAAAGAATTATTAACTATGTATGTTTTAAATATTTTGCACCCTTATAAAGATCAATGATCTTGGAATCATCTACTCGCCCATTAATCTTTTGCCCATAAAAGTAAGTACAAGACGCCCCGTCCATTGCTCCTGGCCTATAAACAAGAATTCTATCAATATGTTTTAACCAGAAAAACATTAACCTTACTATCGCTTTTACAACTTTTCTTATTACGGACTGAACAAAGAAAGCAAGTAAAAAATTTTCAATAGCCCAACCGAGTGCTGTGCTTGGGCCCGATACCATGCCAGCCTCAATTTCTGTAAAACCATTAAATAGTCGCCGGTGCCCTGATAATGTATACCTTGTAAAATCATATGCCCCCTCATGCACCTGCTGCATAAAAGGAATCTCTGAATACAAGTAACCATGGACTTTCAATACTCGATGTATTTCGGCGGCCACACGTTCGGGATAAAGTACAAGCTGCATTACTGCAGTAACCACAACAGCATCAAAAACCTGGTCAGAAAATGCCAAATCGTGTGCATCACAAAAAAAATCTATATCAGAATAAATATCAATATCACAATATACGACAGTAACTCTATTATCAGCGCCCAGTAATTTATCTAGCCATAATCGCTGTCGCCCCCCCCCAACAACTAACACCGTAGCTGATTTCAAATGTTTAAGAGACTGATTGAGTTTTGTCAAAACTCGTTTCCTAGAGAGGTTTACCGAGGGGGACTGAAAAAAACGAATCCAACTTTTAATGGGTTTTTCTGGAGGTGGTTTAGAGATATTGTGATAATTATTTTGATTAAATATTGTATTTTCTAGTCGCAGCAATACTGGACGACCATGTGAAATTAAATATCGACTATCACAGTAATCACATGTCAAGTAGTCTGAATTTTTAGTTATAAGGGGCTTTCCTTTATGACACTCAGGGCACTCAAGCAAATGCTGCAAACTTAAAAAATCTTTCATAAACAATAAACTCCTTAAATTGTAGTGAGATAATAAATTAACATGTCGATGTTATAAAACACTATCAATCTATAAATATTTTGTTAAATAAAGTGATATAATTTTTCTGCATGGGCAAAATAAAAAAAAGTATTTGTGAATATGCCTCTATATGTTGACACCTTAAATATCTAATTTCCCACTTTCTGAAAAATCAAAACCAACTGACTGAAATATTTTATCCCATTTTTCAACTAATTGAATTTTGCTATAATTTTTTTCTACAAATTCCTTACCCTTTTGCCCTGCTAAACAACGCAATTCTTCATTTAGTATTAATTTCTCAAGGGAGGTGAACCATTCATTATCATTATTGCATGCTAATGATAAGTTAACTTTTTCCATTGCACTTAGATAAGCAGGCGTTGCAGAAGTAACTACAGGCATACCCATACGCCACAAAAGTAAGAGTTTATTCATTGGCTTTCCAAGCTGAATAGGATCTAGAACATTAATCGGGATGACAGCAACATCACATTGACTAATTAGCTTAACACAACTTTCTTTATTCCAAGCATGTACTTTTACGTTTTTAAAAATCTTGCTTGCAATTTTAGCACTCGAAACTTTCCAGTACTTTCCTAAAAACCGATAACCAACTAAGTCAGTTACTAAATTTAATTCCAATTTGTACTTTTCATCTAACCGATACAAAACATTACAAATCTGGTCAAATTGTAAAATATTTTCAGGTAACCCTTCCCACACCAACTTAAAAACTGACCCTGACTTGTAATCACTTTTGAATTCATTTACAACTGTATCATGCATATCAAGAACAATATGTGTGTTATCACAATACTTGGATATTCGTGATTGCTGCATATCGGTAGTGCAGACAACAGCATCTGATCGTCGACACATATTGCGAATAGCTTCCCAGTAACTAAGCGTCAAATATGAATGTTGTCCAGATATAAATTTTGCAAAACCACGTAAAGATCCCTTTATATCAGTATAAGGTATGTCAAGATATGAATTAATAAAATCATAAACTATCTTTCCATGTGGATATTTACACCATGCACTAATATCAGCGCGAGAACTAAGGACAACCAAATCATATATTTTATCAATTTTAGCAACTTCAAATGATATTCCACGTAATTTCGCATACCCTACAAAACGTCGATAATCGCCTGGCAGACTGAAAGAATTATCATATGGAACGTAACCAATTTTTAACATTCAAATAAACCTAAAAGTTATAAAGTGAAACTCGAAACTGTAATTAATAAATTTTTATACACTAAATATCACTATTTAATGTCAAGTCACAGATTTATAATGTAACACTTAATTTAACTTTTAATGACTCAATATGTTGCGCAAGTCACCAATCAGCATCATGTAGCCTCTTAAGGTGTGTTGTGCTTCACGCCAACCCCCTTTAAGTACAGAAAAAGTTACCCTCGTAAGTGGTTCAAGAAACAAGGTGATAAAGAACAACGCCCATGCCTGAAAGGGAGTGAAATGTTTAAAACCATAGAGTATACGGCTGCGTAATGAAAAAAACAATCGATGTGCTTTTACTTGATCTGAAGTCCCACAACCTGCATGGAAAGCCTGGGCATTTGACAAATATATACTGCGATAACCTAATTTACTAACACGATAAGATAAATCGACTTCTTCAAAATATACAAAGAAGCGTTGATCGAAACCACCTAATGACTCAAATAGAGATTGACGAATTAGAAAAAATGCACCTATAACCTGATCAACGTCTCGAGTTTTATCATGAGGCCATTCTTGCATCGAGTGAGTTAAATGGCGAAATTTTGGTAATCTATTAAAGCCTAATGCTTGTACCAAAAAAATAATTAATGAAGGCGTACGGGAACAACTTCGAGCAACATTATCATTTTCATCCAATAGTTGAATTCCTACTATTCCAACATCAGTATTTTTAGAAGACTGCATAAATGTTATCGGAGAAGAAAGTGAATCTTCAAATAAACGTGTATCAGGATTAAGGAACAATAAATAGTCGCTGGTACTCTCTGCTGCTCCTTGATTACAAGCAGTAGCAAAACCATTATTCTCAGAGTTCTGAATAAGAGTTACAGATACTCCCAATTTTTCGATATCACTCAATGAATTATCCGAAGAAGCATTATCGACAATAATAACCTTAGACAAAATAAATCCTTCTTTTGATGTAGGAGCAATTGAAGCAATACATTCTCGTAGTAAATTCCCTGCATTCCAATTAACTATTACAATTGTTAAGGTTGGGTAGTTCATTTAATGTAAACTTTAAATTCTTTGTTTGTTACAGATACTTTCTTTTTTTTATGTTTTAATAGAAAAGCATTTAACACTGCCAAAGGCAAAAACAAAGTCCATAAGTAATCAAATTTTTCTAAGTAAGGATTAGATATATTAATTATTAAAAAGCACAAAAACCCAATAAGAAGGGGGATAAGCATTGATGCTGCCTCTGTATTTCTACGAATAATTATTATTGAACGAAAAAACAACCACGTTACAGCACAACCATAAATTAAAAAACCTATTAATCCAGTATGAAACAAAAGTGACATATAGCTTAATTCATAACTCCAAGGTTCTTTAGTTGAACGAATATATTCCTCAGCTCCTGCTCCATGCCCAGATCCAATGAGTGGCGATTCATACCAACCGTTAAGAAGAGCAATAAATTGCTCTTTACGGGCGTAAGCATCTACATTACTCGGATCTGAAAAATTAAATCCTATAATAAAATTGTCCCAAAAATAACTTACGTCTATAAAAAAAGTAATAGCTATAATGAGAATAGTCGCCAACATTACAAAGAAACTTAAGGTTGTTAGATTAAAACGTATTTTGCAAAGAACAAAAAATATCATTGCGATAAATGGAGCAAGTACTGCAATTACCCAAAATGCCCGCCGTCCTGAGAACAACAACACTAAAATAGACAAAAAAAATCCTATCCAGGCTATTTTTACCCAAGTACTATTTAATGTCGTTACTTTTTTTGGTAGTAATATTATTGCTGTAAAAAAAGGAAAACTATAAATCACTGTAACTAAGTTTGGCATGCTATAGGCTATAGTTTTTCCACTTACATCTACTCGGACCCCTGAACCCAAAAAATTTACAAATCCAAGATCAAAAAAACCAAGCGTTTCCAAAACTGCAAATATTCCAATTAAAGAACTAGTCATGCAGCCAATAATTAATGTCTTGAAAAATGGTATATAATTTTCTGGTCGATAATAAATCCCAATAAAAAATATATATAACAGTGGCCACAGCACATAAACTGTACCAACACTAATAGCAGGATGTTCGTTTAAAAGTCCTAGCAAGATATAGAAAGTTGAAGCAGAAATTGTGATAAATCCAATAAAAGCAATCTCATAATTTAACTTCCAATTTGATTTTCCTAAGGAGTGAATTATCGCAACTATCAATAATATACCTAACAAAAAACCTCGTTCAATCTGATGAGCTGTTGGTATAACCAACATTAGCCAAAAGAAAAAAAGAGGCAATTTAGAATATGCATATTTAATATTCATGTATATCTATAAAATTGAGTTTAATTAAACTTGAAATACATCAGATACCCATGAACGCAAACTATATTTATTAAGCACTGACTCTGGTATTTGAGAATATTCTGAGTTAATAAAATCTTTATTTATTTCAGAAAAATCATCATTAATCACTAAAATATTATTTTTATTGTAAAAGTCATAATTCACAATATCCTGATTGGTGGTTATAAGTTTTTTTTTAAACCCTACAGCTTCGATTGTTCTCATAGTTAAACCAACTTGAAGTGGGTTAGGGAAGTCAAGTATTGACTTTGATGACATAAAAATCTCGGTAACTCGCTTATACGACATTCTATTTATGTGTAAAAAAATTCCTTCACCACTAAATAATTTCTTAAAATAAAAGTGGATACCTGTAGTCATATAGAAAAAATAATTTAGCTTATTTGTGTCACACCAACTACTTAATTTTTTGACAAACGCAAGTCTGTTAGAATGTTGTAAACCTACAAATGAAATATCAAACTTAATGGCTAAATTATCAGCAGTACTCTGCTCTCTATAAAAAAGAGGTCTAAAATTCAACTCAGAATAATTCAAACAGTCCACCCTATCAAAACTAAACACTTTATCAAAATAAGTAAATTGATTAATGGCTGTTGGAACTCTTATTAAGGCATCCCATTGATACATAATAAAATGTGCTTTTTTTAATTTAACTCGTAGAGTTGATATAAAAGTTTCAGGCAGTAGTTCACCTTTAACAACTAACACATAATCAAATGCATCATTCTTAACTCTACGAAGAATACCAGCATAATATCTCTTTCTTATTGAATCTGTATTAATAGAAGTCAAATTTGCAAATATCTTGAAAATCAAGCTTTTTTCTGAGGGGAATTTATCAGAAAAATAAGTTACATTAGCACCCAATTCTTCGAGTTCTTTTTTTATTGCATCTTCGTAATCGTAAAAGCCTATACCCAAAAATAAAATTTTCTTACCCGAAAGATTTAAACTCATAGATATAGGCCTTTAACTTTCATCTCTTCAATGCTTTTTTCGTAATTGTCAATTTGAACGGTTTGCTGGTTTACCCACTCTGAAAAATATTGAATTCCTTCTGAAAAACATATTGATGGTTTATAACCTAATACACGTGTGATTTTTTCTAAACAAGCATAGTTATTACGAATGTCTCCAATACGATACGTACCAGCAATTCGTATTTGTACTTGGGTTCCATAAGCATTGATTAATGATTTTGCTACGGTAATAACATCTGTGAGTTCACCTGAACCTACATTAAAAGCATCATAAATTACTTCTTTATTTTCTATTCCTAAGATGGTTGCTGCTACAACATCATCAATATAGACAAAATCCCGACTTTCCAGTCCATCTTCAAAAATAACTATTTCATTTTTATTTTTAATTCGAGTAGAAAATATTGAGAGAATACCTGTATATGGGTTTGATAAAGATTGACCTGGGCCGTAAACATTCTGATAGCGAAAAGCAATAGAAGATATACCTAAGGATTTACCAGTAGTAAGGACCATTTGCTCTTGATTATGTTTTGTGATTCCATAAATTGAAGATGGATGGCTTTTACTTTCTTCATCGGTTGCTACGCATTCAGATGTTTCTCCACAATGAGGACACTTCACTTTAAAGTCCCCACGAGATAAACTATCGCTAGCCCTTCCCGTTGGATAAATCACACCATGCTCTTTACACTTATATTTACCTTCACCATAAATTGAGCGGGAGGAAGCTATTATAATCTTCTTGACACTGTGTTCTGTATTTGCAAGTAGGTCGAGCATAATAGCTGTTCCTCTAATATTAACATCAACATAGCGTTCAATTTCATACATCGACTGACCTGTTCCAGTTTCTGCTGCGAGGTGAACTAATACATCTTGTTCTTCTAAAGCTAATGACCAGTCGTTCTTTGATCTGACATCACCACAAATAAATCGAACTTTATTTTTAATTGTTTCATATAGTGGTGATACTTTTGTATGTATTTGAGGGGACAAATTATCTAATACAGTAACCTCGTGCCCTCTCTTGATTAGAGCTAAAGTTAGATTAGAGCCAATGAAACCTGCACCTCCTGAAATCAATACTTTCATAATAAATCACCATTTAAGTAATTACAAAAAATGCAATCCAAGCACAAATAAGCATTATTGAGACTAATTTCTGATATAATACTTGGGCTTGGCCTATTAATATTCACTATTAACATGATTTAATACAAATAACTCTTATGACATCACGATTATCTCCATATTTAAATTCGGAAGAATTCGCTATTACTGGTTTTGATAAAAAATGCTTGGTTTTATGATAAATTCTTAGGAGTCCAAGTCTATTTGCAGCAACTTTAATTATATGACCAATCTTTCTTTTTAACGAGCTAGTAAAAATAATTGGCGCTTTACTTACAGAACTATCCAAAGAGACCTTTTTACGTACATTACCAGAAGTTGATATATCTAATATTTTAAATCCACTTTTAGCCAGTAATTCAGTTAGAGAATCAACAGAGAAGAAAGTAAGGTGCGAACTTTGGCAGTCTGCAGTTATACAAAACTTTCCTTTTCTAAAGTCATCATTTGGCACCTCTATAAACATATATCCATTATCGCTTAATTTTTCATTTAAAGCTTTTAAATACCCAAATATTTGAGATGAACTTATATGCTCTAGTACATGTGATGATTGTATTAAATCAAACTTGTGTGGTAGTGAAAATAAATCGTCATATACCTCTATACCATTTTTTTTATAAAATTCTATAGCATCTGATGATTTTTCGACAACCGAATATTTTATTGGTATATTTTGACTCACTTGCCTTAACAGCTCTCCTGCCCCAGCACCCAAGTCTAATCCCCTATATGTGTCTTTTTTTCTACTTTTAACACTAATATGCTTTAAGATATAAGCTGCTTGAGATTGCGCTTTAAGTCCTATATCAAACATATTTATCAGATCAAAATCAATAAACATGGGAGAGTTCAAAGAACGGTATTCTGTTAAATAATAAGTTTCTAACTTAAAATCCTCTGGCTCGGGAAACGCTGAACCAAGACCACAAAATTCGCATACCCTTATACTAAGATTATCAAATAGATAGTGTTTCCATTTGTTTTCATAATCAACAATTTTGAAATTTGTATTTGTTCCGCAAGAGACACATAGAGGCTCACTCATTTTTCACCTATAATATATATGTATTAATTGTTGCTTTCGAATTATCATCACCAACCCATTGTAATGTTAATCCACAGAATAATCTTAATATAATTTAAGTATCTTTCTTAGTAATTAAATAATCATTAACGTAAAGTGCATCTAAGTTACAGTCTATAAAATCTACTATCGCATCATCTATTGTTTCTATCATTGTACGTCCATGTTTATTAAAACTAGTATTTAGAAGTACACCAAAACCATATTCATTTAAAATTTTTGTTAATACTGAGTAAATTAGTGGATTGGATTCTGGAGTGACGATTTGTGGTCGTGCAGTACCATCTACATGTACAGCTGAGGGGTTGCTTTCAATTAAAAATTTAGTCCCCTTAAAAGCAGTTGCCATGTGCAGATGCTCAAAAGGATCTTCTAACAAATCATGCATTTGATCCGCTATTAACATGGGACATAATGGCTGGAATGCATGTCTTGATTTTATATGCAAATTAATTTTATCTCGGATTTTAGAATTATTAGCCATAGCTAAAATAGATCTATTACCTAGCGCCCTAGGCCCAAACTCAGCCGTTCCTTGAACAACACCAATAATTTTATTTTTAACCAATTGCTCATAAATAGAATCAACTAGATTATCCGGTTTCTCAACCTTAATATCATTATATTTTCTTACTGTTTCATCTATGTTTTCAGTGTTAACTTCACTACCTAGATATGGCATTTTCAATTTATTTTGGACCCATCTTAAATCTACACCATCCTGAATGGCTTGTAATATAGCAGCTCCAATAGCTGTGCCTTCATCCCCCATAGCTGGAATTACATGATAGTTAGATAAAATAGCATCCTTTCGTGCTTTATGCGTCATTATAACATTCGCACATACACCACCAGATAAACATACGGGAGTATTACTTTTAATTTGATTATATTCAAAAATACTTGAAACTAGTTTTTTAAATATCTCTTCCAAATAAGTTTGTATTGTTGAAGCAAGGTTTTCATCAGTTAAGCTTTCTCTAAGGGACAATAGATTTTTCGTTGATAAATGTTTTAAAAAGTAATTAGAGTTAAGATGGATTACACCTTTTTTTACTGGAGAATTTTCAAGCAACTCTCTAAGCAACAAATCGTCTGGAGTTCCGAATGCTGCTAGCGCTTCAACTTTTCCTTCATCACTCCCAGGATGAAAACCCAATATTTTAGTATAGCTACTATATATATTTCCAATAGATAAATTATAATTTTTATTATCAACAAGAATTACAGTAGATACAGAACCAGTTAATAATTCAATCTCTCCTTTGTTCCAAGAATAAATTTTTGAGAAAAAGCCATCACCCCAGCCATCAAGAGTAATTGCAATTATATTTTCATTCAAGTTAAACTCTGAAGAATATATTGAAGAGATAGCGTGACATTTATGGTGTTCAAAAAAATCAATGTTTTTTGATGAAATCCATCTTTTAGTAATGAACAGTAATTCTATCTTTATAAAAAGAAGCAAAGTCAATTTATTTATAAATGACGGCATATAGATCTTTTCTAATATCACGCTTAGAATAGCCAGAATACAATAATTAAAGGAAAGAATAGGTTTTTTTATAAGCATTTTATAAAATTCATTACGAGATACTTTATAAAAATCATTTATAAATTTAGGTTTAATTATGCGTCTTCTAATTTTATGCTTTATGCAACTAATAACTCCCAAAGCTTTATTTTCATAAGCGGTATCTAAATTATTAAAAGCATTAAAAGAATGGCTAATCTTGAATTGATCTAAAG
>MDTB01093583.1_pt1 | contig 16208 bp, 14 predicted proteins | sample 811161 | NCBI WGS metagenome assembly MDTB01 (sample SAMN05326650, study PRJNA326480) | marine metagenome | isolation source: seawater | place: Mediterranean Sea | collected 2009 | reverse complement strand
TTTTTTGGCATTTAGTTTAATGAGTATGTAATATAAAAAATGATAATTCACTAAAAATTTATGGCCTAATTAAGAATTTATGAATCTACTCTCTTCAGCATCTGTATTTAGTTTTTTTACCTTAATTAGTAGAATTTTAGGCTATCTTCGAGATATATTAATAGCAATATTTTTAGGGGCGTCAATTTTTGCTGATGCTTTTTTTGTTGCATTTAGATTGCCAAATACTTTTAGACGACTATTTGCCGAAGGGACATTCAATGCAGCGTTTATACCTAGTTACACTTCTGCAAAAATTGAGGACAAAAAAAAGGGAAAAAAGTTTGCTGACGATGTTTTAAGTTCTTTATTATTAATTTTATTATTTATTGTCACTATAGTAGAGATTTTTACTCCATACTTAATTTACATCATTGCTCCGGGTTTTTTGGAAGATCAAATTAAATTTAATTTAGCAGTTGAACTTACAAGAATTACATTTCCATTTTTATTATTCGTAAGTTTATCATCATTTTTTTCAGGAATACTTAACTCTAATAATAAATTTGCTGCTGCAGCTGCCGCCCCTATTATTTTAAATGTAGTTTTAATTTTAAGTTTAATTTATTCTTTTATTCAAGGTTTAGACTATGCAAAACAGCTTTCTTACGGTGTTACCATTGCTGGTATAATCCAATTATTTTTTTTAATCTATTTTACTAAAAGATTTTATAAACCCGCTCTAAATTTTAGTTTAAGACTTAGTAGCAAAGTAAAATTCTTCTTTAAAAAACTTTTACCTAGTATTTTATCTTCAGGTGTTACACAAATAAATATCTTAGTTGGAACAATTATTGCCTCTTTTCAGACAGGCGCAGTGTCATATCTTTACTATGCTGATAGAATTTATCAAATTAATCTTGCTATTGCAGGGATAGCTGTTGGAACTGTTTCTTTACCAGTTCTTTCCAAAGCTTTTAAAATAAAAAATTTTAAAAAAATATCTGATATACAAAATAAATCTTTTGAACTTTCACTTTTATTTTCAGTACCTGCAAGTTTTGGATTAATTTTAGCATCAGAACAAATAGTTAACGCATTGTTTGGGTACGGATCATTTTCTCAAAATGACGTTGAGATGACTGCTATTGCTTTAAAGTTCTTTGGATATGGAGTGCCAGCATTTGCTTTAGTAAAAATTTTATCAAATTTCTTTTTTGCCAGAGATAATACTAAAACACCTTTCTACATTTCATTATTTATTGTTTTTTTAAATATTTTAATAAGCATTAGTTTTTTTAATAAAGTTGGATTTGTCATAATTCCTATTGCTACATCTATTTCAACTTGGATTGGAGTTTTTATTTATATCTTTTTATTAAATAGCAAAAAAATTTTATTATTAAAAAATCAATTAATAATAAATTTTATCAAGATATTGATTTCGGCAATCATAATGTCGTCTATATTGCTGTTATTTTTAAACAAGTTCTCAAATTATTTAGATTATAGTTACAATTATAAAGCTGTTTATTTAATATCAATAGTTAGTTTTGTGGGTATGTTTTATTTATTATCGTGTTATTTATTGGGAATATTGAAACTTAAAAATTATAAAACATATTGATGAATAAAAAAAAATTAGTATTTTCAGGTGTCCAACCAACAGGAAATCTTCATTTAGGAAATTATTTAGGAGCACTTAAAAACTTTGTTTCTTTGCAAAAAGAGATGGAATGTATTTATTGTGTTGTTGACTTGCATGCTATTACTACCTTTCAAGAACCTAGGCAATTATATGATAACGTGCTGGAAACTACAGCTAGTTTTTTAGCAACTGGCCTAGATCCAAATAAAAGTATAATTTTTAACCAATCATCAGTTTCTGGTCATGCAGAGCTTGCTTGGATTTTAAATTGTGTATCAAGAGTTGGATGGTTAAATAGAATGACGCAATTTAAAGATAAAGCAGGATCAGATAAAGAAAAGGCTAGTGTCGGACTCTATATTTACCCGAACTTAATGGCAGCAGATATTTTATTATACAAGGCTACTCATGTCCCAGTTGGAGCGGATCAGAAGCAACACTTGGAATTATCTAGAGATATAGCTCAAAAATTTAACAACGATTTTAAATGCAAAAATTTCTTTCCCCTGCCAGAGCCTTTAATACCTAAAAATATTTCTAGAGTCATGAGTCTAAGAGATGGAACAAAAAAGATGAGCAAGTCTGAAGAATCTGATTACTCAAGAATAAATCTTAAGGATACAGCTGATGAAATTAATAAAAAGATAAAAAAGGCCAAGTCAGACTCCAGCCCAATACCTGGTGAAATCAAGCTATTAGAAAATAAGCCTGAGGCTTTAAACCTTTTAACTGTTTATTCTGAAATAACTAAAAATAGTTTGGAACAAATTATCTCAGAAATGGCAGGAAAAGAGTACTCCTTTTTAAAAACTAAATTATCTGAAGCCTTAATTAATGAAATTACACCTGTTGGAAAAGAAATCAAAAAATTACTTGAAGATAAGTCGCACTTAAAAAATATTCTAAAAAAAGGCAGTGAAAAAGCTCATATTATTGCTGAGGAAAACCTTAAGATTATACGTGAAAAAGTAGGCTTGATATAATATAAAACCTTAATGATACAAACAGAAATCACACCAAATCCAGATTCTTTAAAGTTTTTATCTGAAAAAACGTTATCAGCTGTTGGAACTGAAGAGTTTAAAAAATCAAATATAGATGAAATTTCAATTCCTTTTGTTAAAGAATTATTGAATTTTAAAGGAGTAGAATTAATTTTGTTATCAGAAAAATTTCTATCTGTAAAAAAAACAAAAGATGTGCCATGGAGTGAGCTTAAACCTATGGTTATTTCTCATTTAAACGATTATTTTGAGAAGAATAGCGATCCAATTCTCAAGGAAAGTAAAAAAAAAATAAATAATGACAAAAATGATAGTGAAACTGTGGATAAAATTATTGAAGTCTTAGATACAAAAATACGTCCAGCTGTGGCAAGAGATGGTGGAGATATAAAATTTATATCATTTGAAAGTGGGGTCGTGAAAGTGCAATTACAAGGAAGCTGCTCTGGATGTCCTAGCTCTTTAATGACTTTAAAACAGGGAGTTCAAAATCTTTTAAAACACTACGTAAAAGAAGTAAATTCTGTTGAGGCTATACAATGAAAAAGAAATTAAGTTATAGGGATAAACTAGTAGAGCTTGCTTATATCTACGATGTTAAAGAGATTAAGGATTACGAAAAAAGCAGAAAAAATTTAACATCTGGTCAATTAGAACTTATTTTGAAAAAAAATAAGATTATAATTCCGAAAGATTTTAAATCAAATTTTTTAAGAGATAATATTTTTAAACCTATAGGGAAAATTCAATCTAATTTAACAGAATATAAAGAAAATAAAATTAAGGATAAAAACAGAGCTATAAGAAAATTAGAAAACTTTAAACTTGATACAAATAGAAAAATCGGTCGAGCATTTAAAGACTTGTGGACTCAACTTGGAAAAATAGGATTAAACTTTTTAAATATTATTCCTAAGTTAGGTAGTGTTATCTATAAATTTTTTGGAGATTTATTTACCGATTTATTCCATGGAATCTACACACAACAAATAGAACCTCAAAAAGCTAAACGGGTAATAATTGGAATAGCGTCTGTAGCTATTATAACAACAATCGCTTTTAGTGGCATTAACTACTTTTCTAGTAGTGAAATAGCTCAAAAACTTGAAGTCAAAAAAGAGGTTAAAAAACCTGAAGTCAAAAAAGAGGTTAAAAAACCTGAATTAAAAAAAGAGGTTAAAAAACCTGAATTAAAAAAAGAGGTTAAAAAACCAGAAATCAAAAATAAAGAAGAGCCTAATAAATCTGAGAAAAAACCTAAGCTAGAGGTAAAAAGGAAAAATGTAGATGAGGTAATTTTACCTAATTTAAATTTAAAAACAGAAACAGTTTTAAATCTTTTCAAAGACGTCGAATATGATCTAGGTAAAGTGCGAACCCAAAAATTAGTTAAACCTATATATTTTACTCAGTTTCCAAGAGATCTTGATGCGCTACCAAATACAAAACTTAAAAAGGAGACATTTATAAAAATTGTTCTTCCTTTAATAGTGGCAGAAAATGAGAGAATACTTGCCGACAGAAAAAAGCTTATAATTTTGTCTGAAAAAAAATTTACAACTGATTCAGAAAAACAATGGCTTAGACAAAAATTATTAGAATACAAAGTTAAAAAAGGAGATTTAAAAGAGTTGATTGCACGTATGGATATAATTCCAACCTCTATAGCGTTAGCGCAGGCAGCTAAAGAGAGTGGGTGGGGAACATCTAGATTTGCATTAGAAGGTAACGCTATTTTTGGTCAATGGACATGGAGCGGTCAAGGTATAGAACCATTAGATAGAGAGAGTAATAAAAATCACAAGATTTTAAAATTTCCTATACTTAGAGCCTCTGTGAAAGCTTATCAGAACAATCTTAATACTCATAAAAGTTACAGTAAATTTAGACAAAAAAGATCAACACTAAGAGATAAAAATAAAAAGATTAGAGGACTAGAATTGACCGAAACTTTAAATAACTATGCTCAAACAGGAACTGAATACACAAAGATTTTAAATCAGATTATTAAACAAAATAGATTAATGGATTTTGAACCTGTAAGATTAGTAAATTCCGTAAAAAAAATTGAGCTAAGTTCTTAGTTCATTTATCACTTATTACAAACTGTATTCCTAGCCATCTCCATAAACCACTTGAGTCCCTAAGGGAGCAATTAATTCTTCCTCTTTCACCGACAAATTTTTCCGCTATATTTATTACAAGGGTATCTGAGTTTTCAAATTTGATATCAGATTGTCTCCATTTATTTCCTTCATTTGAGTAACATCCCACAGATTTAAGGTTTTTTATATTATCAAAAAATTTTACTTTCACTCTAGGAGGATTTTTATTTTGCATAAGATATTTCTCCTCAGGAGAGATACTTTTATATTTAAAAGGCAAAGTTTTAGTTAAAGATTTAAATCTTTTTAATTCTCCATACTTTTCATTAATTGGATATCTAGGTAGTTCATAAAAATCTTTCGTCTCATCCATTACACCTGAATGTTGACCAAATGCATACTTGAAGCCAAAATTTTTAATTATATTTTTAAAATCATTACTGTATTCACCAAATGGATAAGAAAAAAAGGTTGAATTTTTTCCTAGTTTCTCTTTGAAGATTGTAATTGATTTAGCTATATCTTCCTCGATAACTTTGTTATTTTCGTCTGCTAAGTATTCATGCGTATGACTATGATTGCCTATCTCAACAAAGTCTTCCGCAGCTATTTCTTTTATTTGATCCCAAGTCATATAATTAAAAGCTCCAACTTCTCGGGTGCTTACGAAAAGAATAAAGGGTATCTTTTTTTCTTTGAGAATTGGCCAAGCATTTTCATAAAAGGAAAGAAATCCATCATCTATTGTTAAAAGAATTTTTCTTTGTAATTTGTTATTTTTTAAATCATTTTCAAAATTTTTTGGATTTACATATTTAATTTTACTCTCCTCTACAATTCTTAAATGTTCATTGAAATCATTTATTTTTATATTAGTAGATGGATACTTATTTTCCTCAAATCTATGGTACATCAATGAAATAATGCCAAAATCATCAATTTTATTGTATTGATTATTTGAATACACATTATTTTGAAAATATAAAAGGGGTGCAAGTAAATAAATGATAAAAGATTTTTTAATTTTAAATTTCATAGGAAAAGAAAATAAAATTGGATTGAGAGTAAATAATTATTTTTACATTCATGATTTTGACAAAAAAACTGATAACGATCAGTTAGTAATGAATGTATTAAAAATGATTAAAAAATACAAAGTAAATATTGATGATAATTTCTCCGTCTTAGTTAATAATGGCCCAGGAAGCTTTTCCTCATTGAGAACCTCTTTAGCAGTGGCAAAAGGAATTAAAATATCAAAAAAAATTAACATTTTTGGATATAAAAATTCTGATTTAGGCCAATTTAACCTTGTTAATATTGAATTTTTAATCAAAAAAAAATTAGTACAAAAAAATTTGATTAAACTAACATATTTAAGTTAAATTAATTATTATGAATTCAATTGAGCAAAAATGTCAAAAAAAAGGTGTTAGACTTACTGACCAAAGGAAGACCATAGCTCGAGTTTTGTCTGAATCGAAAGAAGTATATGGTTCAAAAGATCATCCAGATGTAGATGAACTTCACAAAAGGGTAACACAAAGAGATAAAAAAATTAGTATCGCAACAGTTTACAGAACAGTAAAATTATTTGAAGAGTCAGGGATTTTAGAAAAGCACGATTTTAAAGGTGGCAAAGCAAGATACGAGCAATCTCCAGACGAACATCATGACCATTTAATCGATATAAATAGTGGTGAAATAATCGAGTTTGTAGATAAAGACATTGAGAAACTTCAAAACGAAGTAGCAAAAAAATTAGGCTATAAATTAGTAGATCATAAATTAGAACTCTACGGTTCAAAAATTAAAAAATAATTTGAAAAAAAAAATTTTCATTAAAACTCTCGGCTGTCAAATGAATGAATATGATAGCAATCGTATTTTGGATTTAGCTACAAAAATTAATTACATCCCAACAAAAAATATAAAAGAAGCTAATTGTTATATTTTAAACACTTGTCATATAAGAGAAAAAGCAACCGAAAAAGTTTACCACGATATTGGAAGATTAAAAAAAGAGTTTAGAAACAAAGTTAAACCTATAGTATTAATAGCCGGTTGTGTAGCGCAGGCAGAAGGCGAAATATTATTAAAAAAAGAAAACTACATAGATGCAGTTATTGGTCCCCAATCTTATCATCAAATTAATGATATGATTTTGAAAGTAGAAAAAAAATCAAAAAAAATTAATTTTACTGAGTTTGATGTAATAGAAAAATTTGATACTCTTAATTCTTATAAAAACTCCGATAATAGAATTGCATCATTTCTTACTGTTCAAGAAGGCTGTGATAAGTTTTGCAAATTTTGTGTTGTTCCGTACACTCGTGGTGCAGAATTTTCTAGATCTATCAAAGAATTGGTTGAAGAAGCAAATCAATTAGTTAGCAATGGAGCTAGGGAAATAAATTTACTTGGTCAAAATGTAAATGCATACCATTTTGAAGATAAAAAACTTTCAGATTTGATATTTGAAATTTCCCAAATTAAAAATCTTAAAAGAATTAGATATACTACATCTCATCCTAGAGATTTCACTGATGATTTGATTAAAATACACAAAAATTGTAAAAAACTAATGCCGATGATTCATCTACCAGTTCAAAGCGGTTCAAATAAAATATTAGAGTCAATGAATAGAAAGCATACAGTCGAAGATTATTTAGAAATTATTGAAAAGTTATTAAAAGTTAATCCTAATATAAAATTTTCAAGTGATTTTATAATTGGGTATCCGGGTGAAACACGAGATGATTTTATGAAAACAGTTGAACTCATGAAGAAAGTTGAATTTACTAATTCATTTTCTTATATATTTAGTGCCAGACCAGGCACCCCAGCTTTTAAATACAATAAAATAAATAAAGAAGTAGTAAAAAAAAGATTAATTGAATTTCAGGATGCAGCAGAAAATATTAAAATCAACTACAAAAAAAAACTTATAAATAAAAAAACAAAAGTTTTATTTGAAAACAAGATGAAAAGTGGAAATAGATATTTTGGAAGAGATGAATATTTTAACTCAATAATTGTTGAAAGTAATTCAGATTTAACAGGTTTGATAAAAAATGTAAAAATTTTAAAGGGAAATCAAAATACATTGTTTGGTGAAATTATATCAAATGTTGATCAAACTAATTATGCAGCTTAAATAAATGTCAGAAATAAGCAAATCAGAACAAAGCCTAATCATAAAAAAAATTGATAATAATACTGTAAATATATCTATTAATGACAATGAGATGCTAATGGCAATTGTCGGTCAATTTGACCAGAACCTCAAAAGTTTGTCTAAATTAACTAGAACAGACATTTATTTCAGAGGCAATTCTATTACTTGTAAAGGTGATGAAAAAAAATTAGCAATATTTTGCGATGCTTTGAAATTTTTAATAAACAAGTATTTTTTAACGAAAATTATCGAAAAAGAGGATATAGTTTTATCTGTGAAAAAAAATCTAGAGGTTGAAGAAACAAACGTAAAGAGCTTCAAACAATTAATCAAAACTCCAAAAAAATCAGTGATTGCTAGATCTTCAAAACAATCTGACTACATTAAAGCTTTAAAAGAAAATGACATAGTGATGTCACTTGGACCAGCAGGTACGGGGAAGAGCTTTTTAGCAGTTTCAGTGGCAATCACTCTATTGATGGAAAAGAAAATTGAGAGAGTTATCTTATCAAGACCGGCAGTAGAAGCTGGTGAAAAACTGGGTTTCTTACCAGGTGACATGAAAGAAAAAGTAGATCCATACTTAAGACCATTGTATGACGCTTTATATGAACTTTTTGGAGCTGATAAAATAGACAAAAAAATCGAGACTGGTGAAATAGAAATAGCGCCATTAGCTTTTATGAGAGGAAGAACGTTAAAAAACTGCTTTGCAATATTAGACGAAGCACAAAATGCTACTGAGACGCAAATAAAGATGTTTTTAACAAGAATAGGTGAAAATTCAAAATTAGTCGTTAATGGGGATCCGAGCCAAGTAGATTTGATTAACAAAAAAGACTCTGGACTTATTAAATCAAAAAAAATTTTACAAGATCTTGAGGAGATTAAAATTATTGAATTTAATCATAATGATGTAGTAAGACATCCTTTAGTTTCCAAAATCATTAAAGCTTATCAAAATAAAAGCGTTGATGATAAAAATTAATGTAATTACAAATAATAATGATTGGTTTGAATATATTAAAAAACCGAATTCTTATTTAGACAAAAAAATTAAAAAGTTAAATACTAAATTAAAAAAGTTCAAGAAAAAACAAATTTTTTTTTCATTGCTTCTCTCCGGAAATAAAGAAATCAAATATCTTAATAAGAAATTTAGAAAAAAAAATAAAACAACAGATGTACTTTCGTTCCCGTTTTATAAAAAAAAAGATTTAGAGAAGAAATTAAAAATTAAAGACGATGTGTATATTGGTGATATAATTATAAATTTAAATAAAATTAAGAATAAAAATATAAAGAAAAGTTTTAGAATAGAATTTGATCGTCTATGGATTCATGGTTTTGTACATTTATTTGGACATGATCATAAAAAAAATAAAGATTTCGAAAGAATGCAAATTATTGAAAAAGAATATTTCAATTCAGTAAATGATTGAAAAATATTTGAACAATAGATTTGTAATTTTATATTTAGCTCCGTTTATTTTAGGATCATTAACAGTCCTGTCCTTTGAACCATTTAATTTGACAATAATAAATTTTTTAATTTTCCCAACTTTTTTTTATTTATTAGTTTATATAAATAAAAAATCTAAAGGAGTTTACAGAAAAAAACCTTACAAAAAAAACCTTTTTATATTTGGATTAGTTTTTGGATTTGGATTTTATTTATGTGGTGTTTCCTGGATTACTAATTCTTTAACATTTGATGAGAATTTTAAACTTTTGATTCCATTTGCTTTTATATTTATTCCGTTATTTTTGAGTTTATTTTTGGGGATAACCACATTAATCATTGGCCCCTATTTAAGATTAAATTCTATTTCTTTATTAATTTTTTCAGCTAGTTTGTCTTTGTCAGACTATTTGAGGGCTCATGTGCTTTCAGGTTTTCCGTGGAACTTATGGGCATACAGCACAGCAACAATGAACGAAATCTTACAAATAGTAAATATTATTGGTTTATATTCGTATAATCTTTTAGTAGTAACAATATTTACTTCACCTATAATTATTTTTTTTCAAATTAACAATATTAAAAAATTATTTAGTATTTTGTTCACTTTATCTCTTATCTTATGTCTTTATATCTATGGAAATTATGAAATAAATAAAAATAAAAAAGTTTTAATCAATAATAATGAAAAATTATACGTAAAAATAATTTCTCCAAATTTTGATTTACAATATGATCTTAGTATAAAAGAAATTGAAAATAGGATTAAAAAATTAATTCGATATAGTGATGCAGATAAAAAAAAGAGAACATTATTTATTTGGCCAGAAGGTGTTTTCAGCGGGTATAGCTATGAAGAAATCTTAAATTTTAAAGAATTAATCTTACAAAACTTTTCAAGCAATCATTACTTATTATTTGGTACAAATAAATTAGAGTCTTCCTCAGGTAATTTTTATAACAGCATGTTAGTAGTAAATAATGAATTAAAGATTATTCAAAGATATAATAAGAGAAAACTTGTTCCGTTTGGAGAATTTTTGCCTTTAGAAAATATACTTAATAATTTTGGTTTTAAAAAAGTTACAGAAGGTCATGGTTCTTATCTTAGAGGATATGAAGACAACAATATTTTAATTGGGAAATCAAATATTTTACCTTTAATATGCTATGAAATTATATTTCCTGATTTAGTAAAAAAGTCTGATAATAATACTAATCTCATAATTAATATTTCTGAAGATGGATGGTTTGGTGACTCCATTGGACCTGACCAGCATTTTGTTAAATCCATATTTAGAGCAATAGAAAACAATACTTTTTTACTTAGGTCTGCAAATCAAGGCATTAGTGCAATCATCGATAATAAAGGCAAAATAATCAAAAAATTAAACAGAAACGAAGCTGGAAGTATTGAATATGAGGTGCCGTTAATAAAATCTAACAAAATTAAAAATGATTTGATCTTTTTTATACTTTTAATTACATATCTTTTAATCTTTTTAATTAACAGAAAACAAAATGCAAAATAATAAATATTTATTTACAAGCGAGTCAGTTTCTGAGGGACATCCAGACAAAGTTTGTGACAGAATTTCAGATATGGTTGTTGACTCATATCTCTCAAGAGATCCAGTTTCTAGAGTTGCTTGCGAAACACTAACTACTACAAACAAAGTAGTTTTAGCAGGTGAAACCAGAGGACCAAAAATTGACAAAGATGAATTAATATCCAAAGTAAGAGAGTGCATCAAAGATATTGGCTATGATCAAGATGGTTTTAGTTGGAAATCAGTAAACATTGAAACATTTCTTCATGAACAATCTGCAGACATTGCGATGGGCGTAGACTCAAAAGATAATAAAGACGAGGGCGCCGGCGATCAAGGTATAATGTTTGGATACGCTTGCAACGAAACAGATGAATTAATGCCAGCGCCAATACACTACTCACATAAAATTTTAAGATTAATGGCTGAGGATAGAAAAAGTGGAAAATTAAGTGGAATAGAACCAGACTCAAAAAGTCAAGTAACAATGATGTATGAAAATGAGAAACCAACTAAAGTTACTTCTGTTGTAATTTCAACTCAACATTCCAAAGACCTTGATCAACAAAAAGTTAAAGAAGCAATTATTCCTTACATAAGAAAATCAATTCCTGAAAAATTTTTAACTAATCTCGATACAAAAGAAATTTATATTAATCCAACAGGACAATTCATTATTGGAGGGCCTGATGGAGATACGGGTCTTACTGGTAGAAAAATAATAGTTGATACATACGGAGGAGCTGCGCCACATGGGGGGGGAGCTTTTTCAGGAAAAGATCCTACTAAAGTTGACAGATCAGCAGCATACGCATCTAGATACTTAGCAAAAAATGTTGTTGCCGCAGGTGTTTCAGAAAAATGTTTGATACAGCTTGCTTACGCAATTGGGGTTTCGAAACCATTATCCATCTTTGTAAAGCTCGCTAGCGGAGACGAAGATAAAGTTGATAAAGTAAAAAAAATAATAGAGGATAATTTTAACCTTTCACCTAGAGGAATCAGAGAAATGCTGAAACTAAATAATCCTATATATGAGATTACATCAGCTTATGGTCATTTTGGTAGGAAGCCGTCAAATAAAGGTGAATTTACTTGGGAAAAAACAGATAAAGTAGATTTATTTAAATTGTAATCTTGAAAAAACCCTAATTTTCTTCTAAAAAACTAATAAATAATCGAACTTTTCAAAATGGGCACTAGCCCATTTTTTTTTAGGAATGAAAAAATGTTAAATAGAGGTCTAGATAAATTAGAATTACTTCGAATAGTGGAAGCTGTAGCTAATGAAAAATCTATAGATAAGGAATTAGTATTAGGTTCTATGGAAAGCGCCATTCAAAAGGCTGCACTTACAAAGTTCGGTAACGATAATAATATCGAAGTTATTATTAATAGAGAAACAGGAGATATAAAAATTCAAAAAGTTCTTGATATAGTGGAGAATGTAGAAGACTCCGCTAGGGAGATTACTTTAAATGACGCACAAAAAAATTATCCTAAAAATAAAGATTTAAAAGTTGGAGAAAAAATATTTGAAGAATTACCACAGATAGACTTCGGAAGAATTGCTGCACAAAGTGCTAAACAAGTCATAAGCAGTAGAGTTAGAGAAGCAGAAAAAAATAGGCAATATGAAGATTTTATTGACAAGCAAGGTACAATATTAAGTGGGATAATAAAAAGATTAGAATATGGTAATGTGATAGTTGACCTCGGTAAAGCTGAGGGTGTAATAAAAAAAGATGAATTGATTCCTAGAGAAATTTTAAAAACAGGTGATCGAGTCAAAGCCTACTGTTATGAAGTTAAAAAGGAAATAAAAGGGCATCAAATCTTTTTATCAAGAGCTCACCCACAATTTCTGGCTAAACTATTTTTCCTAGAGGTTCCGGAAATTTATGAAGGAACGATTGAAATTAAATCTGTTGCAAGAGATCCAGGTAGTAGAGCGAAAATCTGTGTTCATTCACAAGACTCTTCAATTGATCCCGTGGGAGCTTGCGTTGGTATGCGAGGAAGCAGAGTTCAAACAATTGTAAATGAATTACATGGTGAAAAAATTGATATAATAAAATGGACTGAAGATTTGCCAACTTTAATCTCAGAGTCTCTATCACCAGCAGAAATTCAAAGAGTTCTTATTGATCAAGAAAATAAAAGAATAGATATTATTTTATCAGAAGAAAATTTAAGTAAAGCTATTGGAAGAAGAGGGCAGAATGTGAGGTTAGCATCTAAACTTACAAATTTTGAAATCGATATTTTAACTGATAAAGAAGATTCTGAAAGAAGACAAGCAGAGTTTAAAGAGAGAACAGAAACTCTGATAAAAAATTTAGAAGTAGATGAAACTTTAGGACAACTATTAGTTTCAGAGGGTTTCATTTCAATAGATGAAATTGCTCAATCAAATCCTGAAGATATATCTAAAATTGACGCAATTGATGAGGAAACAGCAAAAGAATTAATAGCAAGATCAAAAGAAACTTTAGTAAAAGAGAAGGAAGCCGTTGCACTTAAACTAAAAGAACTTGGCGTAGAAGATAAGTTAATTAACCTTAAAGGCATGACACAAGGAATGCTTGTAATATTAGGACAAAAAAACATTAAAAAATTAAGTGATTTTGCGGACCTCTCTTCCGACGAATTAATTGGTGGGTATGATGAAATAAAGGGAAAAAAAATTAGGATTGATGGCTATCTAGAGGAATTTTCTCTATCAAGAAAAGAAGCTGATGATTTAATAATGTCGGCTAGGGAGATAGCTTATAAGTAATGTTATGGAAAAAAATAAGAAAAAGACGCTTACAATATCTTCTAATTTAAAAAAGAAAATTGATACAACTAATATTACAACTTCCGGTAAAAAATCTTTTTCAGTAGAAAAGAAGAAACAGTTTAGAAGCAATAAAGTTTTTAATAAATCAACTGCAGCACCAAAAACTAACTTAAATTCCGATATAAAGAAAAAAAATTTTGCGAGAAAATTTATTGAACAGCAAGCAACAAAAGATTTTATTAAAAAAGAAAACAAACCAGCTGGTAAGAGTAAACTTAAACTTAAAGGGCCAGTTGATAAACGTGATTTTAAACTTACAGTTTCAAGAGCTTTAAACGTGGAGGAAATTGAAATAAAGCAACGAAGCTTAGCTTCAGTAAAGCGTGCACGCCTTAAAGAAAAGAAAAAACCAGAAGGAGACGAAAAAAAAGAATTTAAAAAAGTTATTAAAGAAGTAAAAATTCCTGAGCAAATAACCATTCAAGAACTATCTAATCGAATGGCAGAAAAATCTAGTGATATAATCAAATTTTTATTCAATATGAAAGTTGTAGCAACGATAAATCATAACATTGATAAAGATACAGCTGAATACATCGTAAAAGAGTTTGGTCATAAACCAATTCTAGAAGAAGCTAAATTTATAGAAACGAATAAATTAAAAGAAAAGTATGTAGGAGAAGTAAAAATTAGACCACCGGTTGTTACAATTATGGGACATGTCGATCATGGTAAAACGTCTTTGTTAGACTCTTTAAGAGATACAAATGTGGTATCCGGAGAACACGGAGGCATAACTCAACATATAGGAGCATATCAGGTAAAAACAGAAGGTAATAAGTTAATAACTTTTATTGATACCCCGGGTCATGCAGCATTCACAGAAATGAGAGCAAGAGGATCAAAGATCACTGATATTGTTATCTTAGTTGTTGCTGCAGACGATGGCATCAAACCTCAAACTGTTGAAGCAATAAAACACGCAAAAGCTGCTAAAGTTCCTATAATAGTTGCAATAAATAAGTGCGATTTACCTGAAAAGAATATAAGTAAGATCAAAAATGAAATGATGCAATACGAACTTATTGCTGAAGATTTAAGTGGAGATACCCTTTTTGTTGAAGTTTCTGCTCTAAAAAAAATAAATTTGGATAAACTTAAAGAAAGTATTTTGCTTCAATCAGAAATTTTAGATTTAAAAGCTTCTTATAGCGACAAAGCTAGAGGTGTTGTTATCGAGTCTAAGATAGATAAAGGCAAAGGGCCAGTTTCAACCATTCTAATAAGTAACGGGAAATTACATAAGGGAGATTTTTTTGTTTGTGGAGATACATGGGGAAAAATTAGAGCAATGATTAATTATGAAGGCAAAATGATAAATGAAGCTTTACCATCAATGCCGGTTGAAATTTTGGGCATGAACAATTCGGCTTACGCAGGAGCAGAATTTATAGTTACAGAAAATGAGGATGAGGCAAAAAAACTTTCAGAATTTAGAAAAAGTAATAGTGCGCAGAGTAAGATTTTGCCGAAAGACAAAACAGCTTTATTTGAAGATGCAAAGGATAAAGATGAACTAAATATTATTATTAAATCTGATGTTCAAGGTTCAAGCGAAGCTCTTAAAATGGCAATAAATAAAATTACACATAAAGAGGTAGAAGCAAAAATAATTTTATCGGACATAGGCATGATTAATGAAACAGATGTGTCTTTAGCCAAAGCATCTGATGCAATACTAATAGGATTCAATGTTAAACCAAATAGAGAGGCAAAAAAATTATCTGAGGAACAAAAAGTTGATATAAAATATTTTAATATAATTTATGAGGCAATAGATTATGTTGAAAAATCTTTATCTGGATTACTAGAACCGGATATCAAAGAGACGATTCTTGGAAGTGCAGAAATTCAAAAAATATTTAAAGTCTCAACCGCGGGTAAAATTGCCGGCTCCAAAGTTATTAATGGCGAAATAAAAAGTAAATCCAAGGCAAGAATTATCCGGGATGGGGTAGTAGTATTTAATGGAGAAATTTCTTCAATTTATAGAGAAAAAAACCAAGTTAAAGAAGTTGGAACAGGATTAGAGTGCGGTATAAGTATTAAAGATTTTATAGACTTCAAAGAAAAAGATGTAATAGAATCTTACCTCGCTGAGGAAATTCAAAGATCAATATAAAAATGATGAATAACCAAGCTTCACAAAAACCATTTAGTCAAAGACAATTAAGAGTTGGAGAATTAATCAAACAAAATATAGGAGAGCTTTTTATTAGAAATGAAGCTAAAATACCCTCACTTAACTCAAAATTGATTACAGTCACAGAAGTTAGAATGACACCTGATTTAAAAACAGCCAGAGTCTACGTAATTCCTCTTGGTGGGGCCGCTATCAAAGAAACAGTTAGGATCTTGACGGAGTACTCACATCTTGTTAGAAAAGCTCTGTCTAAAAGGCTAGATATTAAGTTTCTTCCTAAACTCACTTTTGTTGAAG
>MDTB01148197.1_pt1 | contig 16215 bp, 13 predicted proteins | sample 811161 | NCBI WGS metagenome assembly MDTB01 (sample SAMN05326650, study PRJNA326480) | marine metagenome | isolation source: seawater | place: Mediterranean Sea | collected 2009 | reverse complement strand
GGCTATGAGGCCGATGATATCATTGGAACTCTGGCAAAACAAGCAGAGCGAGACGGCTTTGATTCAATCTACATGGTCACCCCTGACAAAGATTTTGGACAACTCGTAAGTGAAAAAATTCACATGTACCGACCTTCAAGAAAAGGGGATGGTGCTGAGATTTGGGGCAAAGCCGAGATCTTAGAAAAATGGGCTATACAAAATACTGAGCAAGTCATAGATATGCTCGGCCTGTGTGGCGATAGTTCAGACAACATTCCCGGAGTTCCTGGGATCGGTGCAAAAACTGCAGCTAAGTTACTCGCTGCGTACGGGAGTATAGAAAAGCTTCTTGAGCACACCTCCGAACTGAAAGGAAAACAAAAAGAGCAAATTGAAACCCACGCTGATCAAGCTAAGCTCTCGAAGGTATTGGCTACCATCAACCAAGCTGTACCGATTGATTACACATGGGAGGCATTAACGCTACAAAATCCATCGAATGAGGCACTCGCTGAATTGTTTTCTGAACTTGAATTTCGCACCTTAGGCAAAAGACTCTTTGGTCAAAGCTATCAACATCTGGGCGATCAAGAGGCAGAAGCAAACTTCAGTCTCAGTGGCGAACTCAGTTCCGATGCCCAAGCTGATAAGAAAGCTGCTGAAAAAGTCCAGCCCTCACGGAATGCAAAGACTGAAGTGTACAGCGAAAATACAAGAACTTTAAAGCAACTAGACAAAACACAGGTAGCTTATCGATTAATTCAATCCGACTCAGACCTAGACCCTTTACTCCATGCGATTGAACGCAGCCAGTGCTTTGCCTTTGATACAGAAACGAACTCACTGAATACTCAAATCGCAGAGCTCAAGGGAATTGCTTTTGTGACAGAAAAAAACCGAGGTTGGTTTTTACCCTACAAAACTAAATACGATTCTTTTTTACAAAAGCTCTTTGCTAACCCAGCTATAATTAAAATTGGGCATAACTTAAAGTACGACTTATCCATATTAGAGAACCACGGGATTCATGTGTCTGGAACCTGTTATGATAGCTTAATCGCCCATGCCTTAATTCAACCTGAACAACGACACAATTTAGATATACTGGCAGAAAACCTCCTCCAGTACAAAACGATCCCCTTTTCGGAAATAGCGGATCTATCTGAGCTTCCTAAAACTAAGGGATCCGAAAAAAAATCCACTTTGATAGATTACGACTCTATTAATCTGGATGCCCTAGCCGATTATGCAATCGAAGATGCGGATATTACTTGGCAACTGTGGTCAATACTTAAGCCTCAACTCGAAGAACAGGGTCAGTCTGAAGTCTTTTACAAAATTGAAATGCCCCTCCTGCCCATACTCATCGCTATGGAACAAGAAGGAATTAGACTCTGTGTAGATACCCTAAGGGCAATTGGGGAAAGTTTGTCCCTTGAAATTGACTCGCTGAAAACTAAAATTTTCGAGAGTGCTGGTAAAGAATTCAACCTCAACTCACCTAAACAATTGGGCATCATCTTATTTGAAGAGTTGGCCCTAGTGGACAAACCGAAAAAGACAAAAACAGGACAATACGCAACCAACGAACAAACCCTATCCAGCCTCGCAGGCAAGCATCCCATCGCCGCCGACATTTTGGAATATAGACAATTGAGTAAACTCATCAGCACCTATATTGAGGCCCTTCCTCAGACCATCAGCCCGAAAACTCAGCGCATACACACCCATTTCACCCAAGTACAAACGGCAACCGGTCGACTCAGTTCGAATCAACCCAATCTACAGAATATTCCCATTCGCTCTAAGAATGGGAAAGCTATTCGCAAAGCCTTCATTCCTAGGAATGAGGGCTGGAAAATTCTTTCTGCCGATTACTCGCAAGTAGAATTGAGAATCCTCGCCGCCTTATCGAAAGACCCGAGCATGATCCAAGCATTCCATGATAAGTTGGATATTCATGCCTCCACTGCGGCTAAAATTTATCAAATCCCCATTGAGTCAGTCACCCGAGAACAGCGGAGTACGGCAAAAATGGTCAACTTTGGTATCCCTTATGGCATCTCCCCTTTTGGACTTGCTCAACGCTTGGGTACGGTTTCTCGATCTGAAGCAAAAGCACTGATCGATAATTATTTCCAACAATTTCCAACAATTCAGAACTATATTGAAGAGCAAATAGAACGAGCTCGACGCGATGGTTTTGTTTCCACGCTGATGGGTCGCAGACGCTACTTGAGAGATATCAATTCTTCGAACGGTAGTATTCGCGCTGCAGCCGAACGAAATGCAATCAATATGCCCATACAAGGCACTGCGGCCGACTTAATCAAAATAGCCATGATTGAAATTCAAAGACAGTTAGAGTGCGCTCACCTTGAATCCAAGATGCTTTTACAGGTACACGACGAGCTTGTCTTTGATTTGAAGCCTGAAGAAAAAGACTCTGTGCTCGCTATTTTAGAAAAAGAAATGGTGGAAGCAATTCAACTCGACTGCCCTTTGGAGATTGAGATCGGAATCGGCGACAATTGGTTAGAAGCCCATTAAGACAATGAAACTTGAAGAAAAAAGAAACTACGCTTGGATCGGTGATGCGGTTCTGGCCCTCTATGCGCGCAAATGGATCTTAGAACAAAGTTCGATCAACCCCAAGGAACGGGCGGCAGTCTTTCAATCGATGACTTCCAATGAGTTTCTCTCCCACTGGGGAGAGCCCACCCAAGTGGAATCAGAGATCGGTCAACTTTTTGAAAAAGAAGGCTTAGAAAAAACGATGCAGTATATCGAAGAGCACTTCCTCCCCATTGTTCTCAAAAGGCAAGCTCGGGAAAAACAACCCGGCCGCTATCAACGCAAAAAATCGTAAATGCTAATAGCTGGACATTTGAGTCCACTCCCTGAAAAAATAAATGCATTTACGGAAAAACTGCAGCCACTCTGGATTCTTTAATCCCTTGTATTCCAGACTTTCGTTGTAGCCCATGCTGTTATTCCAAAGGCTGTCAAAATAGCTATCAAATGCGTTGTTTACCGAGTTTACTTGATTGAATAATAGATTTGATTCTAAATTGTAGTTTGAAAGACATCGATGGGTGAAATTAGCTGAACCGATCAACAAAATGTCTCGCTCACGATCAAAGACACGCATGGCTTTGGTGTGAAACTGACCTTCACTTTCAGAAGAAGCCCAGTGAATTTGAATAGAATCAACTTCATCTAAAGCCATTAACTCATCGGCAACACTTCGATTGGGAACACCTAGTTTTTTATAGCCAAAGGCATATTTATTCTGATCGAGCAAAATGCGAAGTTTCACCCCACGCTTTGCTGCTTCTTTCAGAGACTTGATAACAGCTCGATCGGAAAGATAAAACTGTGCGATATCAATTTCTGTTCCCCTTTTTGAATCTTTGAGTAATTCAATCACTGCTCTACCGATGGAGCCCTCACTAACAAAGCGGACTCCCGTTTTTCGAACTGCGAATTGATCAAAATCATTCGCCTTCATTAAGGCAAAATCCATGCGTCTCAAAGCATCATTTAAACTAAAGCGGTCTCCCATCAGATTCTTTGAATTGCCAGCAGACCATTCGGCAATGGCCATTTCCGATCGTGCAATGTAGTCGGCAACAGGACCGTCAACAACTACGGCAAGATTCCCGTTTAAGGTACTGCTGTCCGATGGATTAAAACTTCCTACAATCGTCCGCGAGGGTTTATTTCTATAACCAGCAACCAAAACTTTTCGGTGGTTTCCTTTTAAATGAAATGCTGTAAAAAATTGAGCAATAGAGAGCTTTTGCCCCTTGGATTCAACTAAGTTAGGAAATATTCTAAAATCATTCTTAATCGGTTTGAAGGTAAAAAAATTAGACCAAAACCGTACTTGCTTTGAGTACAAGTAATTGGGATCCGGTAATTGATTTAAGTCTGTGAAAACAACAGGAATACCCACGGAGATAAAACGCTCAAAGAATTCAGGACTTTGACTACCGTAGAGTCGATTGATTGGATCGGTATTGACGATAATAGGCATCTTCGGATTTTGCTTCCGCTTTTCGATAATTGCATCCGCTAAACGAAGGGACAGCGGCTCCAAACTATGCTTTTTCTCCAAACGACCTTTCCAATCATTCCAAAGGAAAAAATCTACCACGAGAAAGGTTTGAGCTGCCTGAATTTCTTCAATTAGTGCATCGAGAATCCGCTGTTCCCTAATCACTTCTTTTAGAGAATCATCCCAATAAATACGATCCACTAATAAATCAGCCGATCCGTAACTGAAATAAGGACTCTCTTCATCACAACCCGCAGGCATGGGCAAATCGGAAACAACGAGATAAGGGAGCAAAAGAATCCCGATTACGGCACCAATGAAAAGTTTGAGAATTAAATGCATACTCTGAGTGGCATCACTCTGGTAAAAATAAATTGCTAAATTTTTTGTCTAATTCACCGTTATCCGTGTTTTTTAAACAAGATAACCGCATTGTGCCCACCGAAGCCAGAATTATTACAAATGGCAACATTAACTGTCGCCTCGCACATTTGATTAGGGACATAATTAAGGTCACAATCGGGATCGGGCTGAAAATAATTAATCGTCGGAGGCACCTTACCCTCTTGGATCACTTTGGCACAGATAGCCGACTCAATACCTCCAGCTGCACCGAGCAAGTGTCCCGTCATCGACTTGGTTGAGCTGATTAAAATATCTTTGGCTGAATCTCCGTAGGCCTCTTTAATCGCTAAGGTTTCAAATTTATCGTTGTACGGAGTTGAAGTACCGTGGGCGTTAATATAATCGACTGAATCTGTAGTCAGTCCCGCTTGATTTACCACCGACTTCAATGATTTAGCTAATGCTTTACCTTCAGGATCCGGAGAGGTAATATGATAGGCATCACAGCTGGAGTCGTATGCGGCAATCTCGCAGTATATTTTAGCACCACGGGCTTGAGCGTGCTCTAGAGTTTCCAAAATTAACACACCGGCACCCTCGCCCATAACAAAGCCATCACGCGCCAATTCAAAAGGGCGACTCGCCTCTTCTGGACAGTGATTAAAATTTGTACTCATAGCTTTCATCGAGCAAAAACCCGCATAACCTAATTGACAAACTGCGGCCTCACTGCCCCCAGCAATCATTACATCTGCTTGATTATTTCGAATAGCATTAAAGGCTTCACCGATAGAATGCGTTGCCGAAGAGCAAGCACTGACAATGCCAAAGTTTGGACCTTTGGCCCCAAGTTCAATTGCGACTACTCCACTAGCGATATTACCGATCAGCGAAGGAATCATAAAAGGAGATACCTTCCGAGGTCCGCGCTCAATTAAGCGAGCGGTTTGATCGTGGATGGTCTGAAGCCCCCCAATGCCGGAACCGACATAGACGCCGAAACGCTCGGGCTCTAATGAATCTAACTGGATACCGGCATCGGCAATAGCAAGGCGAGAACTAGCAACAGCAAAATGGGTGAAACGGTCATTTCTTCTCGCTTCCTTTACATCCATAAAGTCGGAAACTTCGAAGTCTAAGACTTCAGCCCCGATCTTAGAAGTCAGTTCACTGACATCAAAGGACTGAATTTCACGAATACCGCTGACTCCCGACAGAATTCCCTGCCATAGTTTTTCGACCCCAACACCATGCGAATTAATCGTACCGATACCCGTGACAACAACTTTTGGTATCCGTTGATCTTCTAGCATTGGCAATTAGTAGTTCGAACTCGTATTTCTAACTGTGGGTAGCTATGCAAATAGCTGCGATTTAACCTGCTTTTTCAGTAATATAGCGAACGACATCCCCAACCGTAGTTAGTTTTTCAGCATCCGCTTCAGGAATTTCGCCATCGATTTCGCTACTGAAGGCTTCTTCAAAAGCCATAATTAATTCAACATTATCCAATGAATCACAGCCCAAATCATCGATGAAGGAAGCTTCTAAGGTGACCTGTTCTGGATTTACGTTTAGTTGATCAACAATTATTGATCGAACTTTATCTTCTATAGTTTGTTCAGCCATAAGTTATAATTGATTATTTAATTTTGCATCACATCACCATGCCACCGTCAACTGTAAAAACTTGTCCGGTAATATAGTCTGATTTATGCGATGCCAAAAATGTTGTGATATGAGCAATGTCCTCAGCCGTTCCCATTCGTTTCATCGGAATAACGCTCATAATTCCAGTCTTTTGCTCGTCACTCAATACACTCGTCATATCCGTTTCAATAAAGCCAGGAGCCACCACATTCACCGTTACATTCCGAGCGGCAAATTCCTTAGCCAAACTCTTCGATAAACCAATAATTCCCGCTTTTGCAGCAGCATAATTTGCTTGGCCAGCATTTCCAGTCAATCCAATGACTGAGGCAATATTGATAATTCGACCCCAGCGTTTTCGAGTCATAGGACGAGCCAAATGCTTAACAAAAGAAAAACAACTCTTTAAATTAGTTTCTAAGACGGCATCCCAGTCCGCTTCTGACATTCGAAACACCAAATTATCTCGAGTAATACCCGCATTGTTTACTAAAATATCTATCAATCCGTATTTTTCCAAGAGGGCAACGCAGGTGTCCTCCACTGCGGCAGCATCAGAAACATCTGTGGCAATCGCCTCTGCAGACCCGCCCATTGCTTTAATTTCAGAAGCAGTTGCCCCGCATGAAGATTCAGAACGGGATACACAAATAATATGGTAGCCCTCCTTGGCTAAAGAGTGGGCGATAGCTTTCCCGATGCCACGACCCGCCCCGGTAACTAATGCTATTTTCTTATCTTCCGTATCCCTCATACAAATTAGACTGTTTACTTAAGTTTTGAATAGACAAATAATTGCCTTCTAGTGCAAGCTAGAAAAAAACTATTTTGTAAAAGCCAAAATCAAGCCTACCAAACCCACTATGCAGTCTCTAGAACCAGAACGTGTCCAAAAATTAATTGCTCAAGCTGGAATATGTTCGCGTAGGGATGCAGAAAAATTAATTGAATCAGGAAAGGTGCGAGTGAATGGAAAGACGATTCAACTAGGGGCAAAAGCGAATCCAAGCGATGCAATCTTTGTCAACAACAAGCCACTGATGACAGCTAATGAGACACCGATAAGCCTCGTATTAAACAAGCCAAAAGGGGTCATCTGTAGCAACCATGATCCATTTAACCAGCAAACAGTCTTTGATTTACTTCCCAGCGACCTACAGAAAAAGCGTTTATTTTGTGCGGGTCGCTTAGATAAAGACAGTGAAGGGCTGTTGATCTTGACCAATGACGGTGCTCTCGCCCACCAAATTACGCATCCCTCAGCACAAATAATAAAAAAATACCGTGTTACTTTAAATAAAGATTTGAAAGAAAAAGACATACCCAAGCTTCTCGAAGGCATCGAAGACGAAGGAGAATTTCTTAAAGCAGATAAGATCATTCCCGCACCCGGTCATAAAGAAGGCGATAAACGCAAGCTGGAAGTACACCTGAGCCACGGTAAAAAACGAGAAATTCGACGGCTCTTCGAAGCGCATCGCTATTATGTCAAAAAACTCAATCGAATCCAAATAGGAAGTATTCTTCTCAAGAATATCCCCAAAGGAGGAATAAAAATATTGGGCAAAAAAGATATTGAGCGCTTGCTCAGCCATAAATCTTCCTAAAAATTAAATTTAAGGAATCCCAAACACTTATGAAAATCATTGATGGAAATACAATTGCCAAGGCAGTTATTGAAGATTTGACCGAAGCGGTCGGACAGTTAACCGGTACGAAACCCTGTGTTGCCTTTATTCGAGTGGGCGAAGATCCAGCCTCTGTATCCTATGTTCGAAAAAAACAAAGGACCGCTGAAGCGATTGGTATAGACAGTGAATTAACCGTACTTGAAGAGACAATAACCCAAGAAGCCTTATTTGAAGTGATCGAGAGCTACAATCGTGACCCCCGAGTCAACGGTATTCTCGTACAAGCACCCTTGCCCCCTCACATTGATGAAACTGCTACTTTTAACTGCGTTGCACCAGAAAAAGATGTGGACGGCTTTCATACCTTAAATATAGGGAAGTTATGCCAAGAAGACTCCTCTGGTTTCGTCGCTTGCACTCCGGCCGGTATCGTCGAATTAATCAAACGAAGTGGGATTGAAACAGAGGGCAAGCATGTTGTCGTCTTAGGAAGAAGTCAAATTGTGGGAAAACCCGCTGCTCTCTTGATGGTTCGAAAAGAACTGCCTGGCAATGCCACTGTAACTATCTGCCATTCACGAACTCGTAACTTAGCGGAAATAACTCGCCAAGCAGATATTTTAATTGCTGCCATCGGCAAAGCCCATTTTGTCAATCAAAGCATGGTTAAACAAGGCGTCTCCATTCTGGATGTCGGCATCAATCGTATTCCGGATGAAACAAAGAAAAATGGCTACCGCTTAGTTGGAGATGTTGACTTTGAGTCAGTTCGTTCGCTCTGCTCTCAGATCACACCCGTCCCTGGGGGCGTCGGCCCTATGACTGTTGCCATGCTCATGCAGAACACACTGAAAGCCTATAAAAAAATGCATGGCTAATTTGCCGAGTCGTTCACGCCCTTTATCCATTGTTCCAATGTCAGAACCTGATTTCGATCCACCATCTAAAAAAGCCAACCCAGCTCAAAGCCCCAGTCCCTATGTCATTACTCTGAGCGAAGAGACTCTTCCCGAGCCCTCTTGGCTGATACGCGGAATTGCCTTTCTCATGGACTACATACTGGTTACCCTACTAGCCACCCTACTTGTTGTTCAAGTGATCTTGCCCATGAATCACTCAATTTCCATTGAGGCCTTAGTACAATGGCTCGACAGCTATGCACTATGGCTTGAAAATGCCAGCGATCAGACAATGCCAACCCCAAATACCGCAACTCAAGAAGTACTATTGCTGGTTACCGAATCTTTTACACTCATCTTCATTCTCTACTTTTTTCTCTGTGACTCACTTTTCCGAGGTCGCTCTATCGGGAAGAAAATTTTTAATATACGGGTCATTAGCACGAGCTACGGAGAAAAGATTCCTTTCTTTTACGCATTGATTCGAAGCTTCAGTAAAACCATAATGATCTTCTACTTCTTTCCCATCATATTCATTCTTGCGCTACTGACAAAGCAGTTTCACAAAAGCAGAAAATGGGGGCATGATTTAGTCAGTCAGACTAAAGTCATTGACGAATATAAATTTAATCAAATGCTTGCAGAAAAAGCTGAGGCGAAATCATGAAACAAAAAATCGCATTCATTGGCGCAGGGAAAATGGCCTCTGCTATTGTAAGGGGCTTAATCAAAAAGTCAGTTTACACAGCTGACTCAATCCTCTGCACCTGTGGCAATGATTCTACCGGCTTAGATCTTGCCCAAGAAACGGGCATAGGCTATGTGGAAAGTTTGCTCCCCCATTACTCAGAAATTGATACTTTAGTACTGGCTTGTAAGCCACAGCAGTTGGATAAAATTGACCTCAGTGCATGGACTGAAGAAGCCGATTCGTCTAGCAAAATCAGCTTGATTTCTATCCTCGCAGGAACGACTCTGCACGACCTTGAAGCTCGCTTCCCATTTGCAATGAATATTATTCGAACGATGCCGAATACACCCGGACAAATCGGCATGGGCAGTACCGCATACGCCAGTTTAAAACCCCTAGATAATGCAGAACAAGATCGCATTGAAACTATCCTTGGGGCTCTTGGCTCAGTCTATGCAGTCAACGAATCAGCCATCGATGCCATTACAGCCTTATCGGGCAGTGGTCCAGCCTACGTCTTTGAATTTATCTCCGCTTTAATCGAAAGCGGTGTACAGGCGGGATTGGAGGAAAAACTGGCTCAGAGCCTCGCCCAAGAAACTGTTCTTGGCTCAGCTGAGCTCCTCAGGACGAGTTCCCTCTCCGCAGAGGAATTGAGAAATGCAGTCACCTCACCTGGAGGGACTACCGAGGCGGCCCTTGAGGTATTAAATAAATCTGGATTTAAAGCACTGATCCATTCAGCGGTACTTAGGGCAAAAGAGCGCTCAATCGAGCTCGCACAAAACTAAAATTGCTTTTTCAAAAAAGCCATGCACGCACGAACTGCTTCGCTCCTATGACTCAATTGTCCCTTCACAGCCTCACCTAACTGAGCGAAGGATTGTTTATAACCCTTGGGAACAAAGATGGGATCATAGCCAAAACCCGAGGCACCCTTGGGCTTTAAATCAATATGTCCCTGACAAGCACCTTCAAAATAATAGACGCCCTTATTGCCATCAATCAAACAAAGGATGCAACGAAAACGGGCTCGGCGCTGCCTCTTGGGCAAACCTTTCAAAGCTGCTATCAATTTCTCCACATTCTCCGCATCACTGGCCTGAGCACCGGCATACCGAGCAGAAAAAACACCAGGGGCACCCTTGAGGTAATCCACCTCTAAACCCGAATCATCGGAGAGTACAGTGAGACGCTTGTTTAATTTTTTTGATAAAGCAGCTGCTTTGAGATAGGCATTCGCATGAAAAGTCTGCCCCGTTTCCTCTACTTTAGGCATACCTCCGTAAGCTTCAGCGGATAGAATTACCGAAGCCGAGGAAGCAAACAACTGATTAAATTCTTCAACTTTGTGCTGATTACCTGTCGCTAAAACCATCGACTCCATACGGTTATTACTTCTCTAATTCTCAGTTAAAAATAAAGTATTAATGCATTCTGAAAGCGCGAAGATTCATCGAACTTTTCGGTAATCCCATTGTCGAAGTCTTTAGTATAACGGATCTCGAAACCCAGTAAATCGGTGAAGCGGTAATTGAATGATAAAACTAACGCGTAATTATAAATAGTGCTGTTTTCAGGATCTTGAAAGAAATTCATTTTCTGGTGTAACTTTATTTTCTTGCTCGGCTTCCAATTTAACTCCTGGAAAACATTGACCATAAGATAGGAATTATCCGGAACATCTCGGTACAAACTTCTTTTCATGCCCACACCCGTACCCAAAAGTACTTCAACCGAATCAAAAAAGTGTGCCCGATAACCGAAACCAGATAAATTTTGCACTTCCTGATCAATCCCCTTTAAATTATTCATACGAATAATAGAAGCATTTTGTAAGAACCAATGCTTCGAAAACAACCATCGGTAGATGAATTCAACATCATAGCGATCGTCTGAAATATAGCTCAAACCCGAGCTCTGTTCCGTCTCACGAAAGTTATACTCCCCCGACAATTGAAAAAAATGCGGACTACCCTCTTTCTCTACCTTGACCCGACCTCTCAAATAGGTCTGGGTGTATTTCCTGTCGCCCGAGGCAAAATTCATCCCCATACGCAAATTACCCGACCAAGATTTAGGTGCACGCAATTTTTCGACAGATTTAAACAAGCTAAACGCTTGTTGTTGCAAACCAAGAGGAGCAGATTTTTCTTTGCCTGGATTAACACTATCACTAGCCACCACCGCCTCTGCTTTTTCGGTAACCACTTCCCGTTCCTCTACCATTTTCACAGTGGCAGAAGAAGGGGCTGGAGATTTAGATAAAACGGTGTACGATTGTACTGCGTCCGCAGCTATACGAATTTCACCTAAAATTTTAGACTTAATCCTATACTCTGCTTGCGAACTTTCTATTTCAACAAGCTGCTCACCGATGAGAATTTCTCCCGAGTGCAGGATGAGCTTAACCCTTTCTGATAAAAGAGGTGCACTGCAGAGGACGGAAAGGAATAGGATGATACAGTACTTCATGAGAACTTAATTACAAAGCAGTTTCATTAAAGCGTTGTTCTCGGATTACAATGATCTCGATCACACCTGTATAGGTGAGTTCGCTTTCAATACGAGTACGGATTCTACGAGCAATCTGACGGCAACCCTCATCGTCAATAAGCTCGGGCTCAACAATGACTCGCAACTCCTTTCCCGCTTGAATTGCATAGGCTTCAACCACGCCCGCTTGATCTTTTGCAATTTTCTCAATGCTTCGCACTCGCTGAAAAAATCCATCTACAGATGAAGTTCTCACCCCTGGTCGCGTAGCCGATATAGAGTCGGCAATCCGAACGACACTGGCGTAGACCGATTCATCTTCCACCTCTTTATGGTGTGCGGCAACCGCATTGACCACACGATCTGTTTCCCCGTATTTTTTAACAAACTTTGCCCCAGCAATGGCATGACTTTCATGTCCTTCCTCAGAAAGAGCCTTGCCAATATCATGCATCAATCCAGCCCGCTTGGCCACACTGGTATCTAAACCCAATTCTGCTGCGAGCAACCCGCAGAAATTTGCCACTTCAACTGAGTGCTCCAGCGTGTTTTGGTTGTTCGACAAGCGAAAATGTAAACGCCCCAAAACAGACAAAACCTCTGAATCTACATCACTCAATTGAAGCTGCCGAACTGCATTTTCTGCGACTTCGAGCATTCTTGAAAAAATCTCATTTTCTGAAACTTTCACGCTTTCCTCAATGCTGGCAGGATGAATGCGACCATCTCGGAGCAAAGACTCAAGCGTCAAGCGAGCGATCTCTCTGCGAACGGGGTCAAAAGAAGACACTAGAACTGAATCGGGCGATTCATCCATCATCAAACTCGCTCCTGTCGCATGTTCAAAAGTTCTAATATTTCGCCCTTCCTTCCCGATAATACGACCTTTCATTTCTTCGTTGGGCAATTTAACTAAAGTCGCAGTTGCATCGTGCAACGCTTGGCTGGACAAACGTTGCATAGAGGCTAACAGCAAATTTCTCGCTTGCTGATTAATCTCCGATTCAGAATGCTCTAATTTTTCCCGCCTCAGAGATTGGATTTCAGCTTCACAATCTTTCTCTGTCGCCTGCAACAATAACTCACGCGCTTCCTGACGGCTCATCTGAGTGATTTGGTGTAATTTCAATCGATAAAAGCGCTCTAATTTTTTTGCATTATATTTAGCTTCATCAAGAAATTTCTGTTCCTTAATAAATTCGCCCTCACGGTGCGCAAAGGCTTTGGATTTTTCGGCTATATCCTTCTCTAGTTTATTGGAAGCGGTTAATCTACTTTCCAATTCTGCTTCTTTTCCCTTTAAAACAATTGCTTGCTTCGCCATCTTTTCTTCAAGGAGCAAGGTTTTCTCTTTGATTTTAATAGCTGCGTTTTTGTTGAGCGTATTCTTCAGCATCCTCATTTGCCGATTCATGATAAGCAGCAATAGCACCACGCCTAAAATAAGCCCAAGCGAAAAGGTAATAATCGTGTCCGTATTCATTTAATTGAATCCTGTCTTGTTTAACTGTACGCGCTGTAAATTCGCTGGGGTGACACGAAAAAGTAAAGACAAACGAAGATTGATAAGAATTTCAAGAGAAAGTTTTAATTCACTTATCAGACGAATCTTCTTATCAATTAAGATTTTAGCGACGGTGCGCAAACCAAGTGCGGATACCCTCAGTACTTCGAGTATTTAAAATATGTTTTGCTTCCATCCAGCCTTTTCGTGCGATCTTAACCCCTGCCTGATAATACCGTAAATCCTCCCTAGAGTGGGCGTCTGGATTGATTGAAGCGAGCAGCCCTCGCTCAACTGCTGTTTTCCAAAGGCGCCAATCCATGTCTAAACGCTGCGGATTAGCGTTGATTTCAATCACAACCTTGTTTGCGATTGCCGCATCAATAATTTTACGCATATCAACCTGATAGGACTCACGACGCAAAAGCAAACGACCGGTTGGGTGTCCAAGCATGGTTACGGATGGATGTTCTATTGCCCGAATAATACGCTTCGTCATCTCCGCTTCAGTCTGACTGAAACTCGAATGCACAGAGGCAACAACATAATCCAACTCAGCTAGAACCGAATCATCCAAATCCAGTGATCCATCTTTCAAAATATCGCACTCGATCCCTGAAAAAACCCACACCCTAGATTGCCCAGACTGATTGAACGCATCCACACTTGCGATCATCTTGAGAACGCGATCCTCATTGAGACCGTTCGCTTGAAAGCTAGCCTTTGAGTGATCGGCTAAACCGAGGTAGGACCAGCCAAAAGCTTCTGCCTGAGCCACCATCGCTTCCAAGCTATCCCTGCCATCAGAAAGCGTGGTATGATTATGAAAGACTCCACAGATATCCGAATCTTCGAGAAGTACGGGCATTCTGCCCGCCTCGGCAGCAGAAATTTCTCCCAAACCCTCACGCAACTCTGGCTCAATCATAGCCAGTCCAAAAAACTTAAATAAATCAGCTTCCGAACGAATCGTACTCGCTGCCTCTACACAGGACTGAGAATCCGATGCTTTATCAAAAATCCCCCATTCACTCAAACGATAGCCCATGGACAAAGCCCGCTGACGCAAGCTGACATTGTGGTCTTTAGAACCCGTAAAATGGTGTAAGGCAAAAGGATAGACAGAGGCAGAAACGACCCTCAAATCAGCTTGAACTCCGTCCTCAAAGCGAACGCTGGATTTAGTTTGTCCCTTAGCGGTAACCTCTTTCACTCCAGCTTGCTCAGTGAACCAATCCATAATCGGTTGGGGGTTCTCCGATGCTACTATAAAATCTAAGTCCCCAACCGTTTCCAAACATCGCCGATAACTACCAGCTACGGATGCTGCTTCAACCGCATCCAGCCCGTTTAGACCTTGAATGATTCGATCGACTGTGCCCTGCATCGACCACCATAAATGTCGTTGGCTATAGATTTCGCGATTGGCGATACCCGAGAGAATTTTTTCTGCGGACTTTGCCCCGAACCCGTCTAGATTTGCGATGGCCCCGGAAAGGCAGGCCTCCTTTAAGGCAGCGATACTTTCGACCCCCAACTGTTCGTGGATCTTCCGCACTTTTTTCCCGCCGAGTCCAGGAATAGAGAGGCAGTCAATTAGACCTGGGGCAATCGATGCCTTTAGTGAATCGTAAAAGGGCAAGTGACCCTCCTCGTATAAAAAAGTAATTTTCTGTGCAAGCGCTTGACCGATACCTTGAAGTTCTCCGACCTCACCGGATTGCACCAGTTGATCAAAATCACCATCAATACGCTCCAAGGTTCGAGCCCCGCTTTGATAAGCGCGAATCTTAAAGCTATTCTCTCCCTTAACTTCCAGCAGTACGGCAATCTCCTTGAGAACCGATATTATATCTGCCTTATTCATCGAGCCTGATTTACGGAATGACAATAAACACCACCACCATAATCAGTGTAGGGATAAGTGCAGAAAGAAATAAATTTAAAGGCGCAATTCCATCCTTGAAGAAACGATTTAAGAGACTCTGCCCCGCAGGATTGGGCGCATTGGCGATCACGGTTAAGCCACCACCAGTTACCGCACCAGCGACGACAGCGTACTGTAATGTTTTAGCCAGCGCGACATCTTCTGCGTAGTTTTGATCAAATGCAGGCACCTGGGAAGCCAAGAATGTAATGGCAGCGTTATCGTTAAAAGCAGTGAGTAGCGTTGAGCCAAAGAAGAGCATTTGCTCAGAAAGCATCGTCAACACCGGTTCAATCCACCAACCTTGCAATCCGCCGTGCGTGACCAAGCCCGCCAAAAAAAAGCCAACCAAGAGCGGCCCTTTTAAACTCATTGTATTTTGATAGTGATTCGTGGCGATAGTGAAGGCAATGAAGGTAAGGAATCCTCCGATGAAGAGAGCGGGATGGTGCAAGGTGAACACGGTCCAGACCACAAATAAGAGGTGAATGATAATCACCCAGACAGGAGTAGATTCCACCGAGCGCACATCGGCATCCGCACTTTGTAGGTCACTTTGAGTCTGAATCTCCGTAAATTCTTTCCGGAAGATAAAGAAGTAAAGTGCCGTAGCTATGATAATGCCCAAAGTTGCCCGCCAACCAAAATTAGTGAACATAAAGGGTACATCCCACTCCCACTTGCTTGCCACCATCAAAACAGGTGGAGCGGCAAAATGAGTCAGCGTACCCCCTACGGAAATATTGACAAATAACAGGCCGAGCGTGGCGTACTTAAAGACGGTCGATGGATTGTGCTGGTAAAATTGTTGCCCCAACAACAAGGCGGCAATAGTCATCGCCGCTGGTTCAGTTATAAATGAGCCCAACAAGGGTGCTACTATGAGAATAGAAAGCCACCAAGCGGCGACCGATCCCTTGCCAATTTGGGCAAAAAAACTGAGTGCTTTTTCTGAAAAAATAATCACTGGTCTCGATGCGGCGATGGCCATAATAACCACGACAAATAAGGGCTCGGTGAAATTGCGGCT
>MDTB01042600.1_pt1 | contig 16215 bp, 15 predicted proteins | sample 811161 | NCBI WGS metagenome assembly MDTB01 (sample SAMN05326650, study PRJNA326480) | marine metagenome | isolation source: seawater | place: Mediterranean Sea | collected 2009 | reverse complement strand
TATTGTATTTTTTACAATCATGGTTCAGTTGTCACCGCTTATATTGCTAAGATATACGTGATTTAACTTGTGCTTCAATTTCTTTCAAGTCAAGTGATCCAAGCCCACCTAAAACATGCGATAGTAACTCAGTGTTTTCACCACAATGATCCAACAGAAATTGACAGCCTGTGTCATTATCTGATTTAAACCAATCGACCATTTCAGATGGAATGGGCTGCTTATTTAATGGATTACTAATTTCCCATTTCACTTTACCGCCCTGCCCTCGCGCAGACTCGATCACAGGCTTTGCTTGTTGCGCTGCAGAAAATAAGAAATACGCAGCAAATCGGGCTCTTTGCTGGGTATCGTTTGGCCACTTTCCATTACATTCAGTGATTGCTTCTTTAAATGCAACTTGAGTTAACGTACGATCTTGACCACTTTTACATGATTTATGAGAACAAATTCCAGATAAGTGATCAAAAGCTGCAATTCCCGATTCAATCAATAATATTGTGCTGATATTACGATTATTATTGGGCTCAATCTGATCGTGTGTTGTATCCTCAATATTAAACATAATGTAATTAAAATATTTTAATAATAGTTTTTCGAAATCGCTGATTGTATTTGCTTCTAAGGCGAATAAAATATCTGTGCTTTTTAGTGTATTATTGTTTATTTTTTTTAAAATAGAGATTGATGTTTCCGTTAAATTATCATAACGCTTATTTGCAGCGAAAAGCACGGACACTTTATGGCTTAATTCATTTCGGTGCTGTTCTTTATTTTTATCAATTTGAGATGCCCATTTAAAAAGGCTTAAAACTTTATTCCCCACTGAAAATATACCGGTCCCTTGTGAAAATGCAGAATTCGGCGCGATTGAAACCAATGGAGAATCAACGATCACAGGTCCAAAACCTTCGACTTTAATTACATTTTTGGACGAATGAGTATTTTTGTATTGATTTAATGCAATACCCATATTCGTTAGATATTGTCCCTCGTCTGGTTTTGAACTATCAAGAGCTGTTGCAATATGGGTTTGATGGTGCAATTCATAACCTCCTGAATTCGCTTCTTTCCAATAATACCCTGACCCCTTTAAGGATTGATTTTGCTCAACCATCTCAATTTTAGAACTTGGAACGCTTATTACTTCCTTTAATTCTTTAAACAAAGCTTGTGGACCATCTTCCACAACTTGGCATATGCGATCCAATGAATCAATGCGTCCTGATCGACTTGCAATTGTATGTTTACCTTCATACAACACATGATTCGACGGAATACCCATTAGATCTTCTTTTATTTTAGAATCCTGAGATTTGTTTATATCAAGAAAAATAGCATCGACTTGTGTCGCTACACTTGAAACGGTTTGATCTGGGTGTATTTCTCTTAAGCCAGATAAATGAGATTTATTTAGTGAATTAAAACGACTGGCATTATTGGACATATTTTTCCCTTCATAGGCAACCGTTGTTTGATTGTACCTTGAAATAACACGTGCTCTTTGTCTGTCTCGATCATGCACGCTGATTATGCCTTCAACCATAATCGATTGATTTAAGGCACTCGAATTTGTGTAATTCAATGCATCAGGCTCAAAAGTGTCACTTGGAATCTGATCATTTTTAGCCTGATCTTTTTTGATCGGTTGTTTAAATTGACTAGGGTTTTTACCTGGTGGATCAAGCAAATGCATCCCCCCCTCCCATGATACGTAATACCCTATTTCAAATCATTTAAAACACTATAATTTACGTTTAAATTAAAATAAGTTTAATTTTAGAAATAACTATTTAACCAAAAATAAGCAGTGGTTGTTATTCCTGTAAATGATGCACCACCTTGATCAAATGGTAATAGTATTCCAGCACCAATATCAATATGTTCTTGTAAAGAATATCCCATCTGAGGAAGTAGTAAAAAACTGGAACGATTAATGTCGATAATGGTTTTTAGTTGACCCACTAATAATGGTGTAAATTGATATCCGATTTGTGATCCAATGTAATTTGAACTTGTCTTAAACGCAGATACATCTCCGGTATAATTGGATAAGTCTTGCCCCCAACCATTCACGTAATACTCAGTAAATAACGAAATTTGATCGGATAATATCGTATCAAACCCAATCACATATTGTGACATATTGTCTCGCCAAGACCATTCCGAATATGTACCAATTCCATAGCCGACCCATTCACCAACAGCATCAACCCCAATGACTGAACCACTCGGATGCTCAATAACGGATATCCCGACGTCTGATTGAGCGACATTAAATTGCATGCGAGCACCATTGATGTGCGTTGTCGCATTTAATACTGTAAACAGATGAATCTGTGATAATTCTGCCAGTGAATACGTCAGTCCCCCACCCCATTGACCTGCGTTATTCATATTCATTATATCCACTGGGTTAAATGAATTAATCACATCTGTTGGCCGCCAAATCCGACCAACACCCAAAGGAAAACGTTGCAAACCAAATTTAAAATCAACATTTTCACTTTTTAATGTAGCTGAAAACCGATGAAGGATTAACAATAAATTTTGCCGATTATCCGTATTTAATTCCAACGCATTTGGAATAAGTAACCCTGAAGAATAATTTTTTACATAATTGCCATAAGATTGGTCGAATTCAGGTTGCGTCCAATAATGATCTAATTTTAAAGTCATTCGAATTGCTGAATATTGATTCTCCGCATTTATTTCGGACTGAATTCGATTCAAAAGAGCAGTCGACTCTGATGTTATTGATACTGCATGCTGGGATTCATTGTCGACGCTTAAAGCGTTGGTTTCTATGGTAAAAATTAGTATCCCTATGGCACATAGCAATCTAATTATTGTTGTTTTCACTTCATGAATAGGCATAGCATGATCAGTTTTAATTACTCAATTTATCTTCAACAATTCGACCATCTTCCAAATGAATATTGCGATCTGACAACGCCATTACCCGTTGATCATGAGTTGAAAAAATAAACGTGATATTGTGAATCTCATTCATTTTTTTCATCAATGTCATTAAACGATTCGCACGTTTTGTATCTAAGTTTGCAGTTGGCTCATCGGCCAACACCAGCTTTGGTTTTGATGCGATGGCACGCGCAACCGCAACGCGTTGTTGTTGGCCACCACTCATCTGATTGGGGCGCTTATTGAGTAAATCGCTAATCTCAAGCTCTTCTGCTATTTCATGAATGCGTTCGCGTCGATTCTCTTTATCGACCCCTTGCATCATTAAAATGTATTCAATATTTTCCATTGCAGTAAATACTGGAATTAAGTTATACGCCTGAAAAACGAACCCTATGTGATGCAACCGAATACTTGCAAGCTCTGATGCTTTCATACTTGAAATACGATGATTGGATAGTGTTATTTCACCAGAATCTGGGGTATCTAAACCGCCAATCATATTTAATAATGTTGTTTTTCCTGATCCTGAGGGGCCGCTAATTGATGTAAATTCACCTTGCTCAATTCTAAGATCAACATGATCGATTGCAGTGGTTACGATGGTTGTCCCATATTTTTTTACACATTGACTAACCGTTAAAAATGACATCTTTTCTCCTTACTTTATTTGAATTGACTGAATTGGCGAGCGCTTATACAACACTCTAATTGGCCACAAAACAGCGCCAATTGCGGTTAAAATAACAAAAATGGTGGCCCATATGGCATAGCGCCAATCCAATGCTGGATAAATAACTTCTGCTACACCAAATTGTGAGATCCCAGCAGATAAGGTGGCCAAAGAGATTCCTGTTTGATTCAGCCATAACAAACTACCGTACCCCAATCCCAACCCTAGAATTAAACCAAAAAGGCTCATAAAAAGTGACTCTAAAATTATAATTAGTGCGATTTGGTAAAACCGATGGCCAAGGGCAAGTAAAATTCCAAATTCCCGAATTCGCTCTAAGACACTCATTAAAATCACGCCAACGATTCCTATTGCAATCACAATAAAAACAATGATGTAACTGATCGTGTAATATGAACTCATGGACGTTTCTATAAACTGCAGGCCTGGAAAGGTATCGCGCCATGTTTCCACTTTATATTCCGGTCCTAAATATACTTTGACTTGATCTTTAAATTCAAATAATGATTGAGATTTTGGACGTGCGATTGTGATTTGTGATATTTTTCGCCCAACGTTTGTTAAAACTTGCGCTGTATTTAATGGAATAAATAATGAAAACTGATCAATATCAGGAGCATTTGTTTTTACAATGCCAGATATTCTAAAGGCTGATGATGCAATCTCTCCTGATTCTGTTTGGAACATCACAACGACTTTTTGACGTACGGAGACTTTTAGTTTTTTTGCTAACTCAACACCTACCAATGCTAAATTGGGCTTATCTAAGTCATATTCACCCTCAATTATTCGCTTTGATAGAAGCAACGGGTCTTTTTCTCTTTCTGATTCAATACCAACAATCTTTACACCTTGAGAAAAATAAGCTGATGATACCATGCCTTGCAATTGAAGTCGCTGCAATCCGATTTCACCCGTTAATGCCATTAGTTTTTGATTTGTTTCATCGGCGTCTAACAAAAAGCTTAATTCAGAACTATCATCAAATTTTTCATTGGTAATCACAATATCCAAAATATTTGGTTTAACCGTATCGTCAACCATCTGATGAAGCCAGCCATTGACAAACCCCTGAAAAAAAACAAGCAATAATAGTGATAAAGAAATCATTAAAACCACTAATATGGACCGCGACGGATTGCGCCATAAATTGCGAAATGCCAACTGAACCAAGAGCGCATGTTTCATTGGCCTGCCATTGCCTCCCTTGGCTTTAATTTATAAATGTAACGAATTGGAATAATTAACGCTGCTAAATATATGATGAGAACCACCCCAACACCAAATGCAATCGAGCCGATTGACAAATCGGCAGGGATTACCATTTCAATCATGCCAAACTGTTGATACAGCTCCGCAATATCTTCTGAAAATTTTAATTCGATTGGATATTGTTCAAACCAGTAGCTAATCCCGGCACCCATCGATACACCAATCGGTAAGCCAATGCCCAATATAATCATCATTTCAATTACAAAAATTGCAATAATATTGATGATTGGGGTTCCCATTGCCAACATCATGCCAAGTTCTTTTGTTCTGCCATTGACTGAAATGAGCTGAAATATCATTATTACAAAAAAAACCACTAGTACCAACACAACAATGCTTAAATAACTCATGGATTCATCCATTTCGACAAAATTAACAAAACTGGTCAGCAATTCTCGCCATGTAAAAATATCAAGATTGGCTGGAAGTATTGGGACTAGATCATTTTTAATCGTTTCTGCATGATATAGTTCTGTACCTTTTGGAAGTTCGACTATCAGATAAGATGCCATATCTTGCGTGTAAAACATACGATCCATGTAATTTTTATTCATTATGACCATCTGGCCGTCTGATCCAAATAAATTGGTTTCGAATATTCCAACGACGGTCAATACTTCTGCAACCATTGATCGATCGTAACTTGTTGAAAGAACTGCCAAAGAATCATTGATAGATAGAGACAATTTTTTCGCCAAATCTTTACCAATGCATACTTCAATCGTGTCGGAGGCTTGGATAAATCGGCCAATTTTCACTTGATTACTTAACCGCGAAATTCGAGGTTCATTATTTGGCTCAACGCCAACAATAATTCCACCATACGCTTGTTCTTCACTTGAAAACAAAGCTGGGACTTCAATTCGAGACACTGTTTTTTGATTTGGAAATTGTTGACTAATGGCTGAATTTATCTCACTGACATTTTGCACAAAATGATCCATATCTGGATAGGCTTTATATCCCTTTTCTTGAATTTGAATATAACCGGTATACATCTCAACAACATCACGAATCATTTTATCGTGGCTCCCTCGGTTAATGGCTTCAAAAAAAATTAAGACTCCAGTACAAGTCGCACAAAGGATAATCGTCACTAATGAACGCCTAAAGTGACGAGATGTATAACGCCAAGCCAATCGAAATACAAGCGACACTTAACGTGACTTCCGTTCCAACGCTTGCAAGCTAAATTGTGATGGTGACAACTTGATATTATGTTTAACCATCTCAAATGTCATCGTAGTTGAGCTCCCTTCTTTCGTTAAAGGTATGACTTGAATGCGATGTGCAACCCAGCGATTGCCAACTTTTTTAATGTTCTCCATGGTCATTTTACGAACGATCTCACCAAATTCATCATAAAAGACTTGAACCACCGGGAGTTTATAGCGTCGGCTGATATCAATTATAATTTTACCCCATTTTACGGGCGCATGATCATAGGGAATTAATTCAACGCGATAAGTGTCTGGCGTAGTTTCAATAAGTTTCGCTTTAAAATCATCGGTATATGAAGCGTCTTTTACCAAATCATCATTTGTAAAATCAGACCCCATCCAAGATTGCATCATCATCGATGTTGGTATTTTAATTCGTCTCTCAATTTTTGGAATGTATTGCCACATTTCTTGATAGCGTTTTAAAAATGTAATGCCACGGTCTCGTTTTGGACCCAAAATTCGAATTAATGAATAATCCACGCCCTTTGACCAAGATTCTAAACGAACTTTCCGTTCCCATTTTTTTGTTTTAATGATCATTTGAATTTTAGCGTGCTGGGATTCAGCTCTTAACATGGATTCCACATCATCCATAATTGTCTGAACTTGTGTGGCGTAAATTTGGCAAGACAATATCAATATGCAGCCGATGCCTTTTATATATAATGAAGGCTTAAAATAAACTCCCATATCAAAATTATAGTATGTTGGAAATCAATATTTCTATATAAATCTCATATTATCAGCCTTGTTGATTTGAATTAATAAAAATTTAATTGTGTCACTTTTACTGACTGTATTTTTCATTTGATCTTGTTTTACGACGTCTTTTTTGTTTTATTGCTTTTTTAATTTTAATGTCATCCTTGGTCGGTATTCCTAAATCTTTGGCCACATGATTGCAAAGTTCGCGGCGTGCAAAAAAACGATTTGCATCGCGGTTCCGACTTTTTTTGCTACGAATGACGTAATCATTGTATTTCAGCTGTACAACTGAATGGGTTTTGTTTACTTTTTGTCCGCCAGAGCCGCCACCCAAAATAAATGATTCACTTAAATCTTGCTCGTAAATTCCTAGCAATTGCATGCGTTCTTTCAACTCTGCCCACTTTTCGTTTGAAATATGTGACATAATTTTATTATAATACTTTACATTTAAATATATGTCGCATGATAATAGAATAAATGCGCTACTTATTTCTACTGATTTTACTGACTTGTCATGTATTTTCTCAACCAACAGAAAATATCGAAATCATATCCGTTTACAAAGAAACCCCCATATTTAATGATGGCGTTACATACAACATTGTAACATTTGATTATTCAGCTGAAGTTGAAACTGACTTTAATAATACTGAGGGTACGGTCAAAGTTGGAATTGCAAGTTCTGAAAACGTTTTGGTTGATTTAATTTGGGAATACCAAAGCATGTCAGGTGTTGACGCAGAAAATTTAATTGAATCAATTGAGCTATACGATTTAAACCATGATCAGCTTCCAGATATTATCATCAATTATAGCGATATCGACAGTGACTTCCCGGATCAAATTATTAGTTCGTTTTTGATTAATAACAACAATAAATTTCAGGAAATCTCAGAGACATTTGTGAAGTCACGATATGAAATGTTAGATAATTCACATATTAAATATGAAAGTCCGCTTTCGATGTTTGGGCGTCCATATATTGATGATGATCCACAGAAAAACACAAACTTCTGGATTGACCATTATGAATTTCAGGGATTAAAGCTTGTCAATGTAAACCAAAAATATCGATCGTTTTATGATAATTTTCGAAAAGAATCTGATCGTAAACTCAATGAACTACTCAATCAAATTAAAGTTTATAAAATGACCGATGAAATCACAATCAATCAATTGCAACTTGAAGAGTATTTTAATCAAATCACCGAACTTAAGATTATAATTTATCGAAGCAATCGCGTTTTATATTAGTTATTTAAATGTTTTGCAAGCGTTAAGTTCATACGCTTCACAGAATACGGGTTTTTTGCAACCTGTGTTGCCATTCCAACAATAGCCGCGCCTTCATTTAGAACGGCCAATACTTGATCAGCCGTTGAAACCCCACCGGTAGCTATGATTGGCAACTTAAATTGTTGTAATAATTTGACCATCTGTAACGTTCTTTTAAATAACGACGGCCCACTTAAACCACCTTTTCCAATCGAAATGGCGGTGTTATTTAGCCCGACATCGCTTGTTGATTTCAACTGAGTATTTCCTGCATTTAATGTAACGTTATTGTAATTGGTTGCAAGTTTTGCAATGTCACATAAATTTTTATCCGTTGCATCAGGGGAGACTTTAATTGCAATAACATGATCCGTTTTTTGACGCACAAAGCCTATCAGATCATCCAAGTCATCGATATTGTCATGAAGTGATCGTCCAGTGTCCGTGTTCGGGCAACTAATGTTAATTTCAAAGTAGGTTTGTGCTATTTTATTTGTAGCAAACGGAATTAAAATTTCACAAACACGTTTGTATTCATTCAATGTATGACCACCAATACTAAACCCCAAAGGGCGTGTATCATTTATAATTTGGTGTTTGTTGATCATATCAATTAATCCATTGACGCCTGGACCGGGCAGGCCCAAAGCATTGATTAGATGTTCTTTACCATTTAATGATACTTTTTGTAGTCGAGGCCGCGGATTTCCAACGGACTTCTCAAGTCGAATTGTTTTAAAACACCCTCCACCACAACCAAGATCCAACCAGAATTGCAATGAGTCTAAATGCGATTCAAATGCAGCAAACGTAATGGGTGATTTAAAATTTAGGGAAAAAACTGACCGATTTATGTTTAATGCGTCTAAATATCGGGAATAATTATTATAGAGTGAAGGGATTTTTAACCGTGTAATCATTGCCTGGCCAGCATGCACCGTTGTTTCATAATCATTGGTCATAAATTGATTGAATTGTCCCATCAATGATCGAATGAGTTGATATCCTTTTTCTTGTATATATAAAGTGGCCATCATTTAAGAGAATAAAGTATTATGTCATATAAATTCAATACTGATAAACTAAATATTATGAAGCTTCTTGAAAATTTAGCTAAGTATTTGATGGTTGCTATCATTTTCATTTTCTTTTTAGGTGGTATTATTCAAACTACCACTTACTTTCAACTGAGTGTCAAAGGAACCTTCTTAATAACACCATTGTCATCAGAAAGAAATATTACGGGGACAGAAAAAGTTAATTATTCCGGTAGTGTTTATTTAACAACATTTGCAAAAAATAATGGGCCTTGTACTCATTTTTGTGAGGATGCATGGGGTGAAGTTACTCAACAAAAAGAAATTAGGGTTGAAGAAATGGAAGAAGGACCACATGAATCAAATCCATTAAGTGAAAAATTTTATACAAAATTCCCCACAGAAACTGACGATAAATGGGCTAATGTTGGAAGTGCTAGACAATTATTAAGAGACATTTATAATAACGGTCATGCAAACTATTCTTTTCGCCCAGACAATCTTAATATTGCAGAGAAAAACCACTACATTGGAACTCGCTTAAACCGCGATATTAGAGCCAGCCGTGGTTCTTTTTTTAAAGAGCGTGTGGAAATGATTCCTGCATCTAATACATCTGGCTTCCCAATGTTTTTGGTAATAGTTCCTTACCGCGGGCATTACATTCATAAAATTGAAGTTCGCCAATTGAATCAAACCTCTGGTAATTACATTAAATATATATCTCCCAATGAAAATCCGTCATGTAATGGATCGTCTTGTCAATTGGACTTTGACAATGACTTTACGCATTCAAAATGCCAAGATCAATTTACTCAAGGCTGGTACGGGCCCAATTGGTGTGCGAGTAAAACTCGAAAATCAGATTCTGATACCATTAATTTTTCAAGCATCCCTGATGAAGGAAAAATCAGACTTCGCTATAGCACCATGATGCCCGTTTATTCCATTTCTCAAAACTCCATATTTTATAGTAGATTCTGCCAACTCGATTATAATTCATTTTGTGATTTTATTAGTAGTGATAAAGGTAGCCGAATAACCACTAATTTATGGAATAAAGTTTGGAATAATATGAATCAAAATTACCCAGATTTAGTTCAAGCATTAAAAGGTACAACTGCTAATGCTGAAACAGGGGGGGATAAATTTTATGTTGGGCCGCGTTATGGTGGCGGTCCATTAATGAGTAATGATTATAAACTAGATCAGAATTGGATGAGACGAGAACAACCGGTTGTATTGGGAATTACTAGCTCTACTAAAGCGATATCAGAAGGTTGGATATATGATGTACTAGCGGCATGTGGGCCTGGCGATTGCATCAAAATTAATGAATCTTATGATTCGAACTTTACACTCCATATTGAATTTGCACAAAATGGTTATAATGTAAAAGCGACTGTCAATGGTTTCAATAAAGATACCGAGGCCCCTTATAGTTCAAAATCGTCTTCCGTTGTTGCCAATATGATGAATTGGGATCAAACGAATAAATACATTAACCCAGATGATGATGCACTCAACTTGCCGGAAGGAAAAACAGTAACATATACGTTTGGAAATAGTCGTAGTGAAGATTGTTTGCAATCTGTTTCTTTCACTTCTTATAAATTTGACGGGACCAATAAAGTACCTGGCCCTTCTAGTAATAGTGTTTTAAATGATCCACTTGCACTTGGTGAAACCATCGGCAATATTGAACAACTTATCGCCAACAATTATGAATACGTCATTGACACACATTTGCCTAAATTTTACGTTAAAAGTCCGGATAAAGGTGAATATGGTACAGTATCCCCCGGTAATTATTTAAGAGAGGACGATTGGGACAACACCCAAAGCACAGTTACCAGTAAAGGAAGAACTCAAAGAACATTTGGTTCAGGACCGAATCAAGTTCGGGTATGTGGATTTACAAACTTCTATAATGAAGTGGTGGTTGAGCCAAATTTTGATGACTTTTACTACTTCGATTCTTTTACAACACTCAATGCACAAGTCTATGTAAGAGATGTCATTTCCAGTCCGCAAGGAAATACCTATCAGATTTATAAGCGTGATGACCCCGTAAGTAATGCGCTGGTTCAATATTCCATTGATAAATTTAGTGCTTACGCGCAAGTCCTTTCAACAGATAATGCTGAAGTGAATGTTTTATTTAAAAAATTTCCTGAGGTCTCTATTAAAACCATTATTGGCAGTAATTTGGTAGGCCGTGTCACACCAAATCGTTCGATTACAATGCCTGCTCAAAGAGACCCGAATGATATTACGAGAGACTTAATATTTGGTGGAGAATTTCCAAGATACAGCATCCAACCGCGCAGTTTTACAGATAAATATTCCCTAATTATTGATCTTCATAAAAAGCTAGAGCGTGTTTATTTAACTTATGATATTGCAAAAACACCGATCGCTGTTTACTCAAATGCAAGTAATAAAACAAGTGGGATTACTCCTGAACCACAATTTGTTGAAGAACTTCAACTTCCTGATGAAGGCCAAACTGTAAATGGCACCTCTCAGGCTTTAAAAACAAAGCTTGAAAGACTTAATGATGGCTCTGGTGCTTATAAGCTTTATTTTGAATCCATTGGAAAAAATGTTGAAGTCTATATTGATTTCACGCCTTTCATCGTGCAATTTTTTCAATCCATAACCAATAATATTACATCTGCAATGACTCAAGACGCATCTAACAATTCGGTGTCTCAAGCTACCACTGGGCTTAATATTGTAGCAGATGGCGATGCTCAAAATGTTGACCTTACTAATAATACAACTGGAATAACCGCGGTTTATAATGCGATTAAGAAAGTAAATATGAATATTAATAACCCTGGCTCAAAACGCAGTGACTATTATATTTATGATATTGTTGAAGCTCAAATCAATGAAGCAGACAATTCTTTAATCACTGCAAACTCAAGAATTAATGATTATTACAGTAAATTAAAGGCCAACCAATTTTCTTATTTAATAAATGACTCAATTTATTCAACAATACCCGTAGTAAAAGACATGCAAATTTGGACAGCACTTGAACCTTACAAAAAGCTTCAAGTTCAATTTGCTGATGCTGGTAATAACTTTGGAAAAGTACGCTTGTTATATAATGGCTTGGTTAATCGAGGAAATGATCCATCAAATAAAACTTATGAAGATAAAGAAAGTCAGGATAGTCAGCCGAATACCTATACAGAATTTAAACCAAACATTGTAAATATTAGTGCAACCAATACAACTAACGTTGCTTTTCGACGATGGGATCGGGCCAATTTATTTATTATGCCTGAATCGGGTTATTATATAAAAGAAGTAGAAATGGCAGTATCTGCCACAGATACACCCGGTGAGTTTCAAACTGTTTTGGCCACACTTCCATCAAATGATTATCAAAATTCCAGAACGTTGGAAATACCAGCCGTTTCACAAAATGTTTTTATTAAAGTTGACTTTGAAGAACTCCCAAAAGCACACACCATTATTATAACTGATTAATTTGAATGGGTTGGTTGGTTCTTGAAAATAGTCGACCTCGCTTGGTGATATGCACCTCAGGATCTAATGCTTCAAATAGATCAATGCAGTAATCAATGGCCAACTGAGTGTTAAATGGTTTGCAGGAAAATATATCAATAAACGCATATGACTTCAACGGAAAGGTATGAATTGACAAATGACTTTCGGCAATGATTACAACGCCTGTAATTCCCTTATCTTCAGGAACTAACCCTTCGTATGGAAATACATGCGGCATGGTAATCTTGGTCATGCCAATTTTATTGGGTAAATCATCCAATAACTTAAAACAACAATCCACTGAACTTAAGCGGTCTTGATTGCATTGATTCAAATCCAACATCACATGTGGACCAAACCCCTTTTGTAATGACAAGTTTAGCTCCTTTGGTTTAAAGTAAATTAATATAATATGAAATTTCTCATTTATTCAATATTTTTTTGGTGTTTTTTTCTTACCCCACAATCTCTTGCTAAACCACATACTCCTGGGCAGATGATTATTACTGGCTTTTATGGTCAGTACCCATCTGACCCAGCGGTTAAAAAACTCAAAACATTTATTGATCAAAAAAAGATTGGTGGCATTATTCTTTTTGGTCGCAATATAAACCATAAGGCCCAACTTACAACATTGGTTCAGTATCTAAAAAAAGATACCGCGATTTTTGTTGCTATTGATCATGAAGGTGGCTTGGTTAATCGACTTATTGACCCGTCTTTTCAATTAAACACCCCTTCCCCGTATGACTTTTGCAACCTCACTTTACAGCATCAAGAAAGTCAGGCTAATAAAGTTTCAAATACATTAAAAACCATTGGTATAAACATGAACTTTGGTGGCGTTGTAGATATTCAACCCATGATTTATCCATCGAGTATTTGTAAAGATCAGCGCTGTTACTCATCATCAGATACGAAAATTTCAAAATGCACTGCCATTATGATGGCTGCCCACTTTAAAAATAACTTATATTTTGCACTGAAACATTTTCCAGGACATGGTTCAACCAGTATTGATTCACATTACTCGCTTCCAGATATTACCCTTACCCATTCTGATTATGACTATATGCCTTACCATCATTTACTTGATCCAAACTCAACGTATGACATGGTGATGGTTGGCCATTTACTCGATAAAAATATCGATGAAAAGTATCCAGCAAGTTTATCGAAAAAACACATCAATATTCTGAAAAAACAACTTCATTTTGATGGCCTTATTGTGACCGATGATTTAAATATGAATGCATTGCATTTAATTTCGAAACATAAACCGACATTGGCTAAAATGGCCGCATCGGCTGGTAATGACTTATTGCTTTTTGGTTATTTATCATTTAATGATATTGACTCCATTTTAAATGAATTATCTAATGCTTCGAAAATGGATGTGACTTTTCATGACCATATGCGCTCTAGTTTAGATAAAATAAACCTTGCACTCGATGATTAATCATTACATCTCAGTATTTTGTAATGCGCCACAATTTTTTATTTTCTCTATTTCAGGCATTTTCTTTTCAGCACCTGGCCAGACATTTTTAATTTCATTGGCCATACCTGCCATTTGCCAATCGCTGCAAATTTCAGCAATGGAATTTGCAAGTGTCTATTCGATTGCAACCGTTATGGCCTCCTTTTTCTTACCGATCATTGGAAAAGCGATTGATCGGTGGCCATTAAAGCGCACCCTTCTTCTCAATGCGTCACTTTTCTTTCTATCAATCATGACGTTCTCTCTTCAAACAAACCTTGTATTACTTTTTATTGCACTTTTTTTTATGCGACTTTTTGGGCAAGGCGCGCTGACGCTAACGGCCACATCCATTACAATTAAAAAATTTCGTACCAATCGAGGGTCCGCATTAAGTTTGACACAATTGGGATACCCGTTGTCTGAATTTATCTACCCCAGCTTACTTGTATTTGGGTTAAGCTTGCTCGGTTGGCGATTCACATTTATCACCCTTGCACTTTTTATTCCCTTATTATATTTACCGTTGTCTTGGTATGGGTCTATGGATTATAAAAAAACAAATGAAAACCAAGTCGATCAAAGCTCTAAATCGCTTAAATTTGTTTTAAGAGATCCTTTTTTTTCCAATCTATGTCGCGTTTTCATCCATCCCACCAATTATGATGACCGCTGCCCTTTATTTTCAAATGACTATCTTTTCAAATAATGGTTGGCCAATTACCAATACTGCCATTGCCATATTTTGCTATGCTTTATTGAAGTTTTTATTTACATTGATAAGTGGGCCATTTGTTGATCGATATGGGGTTTTGCTTGCACTATTTTTCCTTACCTTTTGTATTGGGCTTGCAACCGTTATCATTGCATTTCAAGGAGATCCCATGATGGGCTTTATTTATTATGGGCTTTATGGTGCAGGTATTGGCGCATCAGCTTCAACGATGAATTATTTATGGGGATTATTATATGGCAGTGATTATATTGGCGAAATAAAAGGAACCATTGCTATTATTCGAAATGGGGCAACCGCTGTGGCGCCAGTTACGTTTTCTTTTTTTCTTTATTATTTACATGTTCCTTTTAATGCCATCTTTTTCTATTGTGGTGTTGCAATTATTATAATGAGCTTCTTGCCATTTATTGTTCAGTACTTTGATCAGCGATTACAGCTAGCGTCTAAAACTGATTAATTTATAATAATTCATTATAAATTATTCGCGTGCTAAATAATTTATAACCTTTACCGATAATATTTTTGTAAAGGAAAAAAAACCATGTTCGTTATCTCATTCTCTACTATCTTTGGAATTATTATTGGCATGTCGCTCTTCTTATATTCTGTTGTTTCCTCGACTGATAATTACATTATGTTTATCAGCATATCATCATTATTACTGGTTGTTGGGGGCACCTTAGCAGCAACCATGATTGCTTACCAAGGCAAATATGTTTTTCAGTCGGTCATCGCACTCATTAGTATTTTAGGCCCATTTAATGTTAATGCGAAAAAAATATTTGGCGATGTTGGACGAATCATTGAATTTTCTAATGTTGCAAAAACACAAGGTGTATTGGGTGTTGAAAAAATGTTAAATGAAAAAGAAAAGAAAGACCCCTTGATGTTTTTTGGTGTTAATCTATTAACGTCAGGTTATAACGGTAAAGATGTGCGAATGATGTTAGAGGACACGGTAGAGTCGACATTTCAACGTGAAATGGTTCGTGCCGATATTCTAAATAGCATGGCTGGATTTTGCCCAGCATTTGGCATGATTGGCACATTGATAGGTTTGGTTATCATGTTTGAAAAAATGGGAAGTGATATTTCTGCCATCGGTCGGGGTATGGCGCTTGCACTTTTAACCACACTGTATGGGGTACTTATAACACAACTCTTTTTAAAGCCAGCCTCTGAAAAGGTTCGCCAACGACTTGAAATTTATCGCTTTCGTAATTTACTTATCATGGAAGGCCTCGCAATGATTGCTGATGGTAAAGATAGTTTAACCATTCAAGATCGCTTAAATAGTTACATGGACCCGAAAATCCGCTTTAAGATCGCGCAAGGATAACCGT
>MDTB01075362.1_pt1 | contig 16216 bp, 15 predicted proteins | sample 811161 | NCBI WGS metagenome assembly MDTB01 (sample SAMN05326650, study PRJNA326480) | marine metagenome | isolation source: seawater | place: Mediterranean Sea | collected 2009 | reverse complement strand
CAACTCCAGCTGTAACTGCTGTTACAACTGACAGAACTGGTTGGATACCTGCTGGTAGTTAATCAACTAATTTTCTGTTAAAAATTAAGCCTCTCTATTATAGAGAGGCTTTTTTTTGAATTATATTTGCGTCAATGAAAAATTTACCTAGTTATCTTTACCTAGTTTTATTTTTATGTGTTGGATTTGTTTATTCACCACTTGTTGTTGATGTAGTTGGAATACAGTGGTATTATTTGTCTTACCTTAATTTATTTTTTATTATTTACATTATATATAGAAAAATAAATAAAAAAACAAATTACAACTTACCTCTTTTATTTTTTAAAAATCCCATTAACTTATTATACAGCTTATTTTTTCTCTTTTGTATAATTTCTTTAATACCATCATCAAATCATTCTGTTTCAATTATTGCAATTTCAAAAATTGTAATTTCATTAACATCTCTTTTCATTTTTAATGAATTAGGAGTTTTTAAAAAATCAAATTTAAAATTTGTATCAATTTTATTGTCTTTATCCCTTTTTGCGGAAGTATTTTATAGTCTTAGAGGCTATTTTGAAATAATAAAAGTAACTGATTTTCAGCTTACCATGGCAGCTGATTATCTAAAGGGGACAACAGGTAATAAGAATATAACCGGAGCTTCAATTGCATTTAAATTGCCGTTTTTATATTTGTTATTTTTTTATTTTCAGAATAAATATTTGAAGATTTCATTATTTCTAATTATCACAGCCGTCTACTTTAATTTAATTCTCCTCTCATCCAGGGCTATAATCTTCTCAGTATCAACCTGCATCTTATTTTTCATTGTTGGGTCAATAATATCTTTTTTTAGATCAAAAGAAAATTTTATAATTTATTTAAAACGGATTGGGTTATATACACTTCCGATTATTTTAGCTTATTCTTTTGTGTCATTCTCAATAGACGATGAAAGTCTTAAAATTGGGAATAGAATTTCTACCATAATTTCTACATTAGACAATAGTGAGGACGATATAGTTAATATTGAAGATATTGAATTTACTTCTGAAGGTGTAAAATTGCAAAAGGACGTTTCTACTTCAAATAGATTAAGATATTACAAACAAGGATTTAATCATTTTTTAGAAAATCCAATTTTTGGTTCGGGGATTGGGAATTGGCAACTATTTTCTATCAAATTGGATTCGGAAAATATCGAAAGCTACATTGTCCCATTTGTAGCTCACAACGATTATATAGAATTATTAACTGAGATTGGAATTTTTGGGATGATTTTATATTTACTTTTTATTCTTTCTCCATTATATTTTCTTTTAAAAATATTTTTTAACACAAAAGATCAAAATACCCAAAATATATGTTTGATATTAACTTTACCATTAATTATTTACTTTGTTGATTCAAATCTCAATTTTCCTCAATTTAGACCGATTATGCAGGTTGGTTTAATAATATATTTATTGTCGATATATTCATTTTATCAGAAAGAAGTTAAAACCATAAGTTAATGAAGAGTAATAATTTTTTATTGGTAATATTTTTATTAGTTACTATTCTTGCCCATATTGTCCATTATAAAAATTATAATTCGCATAAACAACAAGTAAAAATTACGAATGATTTAAATCAAGCAAATTTTAAAAATACAGATTCTGAATTTTATAATAATATAGAAGTAGAGATACCAAATTTAACTGTTTCTGCCACTCCACTAAAAGCTATAAAAGCAGTTTATATTAACGCCAACGAACCTGATAGTCTGCAAAAAAGTATTGATATGTTTCATAAATCAGTGGCTGACAACCCATATATAATGTTTGCAGAAGGACATCTGGCTCAAATATATTATCAATATAGGGTTTTTGACAGTGCTTATTATTATGCTAGAAAATCATTTAAAGGATTACCGAATAATGCAATACATTTTGCTATGATCTCTAAACTATATGCTAATTTTAGGAAATATGACAGCATCGTTTTGAAATTTAATGAAATTAATTCAATGCCTCCCAAAGCTCCTATAACTAGAATTTACCTTGCATCGATGGTAAATTTTTTTAGCAAGGTTAATGATTCATTAAAAAATAGTGTCCTTAAGACTGCTAAATTTTCTAAAAATTGGTTTTTGGCTGATAAAGAGTTACAGTTACTAGCAGACTATGTAATTATTGGAAAAGATGAGGTAGATATCGCAGTTCTTAATGAAGAAATTGGCACTAAATTACTCTCTGAGAAAAAATATTTGGAAGGAATTAACTATTATAAACAAGCTCTTTCCGTTAGAAAAAATAATATTCCATATATTCAAACAATAGGTCTTGCGTATTATAATTTAGGAAATTACAAAAAGGTTATAGAAAATCTGGAGAATCTGGAGAGTCAGTCAATTCAATTAGACCCGATTAGTCTTTATTTAAAAGGAATGTCTCATTATTTTTTAAAAGAGCCAGAAACCGCATGTAAATATTTATCAAAAGCAGATAAATTTCAATTAGAAAACGCAACAATAGCTTATAAAAAATTATGTAATAATTATAAATAAAACTATAATAGGTAAAGCTGTAAAAATAATTTCGATTGCTAGAAGCGTTTTTGGAACACTTCCGAAATATTTTAAAAATCTATGGTGAATATGATTTTGATCTGGATGAAATGGAGATTTCCTATTTTTAATTCGAACTATAAATACCCTCAACAAATCAACTAGTGGATAGAAAAGAACTAAAACTGAAAAAAGGACTTTATTTATTGTCCAGTTAATATCGAAATTAAATTTGTCACCTAGCATATAAAAGATATAAATAGCCATTAGAGTTCCTAGCAGAAGTGACCCTGCGTCTCCTAAAAACACTTTACGTCTCTTTTTAAAATTGAAATAATATAGCGGTAGCATAGAAAAAATAACTATAAAACCAAGCATATTTAGATTAGTAAAATTGGAACTGAAAAATTCAATTAAAATTATTGCTTTAATAACCTCAGTAATTGCCAATCCATCTATTCCATCAATAAAATTTATTGCATTAACTATAATTAAAAAAACAAATACGGTCGATAATTGAGCTAAAAGCCATGGTACCTCATAGATGCCAAAAAGCCCATGGTAATTTGTTATTACATACCCTTGATCAATCAGTATTTTAGCAACGATTATTTGTAATAAAAACTTCAATTTAAAGTCTGCATTATAAAAATCGTCATAAACCCCAACTATGAACATTATACCTATTGGAATAAAAAGAGAATAATCAAATATTTCTGTGTTATTGAAATAAAAATATATTGAGATAAACATCAAACAAGCAAATATTCCAATTCCTCCAGTTCTAGTAGCCAATGTTCTGTGAGAGCTTCGATAATTAAAATCATCAAATTTTTTGTAATAAATAAAAACTCTCTGAATGCTAAAGTGAAGAAGAGAACTTAAAGTAAAAGCAACAAAAAGAATAGTAGTATTCATAAGTTAAAGAAAAACTTGCCTTGAAAAAGATATTAAATATAGTATTTTAGTAAATATATGTAATGATATGGGAAAAACTGTTTCGAACACTTTCAATTCTATCAATGTTTTAGGTCCCTTTATGCTTATTTTATATTTGTGTATTGGTTTTATACCAAATTGGCAAGCAGTTGATAAAATTGCTCCTCAATGGCTTGCAATGAGTATTTTAAATTTCACTAGCTTAATTTATTTTCTGACGAATCAAAAGACAATAAGTAACGTATTAAAAATAAATTTAAAATCTACACTTACAATTACATATATAAGCTTTATTTTTTGGGCAGCGTGCTCTTTTTTTTATGCTATTAATCCTACTGAAGTAATCGTAAATATTAGCAGACAAGGAAATGTTTTCATGATGTTTATTACAATGTTTGTTTTTTTGTTTTTATTAAAAAATAAAATACGCTTAATACCATGGATTATAACTTTCATATTACTATATGAGATTTATGCAGTTATAAACGAAGCAATTGGGATGATTAAAAATAGTGGTGGGATTATTTCAGGTAATCTAAAAGGAGTAACTGCTAATAGAAATATTACAGCTTTTTCATTAGCCATAAAAATCCCTTTCCTTTTGTTTCTAATACAAATTGAAAAAAAATCCATTATAAAATTATCATTAAGTCTTATTATTTGTTTGGGGTTAATATGCCTTTCAATGATTCAATCGAGAGCTTCATTTTTAGCTATTGGGTTTATGACAATAATGTATTTTCTTATGCATTTAATGATATACTTAAAGATAAATAGAAAATGGTCTAAAATTCTTGAGATAGGATATTTGATAATACCTCTTATTATGGCAATCTTAATAAATCAAACAATACTATCAGACAAAGGGGCAGACGCGGTGTCTCGTGCTGCATCAATTTCTATTAGCACAAATGATGGTTCCGTAAATCAAAGACTAAGATATTATGAAGATGTAATTACCCACATGACTTCAAACCCTATTTTAGGAGTCGGACTTGGCAATTGGAAATTAAAGTCAATAAATTATGATTCTAAGGATATTAAGGGTTATGTAGTACCCTATCATGCTCACAGTGATTTCATTCAGCTGGGAGCTGAGCTAGGAATTTTTGGATTTGTACTTTATCTTTCAATTTTTTTGATATCAGTCTATTACGTATACTATTTGATAAGGTTCTCTAATTTAAATTTTAACGAAAAGGTGTTTTTGTTTTTAATGTTAACTGCACTAGCTATTTATAGTGTGGACGCTAATCTTAATTTTCCCATAGCTAGACCGCAAGTATTAGTTGTTTGGTCTTTGATTATTGCATTAATAGCAGTTTACTATCAAAAATATAAAATGAAGTCTCTAGCTATAAGTAAAAAGAATAATATTGTTCAGCTATTTTTGTTACTTAGTATTGCAGGAGTTGTACCAAGCATTTATGTAAGTAATAAAGTTTATGAATCACAAAAAGGGCAAATGTTTCTCCTTCAAGATTTTAATTCAAATAGTTTTAATATCCCCTTAAATCAAGTTGAGACTATAGTTCCTGATATCCCAAATATTACAGTTACTACAATACCAATTAACTCGGTTAAAGCTAGATATTTTGTTAATGCTAAACAGTATGATAAAGCTCTATCGATGTTAGACAAGGGAACAGTAGCAAATCCTTATCTATACTATAGTGAGATATTAAAAAGTCAAATTTATAAAGAAAAAGGACAATTAAAAAAGGCAAAAGAATATGCTAAAAAAGCATTTTTTGGTCTTCCAAACAATGACTTACATTCTTCTACCTATATTGATTTATTAGGTATTACAAGAGACAAAAGGGGTCTGGAGGAAGCATTTGAACTTCTTACAGCTAAAAACAAAAGCCTTAATTGGAGGAATTATCTTGTTGTAGCCAGCGGCTTATATCCAACGGGAGATTCACTCTTGTTAGCTAGAGCAAAAAGGGCAACAAAAATTTTCTCAGGGGATCAAGAACTTCAAGCCTTATATAGACAAGTTGCTGTAGGTCAAAGTGGACTAAGTAAGGCAGCATCTTTTGCACAAACAGGCTTAAATCTTTTTGGTAAAGAAGATTATTCTAACGCGGCAGAAGCTTTTGAAAAAGCTATTGAATTTAACCCTCTGGATTATACACATTATGAGAATGCAGCAACATCAAATTATCTAATAGGAAATTTTGAAAAAGCTATTGATCAAATTAATGTTGTAATAAATGATCTTAATCCACTAAATGGTAAATGCGAGTACATAAAAGCTATTATTTTTATTCAAATTGGAGATCCAATTGGTGCTTGTCCACTTTTAGCTGCAGCAAGAGATTCTGGATATCCTCAAGCATCAGCAACTTTTGATCAATATTGTAGATAAATAAAGTAATGAAGAGTTTCATTTTCTTTTATGATTACGAAAACTAAAATAAATTAAGAGGGACTTTCTTTTTTAACATATATTAAGTACTTTTGGTACTAGATAATATGTATAATTTATTTGGTAAAAGTTTATTCCCCTTATTATAAATTTTTAAACAAATTATTTTAATGGGCTTTAAACTCAAAAAAAACAAAAATGTTAGGAGAACTAATTACTTCAAAAACACGTTTAAGACTCCTTATTAAATTTTTTATTTCACAAGCAAATAGAGGATATTTAAATGGTCTTGCAACCGAAATGGGAGAATCTACAAATGCTATTCGAAAAGAGCTAAATCATCTCCAAGGGGCAGGTTATCTCGAAAAAGTAAAGGTAAATAATAAAGTAGAGTATAGAGCTAACACAAACCATCCACTTTTTAACGTAATGCAAAAAGTTGTTCTTAAACATTTAGGATTAGAAGATATTGTTGAAAACGTTTTAGGGAGGATGGGTGATGTTGATCAGATTATACTTGTTGGCGATTATGCTAGGGGGAATGACTCTGGATTGATAGAAGTTTTTTTAATCGGAAAAGGCTTAAATATGGAATATATTACTCAATTAGAAGATAAAATTGAAAATTTAATAGGACGAAAAGTAAGCTTTTATTTGGCCTCAAAATTTTTTGCTGATAGAGAGCACATTGAATTATTTAATTCTAATCAAAAATGATATCTATAGAAAATAAAGGGCCAAACAAAATTGTAATAATTGAAGTTTAAACTCGAAGTTATTATGGAGAACACGATATTTTTAGAATACAGGACAGTTATAATAGACCATAGATGAAAAAACCAAAAGCAGTAATAGTATCAGGATATTTTAATCCTATACACAAAGGACACATTGAGCTTTTTGATAAAGCTAAAGCAAGTGGAGACGAACTATGGGTTATTGTAAATAACGATATTCAACGTAAGCTCAAAGGAACCAAGGCTTTTATGGATGAAGATGAAAGACTAATAATTGTTAAATCTATTGGTATTGTAGATAAAGTAATAATCTCAATAGATAAGGACAAGACCCAATGCGATAGCTTGGCTTATATTGCTGAGAAATATGGTAGAGAATTCGATCTTTATTTTGCAAACGGTGGGGATCAAAATAATGAATCTATTCCAGAGTTTTCAATTTGTAGAGCTAAGGGTATCGGTCTAATTGATGGTCTAGGAGATAAAATCCAATCTTCTGCTTGGCTTTTAAAAAAATGATATGCAGATAAAAAATATTTGTTGTATTGGAGCGGGTTATGTTGGTGGGCCAACTATGGCAGTTATTGCCCTTAAATGCCCAAAAATAGATATTACGCTCGTGGATGCTAATCCAGAAAAAATAAAAGCTTGGAATGGCCCATTAGAAAATTTACCTGTATATGAACCTGGACTCTCAGAAGTAATAACTGAAGTAAGAAACAGAAATCTATTTTTTTCAGATGATATTAAAGGAGCAATAGAAAAATCTGAGATGATTTTTATGGCAGTTAATACACCTACCAAAAAAGAAGGGAAAGGAGCAGGAATGGCAGCTGATCTTCGTTATGTAGAAGCTTGTGCAAAAGACATTGCTCGATATTCCAAATCAGATAAAATTGTAATTGAAAAATCTACTTTACCAGTTAGAACTGCAGAGAAAATTAAGGAGATATTAATTCAAAATAGCAAAGGTATTGATTTTCAAATCTTATCAAATCCAGAGTTTTTAGCTGAGGGCACAGCTATTCAAGATCTTTTTAAATCAGATCGAGTATTAATTGGTGGAGATGAAACAGAAAAGGGAATAGAAGCAATAAATGCTTTAATTGAAATTTACGCTAAATGGATTCCAAAAGAAAAAATACTGACCACCAATGTTTGGTCTTCTGAACTCGCTAAACTAGCTTCAAATGCAATGTTAGCGCAACGGATCTCTTCTATTAATAGCCTTTCTGCACTATGTGAAAAGACAGGCGCTAAAATTGATGAGCTGTCAAAAGCTATCGGGATGGACCATCGAATTGGGCCTTATTTTTTAGAGTCCTCTGTTGGTTTTGGCGGAAGTTGTTTTCAAAAGGATATTTTAAATTTAGTATACCTTTGCCGATATTATGGGCTTGAGGAGGCTGCAGAATATTGGTATAATGTTATCAAAATAAATGATTACCAAAAAAATCGATTTGCTCAAAAAATTATTGATCATTTCGGAGGAGATATTAAGGGCAAAAAAATTGGTGTGTTAGGATGGTCTTTCAAGGCAAATACTAACGATTCAAGGGAAAGCCCTGCTATTTATGTAGCATCAAAACTGCTTAAAGAAGGTGCTGTTTTACAAATTTATGATCCGAAGGTTGAGAAAGAAAGAATATTTAGTGATTTAAAAACACTTTGGGATTTATCAAAATATAAATCTAGAGAAATAAAAAATAATTTAATAAGAGTTAAAGTTTTCGACGATCATATCTATGCGATTGAAAAAACTTCAGTTGTAGCAATTATAACTGGGTGGGAAATTTTTAAAAGTTATGATTGGAGAAAAATATGTAGGTACAAAAAAGTATTTGATGGAGTAAATATTTTAAAAAATATAAATTCCAAAAATAAAGTAGACTTATAATGATTTTAAAGAACACTTCATATTTGCAGAATCTATTATAAAATTAAAACATGAAAAGAAATAATTATATACAAATTGAAGATAGAAATATTGGACTTGATTATACACCGTTTGTAATTGCAGAAATTGGGATTAACCATGAAGGCTCCCTAAAGACAGCTTTTGAAATGGTAGATTCGGCACACAAATCAGGGGCAGAGGCTATAAAACATCAAACTCATATTGTGGAAGATGAAATGAGTAAAGAAGCAAAAAATGTAATTCCTGGTAATTCATCTGACTCTATTTATGATATAATGGAAAGATGTGCTCTAAATGAAGAAGATGAAATTAAATTAAAAGAATATGTAGAATCTAAGGGAATAATCTTTATTAGTACGCCTTTTTCAAGATCTGCTGCAAATAGATTAGAAAAGATGAAAGTTTCGTCATATAAAATAGGTTCAGGAGAATGTAATAATTATCCTCTCATTGAACATATAGCATCTTTTGGTAAGCCAATGATAGTGAGTACAGGAATGAATAATATAAAGTCTGTGAGAAAAACTGTAAAAATATTAGAATCCCATAAAATTCCTTATGCACTGTTACATACTACTAATTTATATCCAACACCATCTCATTTAGTAAGGTTAGGTGCAATGCAAGAATTACAGCGTGAGTTTCCAAATGCTGTAGTTGGGTTGTCTGACCACACAACATCCAACTTAGCATGCTTTGGAGCAGTAGCTGTTGGAGCATCTATTTTAGAGAGACATTTTACAGATAAAATGGACAGAGATGGTCCTGATATTATAAACTCTATGGATCCAATTGCATTGAAAGAATTGATTTCTGGGTCAGGTGAAATCTCTAAAATGAGAGGTGGTAAAAAAGAGGCAGCATTAGAGGAAAATGTAACAATTGATTTTGCTTTTGCATCAGTAGTATCCATTAAAGCTATTAAAAGAGGAGAAAAATTTACAAAAGAAAATTTATGGGTAAAAAGACCTGGAACAGGAGATTTTTTAGCTGAAGAATATAAAAATATAATTGGTAAGATTGCAAGGAGAGATATAGCAAATGATCAATTCATAAAAAAAACAGATTTCAAATGATTAAAGTTTTTATTATAACCGAAAGAAGGGCAGATTATTCAAGGTTTAAACCAATTTTAGATTTGATTATTAATGACGTCAAATTAGATTATGTGCTAGTAGTAACAGGGGCTCATTTGAAAAAAGAAATGGGATATACAAAATCAGAAATTATAAAAGATGGCTTTCATATACATTATGAAATTGAAATGTTTACTGAAGAAAATGATTCAGCTGCAACTATGGTAAGATCTTTTTCAAGGGTAGCAAATAAAATAACCTATATTTTGGAAGATTGTAAACCGAATCTGATTCTTTCAGGTTTTGATATTGGAGCTAATTTTGCAGCAACTATAGCAGGGGCCCATATGAATATTCCAGTTGCTCATATTCAAGGTGGAGAAGTTACAGGGACTATTGATGAATCCATAAGACATGCGATGTCTAAATTTTCTCATTATCATTTCGCCTCAAACCAAGATGCAGTCGACAGATTAATTAAGCTTGGGGAAGTTCCTCAAAGAATTTTTAATGTAGGTTGCCCTTCAATTGATGCAATTCTAAAAACTAAAGACAATCCAGATATTTTAAAGGCGTTTGGTCTTAAAGAGAGGGATTATTTTATTATTCTGCAACATCCAGTAACATCTGAATTCAATAGTTCGAAAAAACAAATTCAAATTACACTTTCAGCAATTAAAAAAAGTAATATTAATTCACTTATTATCTTACCAAATAACGATGCTGGATATTCTAAAATTATTAATGAATTAAAAAGTTCTAAAATTCAGTTTATTGATAGTTTAAATATTTCAGAATATATAAATCTCCTTAAGCGGAGTATAGGAATAATAGGAAACTCAAGTAGTGGTATTCACGAGACATCGACATTTAACATCCCCACTATTAATATTGGAACACGACAGAATGGTCGATTAAGACCAAAAAATGTTATTGATGTTGATCATAATGAAGAAGATATAATAAAAGCAATAAATAGATGTAAAATATTAAGGAGCAAGAACATATTTTATGATAACCCCTATGGAGATGGTAATTCAGCAGAACAAATAATATCTATAATAAAAACTATTGATTTAAGTCCTAAGATAATTCAAAAACAAATTACCTATTGATATGGAAAAAGTAATCATTACAGGAGGAAGTGGAACCGTAGGAAGTAGCTTTATAGAAAATAATATCAATAAATATGATATTTACAGTTATTCAAGAAACGAGAAGGCACAAGTTTCTTTAAAGAGAAAGTATCCTGAAGTTAAAATAGTACTTGGTTCAGTTGAAGACAAAAATAATTTAGGAAATATAATTTGTAACGTACAGCCTAAAATAATAATACATGCTGCAGCATTAAAACATGTAGATACTGCAGAAAAACAACCTTTAGAGATGGTGAAATCAAATATTTTGGGATCTAAAAATATAATTGATTTGGCAACTGAAAATAATATACCAATTACAGTTGGTATTAGCACAGACAAAGCATGTAATCCCAAAAATTTGTATGGATATTCAAAAAGAATAATGGAAAGAATGTTTCTAGAGGCAAATACAAAGAAAAATATTTTCTGTTGTACAAGATTTGGCAATGTTGCAGGGAGTAATGGTTCAGTAATTCCATTTTGGCTCAATCAGGTAAATCAAAAAAAATCGCTTTCATTGACTGACGATAAAATGAATAGATTAATGTTAGATCATAATGAAGTATCAGAAATAATTGAAAAATGTATTCAGGAAGCTGATAATGAAAATGGAGGATTTATATTATCAAAAAAGATGAAAGGGGTTGTTATGATTGACTTAGCTAAAATCATATCAAAAAATATAAAAATTGTTGGACTAAGACCGGGGGAAGATTTAAATGAAGATTTAATCGGGGAAGATGAACTTTTATATACTGAGGTTTTTGGGGACTATATCTTTATAAAAAAAGAAAAAAATAATAATCAGAAAACCCAACTTAAAAAACCACTGTCAAGTTTAAATGCTGTTAAAAAATCTAAAAAAGAATTAGAAGAATTAGTTAATTCTGTTAAAACTTTTTCTAAAAGTAATTTTAATTATTAATGAAGAGTAGGAAGTATCTTTTTTTAATTCCAGCGAGAAAAAATTCAAAGCGTTTGCCAAATAAAAACACGCGTTTATTAAGAGGTAAACCTTTGATTTCATATTCATTGGAGTATGCTAATTCAATTGTAAAATCTAGTGACTCTATATGTGTGAGCACTAATGATGATAAGGTAATAGAGATAGCAAAGAATTATAAAAATATAAGATTTATTTTGAGACCAGATTTTATTTCAAACGATGAAACATCAATGGAAGAAGTCTTATTACATACATTAAATATTTATGAAAGTGAAAATCAATTCTTTGATGCAATAATTCTGTTGCAGCCGACATCCCCGATGAGGAAAATATCAGACTTTAAAAATTTAATAAGTAAATACAACGATGATGTAGATATGGTCGTTTCAGTTAGAGAATCCAGAGAAAATCCATATTATTTTCTATATGAAGAAGATACAGAAGGATATTTAGTTAAATCAAAAAAAGCTGAAATAAAAAGAAGTCAAGACTCGCCTAAAGTATTTTGTTTAAATGGGGCATTTTTTATGTATAATATAAAATCCCTAAAACATCATAAATTAAAAGAGTTCAAAAAAATATTAAAATTTATAATGCCATATAAAAGAAGTATTGATATAGATGATATAATTGACTGGGAATTAACTGAAATATTTATGTGTAATGAATAAGCGAATAATTGCGAGAGTTGATTTAAATAATGGTCAACTTGTTAAAGGTAAATTTCTTGAGGGGTTAAGAAAATTAGGCGATCCAACACCATTTTTAAGAAGATATTACAATGAATATATTGATGAAATTATTTTATTAGATGCCGTAGCATCCTTTTTATATATGGATAGAACTTTGGCCAAAACTATCAATGGATTTTCACAGTTTGTTGCCCAAATAAATCCAGACCTAATTGTGGTCCATGGGGATAGAGTTGAGGCATTAGCCGGAGCAATCGTCGGAAGTTTAAATAACATTTTGGTTGCGCATATTGAAGGTGGTGAAGTTTCAGGTACTGTGGATGAATTAATTCGACATTCCGTAACAAAAATGTCTCATATCCATTTGACAGCCAATTCTGAAGCAAAAAAAAGACTAATTCAATTAGGGGAATTTGAAAAATCAGTATTCATTTTAGGCTCACCTGATTTAGATTTAATGGAAGAGAAAAACTTACCAGAACTTAGTAAAGTTAAAGAATATTACGATGTATCTTTTAAAGATTTTGCTATTGCAATGTTCCATCCAATCACGACTGAATATAAAAATATAAAAAACTATTCCAAAAATTTTTTAAAAGCATTAATTGAAAGTGATACAAATTACATTTTAATATATCCCAACAAAGACCTTGGATCTGAAGAGATTTTGGAAGAAATTAAAAAAATAGAAATGCATGACAGAATTAGAGTTTTTCCGTCTCTTCGATTCGAATACTTTCTTAGATTCCTTAAAGAATCTCAATTTATTATTGGGAACTCAAGTGCGGGAATTAGAGAAGCACCCTACTATAAGGTACCATCTGTTGATATCGGTACTAGACAAAATAATAGAGCAAAATTAGAGTTAATATTTAATTGCGGTTATGAAGTAGTAGATATAATTGGAGCCATTCAAAAAGCCAAAAAAGCTAAAGGGCCTAAAGAAGAAATTGAAAAAAAAGACTTTCATTTTGGTAAAGGCAGGAGTGATAAATTATTTTTAGAATTATTGATGTCAAATAAATTTTGGAATATAAAACATCAAAAACAATTTCAAGAAGTCAGATATTTATGAGTAAAATTAGAATCATTGCTAGATTGGATATAAAAAATGATCACGTAATAAAGGGAATACACCTAGAGGGTCTAAGAAAAGTTGGAAAACCTAATGAAATGGCAAAAAAATATTATGACAAGGGAGTTGATGAAATTATTTTCATGGATGCAGTTGCGGCATATTACGACAGAAACAGTTTGTCAGAAATTATAAACGAAGCATCTAAAAATGTTTTTGTACCTATAACTGTTGGTGGAGGAATTCGTAAACTTGAAGATATTCAAATTGCTTTAAATGCGGGCGCTGATAAAACAGCAATAAATACTAAAGCTGTTCAAAGCCCAAATTTTATTAAAGAGGCATCAAAAGTTTATGGATCACAGTGTATAGTTTCTTCAATTGATGCAAAGAAAATTGAAGAAAATAGGTGGGAGGTTTATGTAGATAATGGAAGAGAACCTACTGGTAAAGATGTAGCAGAATGGGCCTTAGAAGTGGAGGCTTTGGGAGCAGGTGAAATAATGTTAACCTCAGTAGATAAAGAAGGCACAAAAAAAGGATTTGATATTCAACTAAATAGAATGGTTTCTAAATTAGTTTCTATTCCAATTATATCTTCAGGAGGAGCAGGAAATAAGATAGATGTTGCGGATGTTATTTTAAATTCATATACAGATGCAGTATCAATAGCATCATTATTTCATTATAATATAGAATCAATAGAAGCATTAAAAAACTTTTTGAATCAAGATAAAAATATTTCCACTAGATTATGAAAATAGTTGTTATAGATTATGGTATAGGGAACGTTAGAAGCATTCTAAATTCTTTTGAAAATCAAGGGGAAAAAGCCGTTTTATCAAGGAATCGAGCCTTGATTCTAGAGGCTGACGGAGTTGTTTTACCTGGTGTTGGTGCCTTCTCTCATGGAATGAAAAATTTAAACAAGTATAATTTAGTAGATATAATAAAAGATTATGTAAATACAGGTAAGCCTTTATTAGGAATTTGCTTAGGAATGCAAATGTTATTAGAAGAAAGTGAAGAATTTGGATACACAAAAGGAATTGGTTTAATAAAAGGGAAAGTAATTAAATTATTAAATGAAAAATCAAAAAAAGTTAAATTACCTCATATAAGTTGGAATGAAATTGAGCAAAAAAATATTAGATGGAATAATACTATTTTAAATAATATTGAGATTGGTTCAGACATGTATTTTGTACATAGATTTGTAGCTAAACCAGAAAATCTAAATGAAATATTATCTACTACAACATATTCAAATGTTGAATTTACCTCTTCTTTAAAAAAAGGCAATATATATGGTTGTCAATTTCATCCAGAAAAAAGCGGAAAGATAGGATTATCTATAATTAAGAATTTTATTAATATTTGTAAATAAAAATATGTCAAAATTAGAAACATACTTCGGTTTACCTAGTGAGGTAAAATTTTGTAAAAAATGCGTTATTTCAAACCAAAGACCAAGTTCAACCATAGAATTTAAAAATGAGAACAGCAAAAATAAAAAGGGAATTAGCTTTAATGAAGAAGGAATTTGTTCTGCATGTACCTATAGTGATGATAAGGAGAAAGCAATTGATTGGAATGAAAGAGAGGATAAATTAAAAAAACTTCTTGCTCAATTTAGAAGTAATGATGGTTCTTATGATGTCATAATTCCAGGGAGTGGTGGCAAGGATAGCAGCTTTACATCTCATCTTTTAAAATATAAGTACGGGATGAACCCTTTGACGGTTACTTGGGCCCCTCATTTATATACAAACATAGGTTGGAAAAATATGCAGAAATGGACTCATACAGGTGGTTTAGATAATATTTTGTATACACCTAATGGTATTTTACATAAAGAAATGACCAAAAATGCATTTCTGAATTTATTACATCCTTTTCAACCTTTTATTATAGGCCAAAGAATAATTGGACCAGCAATGGCCAAAAAATTTAACGTTAAGTTAGTAATGTATGGTGAAAACCAAGCTGAATATGGAAATGCAATTGAAGAAAATAAAAATCCAATTATGGATATGAATTTTTTCTCTTCAGACGACATTATAAATATGAAGTTTGGTGGTGTAACTATGAAGGATTATATTAAAAATTTTAAATATAAAAAAGATGATTTTGCTCCTTATATTCCCCCTAAAAAAGAGGAATTAATAAAAGCAGGCGTCGAAGTTCATTTTTTAGGATATTATATAAAATGGGATCCCCAAGAGTGTTACTATTATTCTGTTGAAAACACCGGTTTTCAAGCAAATACGGTAAGAACAGAGGGAACCTATTCTAAGTATAGCAGTATTGATGATAAAATTGACCCATTTCATTACTTTACAACACTAATTAAGTTTGGAATAGGGAGATGTTCATATGATGCAGCACAAGAAGTAAGAAATGATAAAATTACTAGAGAAGAAGCAGTGTATTTGGTAAATAAGTATGACACAGAATTTCCACAAATATATTTTAAGGACTTCTTGAAGTACATTGGTATTTCAGAAAAAAAGTTCCATGAAACTATAGATAGTTTTAGGTCACCTCATATTTGGGGTAAAGATGAAAATAATCATTGGATTTTAAGACATAATGTGAACAAAAGCGGGCTTGATGATTAACTTAGAAAGTTATAAGGAATTACTCTTCCTAGATAAATATGAAAAAGAGTTCTGTAATACCAATAAATTAAATCTAAACCCCTCAGGGAGCCCAATAATAATTCAGTGTGTTAATGACCTTTTTTACTTAAAACTTTTTTCTTTTGTAATAGATCAAGAAAAGGAT